>Ga0233395_1000114_pt1 | contig 40405 bp, 42 predicted proteins | sample 27DmetaG_FD_186029 | JGI IMG/M metagenome (GOLD analysis project Ga0233395, IMG submission 186029) | Seawater microbial communities from Monterey Bay, California, United States - 27D | ecosystem: Environmental > Aquatic > Marine > Coastal | place: USA: California | collected 2016-10-12 | reverse complement strand
TAACCAATATTTTTGCCAATAAATTGTCAAAAATATCAAAAAATACAGTTTTTTCCAAAAATTTCCTTCAAAAAAATATTCTGAAGGAAAATTAGAGAAAAATCAATGATTTATGCAAAGGTCTTAACATGACTAAATATATTAAAGGTTATGTAGATGTTTTAACCAAACGCAAAAAAGCGTAAAGTAACAAATACGTCAAATAATAAATAGCACTTTAGTTATGAATGAAAAATTTATTCAAAAGAACTTGAATAAAATAGCTCGGGACGAACAACAAATTACCAAAAATCTAAAATTCAACTGGTAATCAATAATTAGTCAGTTGCAAATTGCTGTTATTATCTTCGGGTAACTCGCCAAAACTTATATTGTCAATGCCAGAAATACCCATCAAAACCCCTATTGACAAATCAATATCCAACTCTACTGAAGAATATCTGTCAATTTGACCCTGACTAGCAGAATGAGTATTAAAACTAAATAATATTATGGTAAGAAAAATCTTTAACATGATATTTTATTTTTCAGTTTCTTAATCATTAAGAATATTTCATGAAATTAAAGACTTGTAATAATATTATGTCAATGATTAGTAAAGAAATTATAATTAATAATATAAGTTTATAAGATCTGGCAGAAATTTTATCATTACAAATAATAACAATTGTATCAGCAACAAAATCTCTCAGTGATCTTCTTTTTCCATTTATGATGATAGCAAAAATATCGATTAGTTTCAATAGAAAAATAGAGGTTAAAAAATAGGAGGCAGATCTAATTATTGATTTTTGCAATGATGGTAATCGACCATTTACATCAAGAACAATAATATTCATCAGCATTTTTCCTGGAGTTTGACCATATAGAAAAATAAAAAAGCTAAAGAAAGTAAAAATTATAAAAAAATTGGCAAAGGCCCATATTTGTATAATAATGGATGAAATATTATAGGTAGATAGAATTACTGATATTACAAATATAGGACTCAATATGATGATATCTAGAAAATAGGCAATTACCCTTTCAGGAAGAATTTGATACTGACTAAGATTATTTACATCATATTTCATAATTAATCATTAAATTTTGCGGTGGTGATTAAATATTTTACCATTTCATCAAAAGATATATTGGCATTTTTGGCAATTTTTGGCACCAAGGATGATGGGGTGAATCCCGGCTGAGTATTCATTTCTAAAAAATAGAACTTTTTGTCTTTTCCTAAAATTAATTCAATTCTATTAATACCTCTGCAATTAAGTAATTGATGACATTTGAGTGAGATATCCATGGCTTTTTGATATTCTTCTTTGGAAATTGCGGCTGGAATAATATATTTTGTAGAATCGCTGATATATTTACTATCATAATCAAAAAATTCTGCTTCCGTTATTATTTCGCAAACTCCAAGAGCTTTATTATCCATAATGGCAATTTGCAACTCCCTCCCTTCAATATATTGCTGGATAATCATTTTATCCCCAAATTGCCAATTATATTCTGTAATATCAAAGTCAGTTTCTTCCTTTATGATCTCAACCCCAGCGCTGGATCCTTCATCAATGGGTTTTAATATAAAGGGTTTTGGAAAGTTTTTTATAATTTGCGTTGCTTCTGAAATATTTTTTTGGTCAATTATAATTGTTTTAGGATCATGTAGATCTTCAATATTTTTAGTACATATGCTGCTAGCCATGATTTTATTCATAGCAATCGCAGAGGCGGTAGAGTCGGAATGGGTATAAGGAATTTTTAAGAAATCTAAGATAGATTGAATCCGGCCATCTTCGCCAAATTTACCATGTAGGGCGTTGAATATTATTTTAGGTTTTAATTTTTCTATATTTGCTAAAAAATTTTCATCAAAGAATAATTTTTTAGTGTTATAATTCATTTTTTTTAAAGATGAAAAAACATTATCACCTGTTATTTCGGAAATTTTACTCTCGGCATTATTGCCGCCATATAATATTAATATTAGATCTTTTTGATTGATTTTCATCACCTAACTCTTGGAATTATTATTCTTTTTCTTTTCTTCTGCTTCTATTTCAGTCATTAAATGACATAATAAATCTTCAAATGAAACCTTATTTTTTTCGGCAATTTCTTTAACTTCAGCAACAGATTTCATAAATTCATCTGGTATTTGACCGCCAGATGATGATAGCCATTTTGCCTGGAATCCTAAGGGGTGTGATTCAGAAGATGGATTGCCAATATAAAAAGGCACCTTTTGTGATGTGCCATTAAAATTACAATTAACAGTGATTTTACGAACCATTTTTTATTTTATTTAATAATTTTAGGGATAATTTTTGTTCAAATGACTTATTTACTTCTGATAAGCAGTTGAAAATATCTCCAAATTTTCCACTTAGAAATAAAACATAAGCAGCATTAATTGTAACAATATCATAATAGGCATCTTTTTTTCCAGAAAATAATTCCAACATTCTGTGATAATTATATTCAGGATCTTTGCCTTTAATATCTTCTATTTTAGATATTGAAATACCAAGATCTATAGGAGAAATAATTTTTTCATCAAAAGATTTATTTTTTATATCTAGTAATAATGTTTTATCGCTAATTGAAATTTCATCCATACCGTCAAAAGAATGTACAATCATTACTCTTTTTTTATCTAATTTTTGACAGACTTTTGCCATTATATAAGATATTTGATAATTACTGCAGCCTATTAATTGATAATTTGGATTGACAGGATTTAAAAGTGGACCCAGATAATTAAAGATAGTTTTTATACCAAGTTCTGATCTCGCTTTGGCAACATTTTTAAATGATGGGTGAAAAAATGGTGCAAAAATAAAGGCCAAATTAAATCTTTCGATTGAATCTATAATTTTATCTGCTTCTTTTAGCATTGAAATTCTCATTTGAGCAAAAATATCAGCTGAACCAGATTTTGATGAAACAGATTTATTACCATGTTTGGCAGTTTTTAAGCCCAGAGAAGCGACAACAAAGCTAACAGCAGTTGAGATATTAAGAGTGTTTAAATTATCACCTCCAGTTCCACAAACATCAAAAATATCACCAGAAATATGAATTTTTTTTGATCTTTCATTAAAGGATTTAACCGCTCCTAAGAGTAGATTTTCACTGATGCCTATTTTATTGATTTGTAATAAGACTTCTTTAATTTCACTATCTGATAATTTACCATCTGCAATTTGGCAAAAAATCTGATAAGAATCCTCAAAGTTGATATTTTTATTTAAATTTGAAAAGTTCACTTTTAACAAGACAAATTAGAGTTATGGCAAACAGACAATAAAGTACATTCATTGTAGCCATGGTAATGCCAAAAATTTCAAAAGCTGGTTCGTCACATTTTACTGCTTTTTTTCCCATAATAATTTCAGTTAATTCATCTATATTATTCATATCTAACAGATTAGCTCCGGAACAGCTTGCGGGAAGTTCAAAAATATGCCGCTCTACACCAACATGATAACTAGCTAGAATCATATTGCCTAAAAGAAGCAAAAGAACTAAATAGATAATATAGTTTTTAATTTTTAGGCTTTTTAGAAAAAAGATTGGAAATAATGCTAAAAATAAAATAATAAAAAATGGTATTCTTTGATAGATACATAAATTGCAAGGTTCCATTCCAAAACCATATTCTAAAACATAAGCAATCAATAAAGGAAGGAATGATAATAGGAATATTAACTTATCAAGCTCTATAAATTTAATGTTGATTTTCATAATAACTTAATTTTTTTGTTGCGAGATTGTAGCAAATTATTTATTGATATATCAAGTTATTTCTATATAGTTGCTTTTAAGCCCAGAATTGTCACAGAATTGGTATTATTGCCATTTTAAATGAAGGAATGAAAGAGTTTGATATTATTAGTAAATATTTCAAAAAATTAGCAATAAATGGTTTTTCTGACAATTTAGATAATGACGTTGCTAATATTAATATTGATAATGATAGGCAGTTAGTTATCAGTAAGGATATGATGGCCGAAGATGTTCATTTTAAAGAAAATTTTGGTGGCTATAAAATAGCTTATAAATTATTAGCGAGTAATTTATCTGATTTGGCTTCATCTGGTGCTAGACCTCATTCTTTCATGCTTGGTTTTGCTAAAAATGATAAAATAGATTCAAAATTTATATCTTCATTTTGTCAGGGATTAAAAGAATTATCAGAGGAGTATAATTTGTCTTTGATTGGTGGCGATACTATATCTTGTAAATCTGAGTTATTTTTTTCTATTACAATTTTTGGAACATGTCCAAAAAATAAAATATTATCTAGATCTAAAGCCAAGGAGGGTGATTTGATTTTTGTTTCTGGAGATATTGGGGATCCTCATTTGGGGCTTGGTATTTTGCAAAATAAATTAAATATTCAGGATCTAGATATTAGAAATTATTTTCTAGATAAATTCTATTATCCAAAGCCAAGAATAGATTTGGGAGTGAGTCTTGTAGAAAAAAATCTTTCAAATACAGCGATTGATATTTCTGATGGTTTGTTTTCTGACTTAAGTCATATTTGTCAATCTTCTAATCTAGGAGCCAATATTTTTCTTGAAAAGATACCTATTTCAAAAAATGCCAGGAATTTAAAATTGGATATGTTAGATTTATGTTCAGCTGGAGAGGATTATGAATTGCTTTTTGCTATAAAAGAAGAAAAGAGGGCAAAAATAGAAAAATTGGCAATAGAATTAAATATAAAAATTACTGAAATTGGTTTTTTCTCAAATGATAAAAATAAGGAGATAAAATTATTTAATCGGGATAATAAAAAAATTAAAATTAAAAAATATGGTTATGAGCATTAGAATGATATCGCTTGCTGTGATAATATTATTATTGAGTTCTTGTGGTTTTAAGCCAATTTATTACAGCAAAAATTCCGATCAGAAAAATACTGATTATCATAGTAATTTAATCTTAGTTAAGGTTAAAAAATATCGTTCTAATATTGATTATAAGTTGCATAAAAATTTGGTGGAGATATTAAATCCTTATAATATTGATGTTGAGAAAAAATATTTTTTAGATGTAAAATTAACTAGTAAAACTTCTTCAACATTTACTACCTCAACTGGTTCTTCAGGTAGAAATAAGGTGACTTTAATTGCCAATTATAAATTATTAGATATTGAAAGTAATGATATTCTTGGTTCTGGCAAAATTAGTGAGAGTGGTGATTTTGATATAGAAAGAAAAAGATTTGCCAATTATATAACAGAGGAGCAGACTAGAATTAATTTGACAAAGTTAATAGCTAGAGATGTCAGAAATATGATCATCAATGATTTAACTAAATAATGTTTTATCTTTATAATACTCCTTGCCAAGATTATGCCAGAATTACCTGAAGTAGAAACAGTTTGCCGTGGATTACAAGAAAATATTATTGGTAAAAAAATAGTAAAATCTTGGTTGTCAGAGAAGAATCTGCGTTTTCCTTATCCAGAAAATTTTATAAATAAGCTTAAAAATAGGTATATTGTTCAGATATCTCGTAGAGCAAGATATATTCTGATTCATATGGATAATCAGGAGATATTGTTAATTCATTTGGGAATGACTGGTAAATTAAATTTTTATCAAAATTATGATAATCATAAAATAAAACATGATCACATAATAATAAGATTTTCTGATAATTCAGCTTTAATTTATAATGATGTAAGAAGATTTGGTTTTGCCGATATATTACATATATCAGAACAAGCAGATCATAAAATGTTAAAAGATTTAGCATTAGAGCCGTTAAGTGAGGATTTTAATGTTCAATATCTGCAAAAAAAATTGGCGGGTAAAAAGATGAATATTAAAAATATTATGATGGATAATAAAATTGTGGTTGGGGTAGGTAATATCTATATCAATGAATCTTTATTTTTATCAAGAATTTCACCAAAAAAATCAGCCAATGAAGTAAAAAAAGAGGAGCTTGATATGTTGATTAAAAATATTAAAAATATTTTACAAAAGGCCATAAATAAAGGAGGTTCAACACTTAGAGATTATCAAAATTTAGACGGAGATGTTGGTAATTTTCAGTTTGATTTTAGAGTCTATGGTAGAGAGGATAAAAATTGTGTTGATTGTAAAACAAAAATTCAAAGGATTAGACAAAATGGTAGATCTAGTTTTTTTTGCCCTTCATGTCAGAGATAATATAATACCAAACTTTATCTTAAAAACTATTTTAAAATGAATTTTGGTATAATTTTTCCCAATAAAAAAGGGAGGCTTTCGCCTCCCCCTGTCAGTAGTTGTAATTGAATATAGTTTATTCAACTGGAACTGTTACAGCTCTTCTATTCTTTGACCAAATAGCTTCACCATTACCGATTAATGCTGGTCTTTCTTTGCCATAACTAACAGTTTTAATTCTATCGGCAACAATCCCTTTGGAAATTAAATAATCTCTAGAAGCATTAGCTCTTTTTTCACCAAGAGCAATATTATATTCTCTAGTACCTCTTTCATCACAGTGACCTTCAATGATGATATTGATATCAGATTCAGATTTTAACCATTCTGCTTGACCATCTAAAACTGCTTTTGCTGTATTATTTAGATCAAAACTATTTAAAGCAAAAAATACTCTATCTTCAACTTCAACCTTTTCAGCAATTTCAGTTGAAACTTCTTTATTCATCTCCATAGCTTCCTCCTCGCTATCTACTGTTTGATATTGTTCTTTTTCTTGATTTTCTTCAACAGCTAAATCTATTGATTTTTTTTGTGATACACAAGAAGCAATTAAGAATATTAAAGCTAAAGATGATAATTTTTTAAGCATAATTATGGATATTTATTCGTTATATGGATATACCTTTAACCCAAGTTAAATTAGCAATATTACTTTGTCAAGAATTTAATTACTAATAAGATTTATTTTACAAAATAAATTTATTATTTTATCCTTCCAAAAAATATTTCAAACTTATTCAGTTAAATTATGTCTTTTGATAAATCTAAATTACCCTCTCGCTATGTAACTAATTCTCATGGTTGTGAAGCCAGAAAAACCATGATGTATAATATTAAAACTGATCTTTATCCAGAAGGTTTGAAAGAGGAGGATTTGCAAAAGCCTTTAGTTGCAGTTGCAACTTCTTGGAATGAATCTGCACCATGTAATATTAATTTGAGGGAGCAAGCTCAGCCGGCAAAAAAATCTGTGAAAGATTTTGGTGGCACGCCAAGAGAATTTACTACAATCACTGTAACTGACGGAATTGCTAATGGCCATGAAGGTATGAAATCATCCTTGGTTTCACGAGAAGTAATTGCTGATTCAGTTGAATTAACCATGAGAGGTCATTGTTATGATGCTTTGGTAACCTTTGCTGGTTGTGATAAATCTTTGCCTGGCATGATGATGGCCATGTGTCGTTTGAATGTACCTTCTATCTTTGTTTATGGTGGTTCTATCATGCCTGGTAGATTTAAGGAAAAGGATGTTACAATAGTTGATGTTTTTGAGGCGGTTGGTCAGTTTGACACGGGAAAAATTTCTAAAGATGATTTAATGTCTTTAGCTAAAGTTGCTTGCCCAACGGCAGGTGCTTGTGGCGGACAATTTACAGCTAATACTATGGCTTGCGTTAGTGAGGCTATTGGCCTTGCATTACCAAGTTCTTCTGGTGCACCAGCAATTTACGAGGAAAGAAATGATATTGCTTATGCGGCTGGGAAAGCGGTAATGAATTTATTGAAAAAAAATATTAGACCAAGAGATATTGTAACTAAAAAATCACTTGAAAATGCTGCTGCCATTGTTGCTGCAACTGGTGGTTCAACCAATGCCGCTTTACATTTGCCAGCAATTGCCAATGAATGTGGCATAGATTTTGATATTTTTGATATTGGGAAAATTTTTAAGAAAACTCCTTATATTGCCGATATGAAGCCTGGTGGAAAATATGTCGCTAAGGATCTTTTTGAAGCTGGCGGAGTTAAAATGATTTTGAAAGTTTTGTTGGATGAGGGATATATTCATGGTGATATTATGACCGTTACTGGTAAAACTTTGGCGGAAAATTTAGAAAATATTAAATTCAATCCAGATCAAAAAGTGGTTTATCATCCTAAAACCCCGCTTTCTCCAACTGGTGGCGTGGTAACCTTAAAAGGTAATTTGGCTGAGGATGGGGCTATTGTTAAAATCTCTGGTATGAAAGAGGAGCAATTGATTTTTACTGGTGTAGCGAGATGTTTTGATAGTGAGGAAGAATGTTTTAAAGCGGTTGAGGAGAAGAAATATCAGGAGGGTGATGTTTTAGTGATTCGTTATGAAGGTCCAAAAGGAGGTCCTGGAATGAGAGAGATGCTCGCAACTACTGCGGCAATTTATGGTCAAGGAATGGGTGATAAGGTGGCGCTGATTACGGATGGTAGATTTTCTGGTGGCACAAGAGGATTTTGCGTTGGTCATGTTAGCCCAGAAGCTGCAATGGGTGGTGTGATTGCAATTTTAAAGGATGGTGACAAAATTACTATTGATGCTATTAATGGAAAAATTGCAGTTGATTTAAAAGAGGAAGAAATAGCAAAAAGGCAAAAGAATTTAAAAATGCCAGATAATGGTCATGCTAGTGGTGTGCTTTATCGCTATAGTCAAAATGTTGGTAGCGCTAGATATGGCGCAGTGACTCACCCAGGTGCCAAGGTTGAGAAGAAATGTTATGCTGATATTTGATATGAGGCTATATTATTTTGTTAAAATTTGGTATTTAATTTATTATTAATTTAAATAAAAAGATATGTTTTTTAATGGCAGTGATTATGGTGATGGTGAAGTTGCAGAAGAGGAATATCCAGTAGCTGAACCCCACAAACCATATGATCTTAAAAGTGAAGGGAGTGGTGATGGAGAAAGTCATGGTGGTTCAGGTGGTAGGTACAGGAGGGGGGATCGTGACCATCGTAAATGGGGTACGAGTCCAGTACCTCGAGGAAGAAGTGGTGCAAGTGATCCTGTTGCTCCAAAACCTCCCACCCTTCCTGCTGAAGAGCCAAAAGTAGAGGGAGAGGTTTCAGAAGTTTATGGTATTCAGTTTCAAGAGCAAAAAGGCGGCACTATTAAAGTTATAGGCATAAGAAAACCTGTTATAGATGGTTTAAGGAATTTAGAGATTGGTCAAAAATTACCTCAACGAGAATATGGATTTAATGAGGTTAATAAAGATGAAGATTTAATCTATTATTTTAATAAAGTTTTTCAACATAATGAGATAAAGAATGAAGAATCTTTAAAAGAGTTCTTGGGTGGAGAAAAAGGGGTCGAATCATGTAAAGAAGCTGTAAGAAGTTATGATTTTTGTGAAACAATAAAAAAAATTAAAGAAAAAGATGAGTTTCATAGTTATATCAAAGAATTTGCTGGAACTTTAAGAGCAAAAATGTTTTATTTTGAAGATATGTCAGATGTCATAACTTCTATTAATAAGATTGAAGATAGTTTTGAGGAATGGAGAGCGCTATTAAAAAAAAATGAATTAGGTGAAGAGGATGCTTTAATTCCTATTGCTTATGTTGCAGTGGCTGGGATGCCTGAAGCTGCATTGGCTGGTGCCGAGATAGCTTTTATTATGATGCCAGGTGCGTTGATCACTCTTTCTGCTGCTGTTTTTATTGGTGGCACTGTTTATCTTATTAATGAATATTTAACTGCTGAAGAAGTAGAAAATAAAAGCAAAGAGGATGTAAAAGAAACACTTCAATCTATAACAAATAAATTAGAAGGAAAAGATAATAGTGGAGAAATTGATCCAGCTCTTGCCTACGCGGCAAAAACGGCTAGATTACAAGGAACCGATGGTTTGAGAGGTGCATCTGTAGGTGATGAAGGCGTACCACCTGAAGTTGACAGAGCGCCTGAGAATGATGTAGGTAGTAGATTTTAATATAGCTCAATTTATTAACTATGTCATACCATTTTAAACTTTTGGATTTTGATTTTAATTTACCACCAGAATTAATTGCTAATAAGCCTGTTTTTCCTAGAGATAATTCAAAAATATTAATTCATCAAGATGAAGATATTTCTGAAGATAGGGTAAAAAATCTTGATCAATTTTTAGAGAAAGGTGATATTTTAGTTTTAAATGATAGTAAGGTTTTAAAGGCAAAAATTTTAGGATATAATAAAAATGGTGCTAAAATTAATATTAATTTACATCAAGAAATTTCAGATGGAGTTTGGCAGGTTTTTGCTAAGCCAGCAAAAAAATTAAATATCGGGGATCAATTTATAGTGTCTGAAGATTTTTTTGCTGAAATTATTGATAAGAATTCTGATGGAATATTAACTTTAAATTTTAATATTAAGAGCTCTGATTTTTTTCATAAATTAGAAAAATATGGGCAAATGCCTCTGCCACCTTATATTAAAGAGCAGGATGAAAATGCAGATGATAATTATCAGACAATCTATGCTAAAAAATTAGGATCGGTAGCAGCGCCAACTGCTGGTTTACATTTCACTGAAGAGTTAATAGAAAAAATTAAGAAAAAAGGAATTAAAATAGTTTTTGTTACTCTAAATGTTGGGGCGGGAACTTTTTTACCAGTAAAATCAGAGATAATTCAGGATCATAAAATGCATCAGGAATTTTTTGAGATTAATCCAGATGTTTGTGATATTATTAATAAAGCTAAAGAAAGTGGTAATAGAATTGTTGCAGTCGGTACAACTAGTATGAGGGTTTTAGAGTCTGCTGCTGATGAAAATGGTTTTTTAGTGCCAAAAATTGAAAATACTGATATTTTTATTTATCCGGGATATAAATTTAAAATCGTTGATATTTTAATGACTAATTTTCATTTACCAAAATCAACACTTTTTATGTTAGTTTCGGCTTTTATTGGGTTTGATAATGCTAAAAAATTATATCAATTGGCCATAGATAAAAAATATCGCTTTTATTCTTATGGCGATTGCTGTCTTTTATATAAAAAACTCCCACCAAAATTGTAAAGCAACTTTGACTCCTTCTTAAGAGAAGTTTAATTAGATTAATGATGAAGAAAATAAATATTAATATCGATCATGTAGCAACGTTACGAAATGCTAGGGGAGGAAAATTTCCTGATCCATTACAAGCAGCAAAGATTATTGAAAAAACAGAAGCCAATGGCATAACAATTCATTTAAGAGAAGATAGAAGACATATTAGAGATAAAGATGTTTTTAATATTAAAAAAAATATTTCATTACCTCTAAATTTTGAGATGGCAGCAACTGATGAAATGTTAGAAATTGCTTTGAAAGTAAAGCCGAAATCAGTTTGTATTGTACCAGAAAAAAGGGAGGAGGTTACTACTGAAGGAGGTTTGGATGTTATTAAAAATAGCAAAAAATTACAAGAAATCACAGAAAAATTACAAAAAAATAATATTTTAGTTTCTCTTTTTATTGAGCCAGATCAAAGGCAAATGTTGGAATGTAAAAAAATTGCTGTTGATATTGTTGAAATTCATACTGGTAAATATTGCAATTTGGCTGAGGAGTTTGGAATTAATAATGAAAAAACTATAGAGGAATTTAGAAAAATAGCTGATATTGCCAAAAAATCTGTAGAACTTGATTTAGAATGTCATGCTGGTCATGGTATTAATTTTGAAACCATAATTGAAATTAATAAAATTCCAGAAATTGAGATTTTACATATTGGACATTTTGCTATATCAAAAGCAGTGTTTTTAGGCTTGGAAGAGGTGGTTGATAGGTTGTCTGAGTTGGTGAGGCTTTGATTTTAACCTCACCAAAATGAATGAAAATTAGTTGGATTTTTTATCAACCAATTTACCTTTACCGATCCAAGGCATCATGGTGCGAAGTTTTTCACCAACTTCTTCAATTTGGTGTTTTTTAGCTTCCTCACGCATTTGGTTAAAGTTTTTATTACCAGATTTTACTTCTTTCATAAAATCTTCAACAAATTTACCAGATTGAATTTCGGTTAAAACTTGCTTCATTCTCTCCTTAGATTTTTCATCAACAACTTTTGGTCCAGATATAAAATCACCATATTCCGCAGTATTAGAAATTGAATAACGCATATTAGCAATGCCACCTTCATAAAGAAGATCGACAATTAATTTCATTTCATGTAAACATTCAAAATAAGCCATTTCTGGAGCATAGCCGGCCTCAACCAAAACCTCAAAACCATTTTTGATTAAAGAAGTAACGCCGCCACATAAAACAGCTTGTTCACCAAAAAGATCAGTTTCGCATTCTTCCTTAAAACTAGTTTTAATAATTCCTGATCTACCACCACCAATAGCTGAAGCATAAGAAAGTGCAGTTTCTAGGGCTTTTCCTGAAACATCTTGAGCTATTGCAACTAAGCATGGAACGCCACCTTTTTTAGCATATTCACCCCTAACTGTATGGCCAGGTCCTTTTGGAGCAATCATTACTACATCAAGATCGGCACGAGGCTTAATCAAATTAAAATGGATATTTAAACCATGAGCAAAAGCTAGAATAGCACCTTCTTTAAGATTATCCTTTAATTCATTATTATAAATATCAGCTTGAAATTCATCTGGAGCTAAAATCATAATTAGATCTGCCCATTTAGCAGCATCTGCATTAGTTAAAACTTCAAAACCAGCATTTTGTGCTTTAGGAATTGACTGAGAACCATCTTTGAGAGCAATTTTAACTTCTGCAACTCCACTATCGCGTAGATTTTGAGCGTGAGCGTGAGCTTGACTACCATAACCAATGATAGCAACTTTTTTAGATTTAATAATGTTTAAATCAGCGTCTTTATCGTAATAGATTTTCATTTATATAATATTTAATTTAGTTAATTCCTCTTTTAAAGATTTTTGTAATTCTGGGCTAGGTGATGACAGGGGTAGTCTAATTTCATCACTACAAATTCCAGCTAAATAACAAGCATATTTTATAGGGATTGGATTTGTATTTGTAAATAATAATTTATTTAGATTTACCAAATCATTTTGAATTTGCATGGCGCGATCAAAATCACCCGCATTACATAATTTTTGCATGGAAGAGCATAAATTAGGAGCAATATTAGCAGTAACAGAGATAATACCATTGCCACCTAATTTATTAAATTCTACCATGGCAGGATCTTCACCAGAAAGAATGGAAAAATCTTTTTTAACCATTTTTCTTAAATTTTCTACTCTAGATAAATCGCCAGTAGCATCTTTAACTCCAGTAATATTTTTTAATTCAGATAATTTAGCAATTTCTGTATCAGAAATATCGATAATTGTTCTTGATGGTACATTATAGATAATGATTGGTATATCTGAATTATCATTAATTGCCTTATAATGTAAATAAATACCTTCCTTTGTTGGTTTGTTGTAATAGGGCACCACTATTAAAGCTGCATCAGCTTTATGATCTGAAGCTTTTTTTGTTAAAGAAATTGCTTCTCTAGTACAGTTTGATCCAGTTCCAGCAATAATTTTTATTCTACCTTTAGCAACATTAATCGCTAATTTAATAAGATGATTATGTTCATCATGACTTAATGTTGGCGATTCTCCAGTGGTACCGCAAGGTACAATACCATCAGCGCCGCCAGCAATTTGTTTTTCAATTAGATTGGCAAAAGAATTTTCATCAATTTTACCATTTTTAAATGGTGTAATTATAGCTGTAAATAGACCTTTGAGCATTGAAAAATATTAAGAAATTTAAAATAATTAAGACCTTTGCATAATTGCTATTATTTCAGCTAGGCAAAGATCTTATGATAATATTTCTGTAGAATTTATTGTAAAGAGTTATTGACAGTAAAAAGATATAGTGCTATACCTGTTTTAGGGGTAAATTTTATCTTAATACCAGCTCCCATCTTTAATACAAATCAATCAAACTAAGTTTAATGGAAGAAAAATCAATTAAAGTTGTTAATGCTAAGGAGCATAATCTTAAAAATGTTTCAATAGATATTCCAAAAAATCAATTGGTTGTAGTGACCGGTCTTAGTGGATCCGGTAAATCTTCATTGATATTTGATACAATTTTTTCTGAAGCACAAAGAAGATATATTGAAAGCTTATCTGTTTATGCTAGACAATTTTTGAATATGCAAAGCAAGCCAGATGTAGAATCAATTTCTGGCCTTTCCCCAGCTATCGCTATTAGTCAAAAAACTACATCTCGAAATCCTCGTTCTACAATTGGAACAGTTACAGAGATTTATGATTATATGAGGCTTTTATTTGCTAAAATTGGTGTTCCACACTCTCCTGAAACTGGACTTCCTATTTCTAATCAATCTTCATCTCAAATGGTGGAGCAAATTAAGGAATTACCTGATGCTACAAAATTATATATTCTAGCGCCAATTGCTAGGGGTCAAAAAGGGGAATTTAGAAGAGAGATTATTAATATTAAAAAACAGGGTTTTGCTAGAATAAAAATTAATGGTAAAATTTATAAGCTAAATGAACCAATCCCAAAATTAGAAAAAACCAAAAAACATGATATTGAAGTTGTGGTTGATAGAATTGTCATGTCACAAAATTTAGGTAATAGAATTGCTGATTCAGTAGAAACCGCCTTAAAACTTTCTGATGGCTTGATTTTTGTTGAGATTGTATCAGTTCCTGATGATTATAAAAAATATAAGAAGAAGGATATAATTACTTTTTCTGAAAAATTCTCTTGCCCTGTTTCTGGCTTTACCATTGCTGAAATTGAACCAAGATTATTTTCTTTTAATAGTCATTATGGTGCTTGCGAGTCTTGTGATGGCTTGGGTACTGAGTTTTTCTTTTCTGAGGAGTTGGTAGTTCCTGATGAAAATTTATCATTACAAGATGGTGCAATTATAGTGTGGCAAGGATCGGAATCAAAGCATTATGGTCAAATATTGGCCGCTCTTGGTGAAAAATATGGCTTTGCCCTTGACGTTCCCTTTAAAGATTTAAGCGAAGAAGCTAGAAAGATTATTTTTTATGGTATTGAGGGGGAAGTTGAAATGAAATATCAGGATGGTTTTAGGACTTATAATGTTAAACATCAATTTGAAGGAATTATAAATTATCTGAAATTTCAATATAATGATTCTAGTAATTCTTCTTTAAAAGAGAATATTGCTAAATATCAGGATTTAACGACCTGCCATGTTTGTAATGGATCAAGATTAAATGAAGAAGCTTTATCGGTGAAGATTAATAATCTTAATATTGCAGAAATGTCAGAATTTTCTGTTGTTAAGGCTATAGATTGGGTTACTGATCTCAAAAATCATTTAGATGATACGAAAATTAAAATTTCTGAAAGAATAATTCGTGAAATTAATAAGAGACTTGGTTTTCTAAAAAATGTTGGTCTGGAATATTTAACTTTAAATAGAAAAGCTGGAACCTTATCTGGCGGTGAGGCTCAAAGAATTCGTCTTGCTTCGCAAATTGGTTCTGGACTTTCTGGTGTGATTTATGTTTTGGACGAACCTTCAATTGGTTTGCATCAATCTGATAATAATAAATTAATTGCTACCCTAAAAAATCTTCGAGATATTGGAAATTCAGTTCTAGTCGTTGAGCATGATGAGGATATGATGAGAGAGTCAGATTATTTGATTGATGTTGGTCCAGGTGCTGGTACTCATGGTGGTAAAATTATTGCTAAAGGTACACCAGAGGAGGTGATTAACGATGATAATAGTATTACGGGTTTATATCTGAGTGGTAAAAAAGAAATTCCAATTCCAAAAAATAGAAGAACGGTTAGTCAAAAATATATGATCACTATTAAGGATTGTGTAGCTAATAATTTAAAAAATATTACTGCAAAATTTCCTTTAGGTGTTTTTTGTTCAGTTAGTGGTATTTCTGGTGGCGGTAAATCAAGCCTCGTTATTCATACCTTATATAAAGCCTTAAATCGGTTAGTGAATAATTCAAAATCTTTGCCTGGACCCTATAAATCAATTGAGGGTTTTGCTTATATTGATAAAATCATTCAAATTGATCAATCTTCAATTGGCAGAACTCCAAGATCAAATCCTTGTACCTATATTAGTGCTTTTACACCAATTAGAGAATTTTTTACTAATTTACCAGAGGCAAGAGCTAGAGGATATAAATCTGGTAGATTTTCTTTTAATGTTAAGGGTGGAAGATGTGAAAATTGTCAAGGTGATGGTCTGATAAAAATTGAGATGCATTTTTTACCAGATATTTATGTTACTTGCGATGTTTGTAAGGGGCATCGTTACAATAAGGAAACTTTAGAAATTAAATATAAGGACAAAACTATTGCAGATATTTTGGAAATGACAGCTGAAGAAGCTAGAGCTTTCTTTAAAACTATGCCTCATATTTATGATAAATTTAAAGCTCTTTGTGATGTTGGTTTGAATTATATTAAAATTGGTCAATCAGCAACGACTTTATCTGGCGGTGAAGCTCAGAGGATTAAGCTGGCTAAGGAACTTAGTAAAAAAGCTACTGGTAAAACATTATATATTTTAGACGAGCCAACTACTGGTTTGCATTTTGAAGATATTAATAAATTATTAAAATCTCTTCATAAATTAGTTGATAATGGTAATAGTATCATTGTTATTGAGCATAATTTAGATATTATTAAAACTTCAGATTGGGTTATTGATATCGGTCCTTGTGGTGGTGAAAAAGGTGGTTATATTGTAGCAGAAGGAAGGCCGGAAGATGTAGCTAATAATCCTAAATCAGTTACAGGAGAATTCTTAAAAAAAATGTTAAAATAATTCAAGCCACATGGTTATAACTTCTAACAAAAAGGAAAAAATGGTGAATTTTTGGGAAGCTACTAAATTTTGGTGGTCTATTTATTGGAGATCTTGTTCGGTTAGTTTTGTTTTGTTATTTTCTGTCATTGCTGGACTTTATTTTATTAATTCTGATAGGGATGTTATTTTAACAATAATTTCAACCTTTATTATTTATTTATCAACGGGTGGTTACCAAATTCTTACTTTTTTAATCTTTATCCTAATATTTTGTAAGATTGTAAGAAATAATATTAAGTCAGTTGATATTTATATTATTCTTTGGTCATTTATTTGGAGATATAGTATTTTACTAATTGCTATATATGCTTTATGGTTTCGTACTTCTTACTTAATGATATCATTATTTGTCAATCTTCATCAGGATTTTGAGGTAGCAATTATAGGATTTGGTCTAGACAGTTTGATAATTAGCTTAGCATATATTGTGGTGTCTATAATGCTATTATCTTATATCTGCTTTTTGAATCGCAGATCTATTTCTATATTAATTGCGATATATATTATATTTGCTCTGACTATATATATCTTGTCACCATTTTTATATAAGCCAGATTTATTTTTTGTTTATAGTTATCCTGCATCCTATTTTGATAGTTTTTATAATTTAACTCCTATCGCTTATTTAATTACTTATTTATTTGTTAGTGTAATAGCTGTTGTGTTAACAATTAGAATTTATCAAATTATCTTTAATAAAGGTCTGATTCAATATTCTAAAATTAAGAATTATGACATTACAGGAATTAAACTTGGTAAATTTTCAATATAAATGACAAATAGATTCGGAAAATTATTCTCTTTTACATCTTTTGGCGAATCTCATGGGCCAGCTATCGGTTGCGTGGTTGATGGTGCTCCGCCTTTAATTAAAATTGCAGAAAAAGATATTCAAAAAGATCTCGATCGTCGTCGTCCTGGCACATCAAAATTTGTAACTCAAAGAAATGAGCCTGATCAGGTAAAGATTCTCTCCGGTGTTTTTGAAGGTAAAACAACCGGTACTCCAATTGCATTACTTATTGAAAATCAAGATCAAAGATCAAAGGATTATTCAGAAATTAAAGATAAATTCCGCCCATCTCATGCTGATTACACCTATTTTAAAAAATATGGCATTAGAGATTATCGTGGTGGCGGTAGATCTTCTGCTAGAGAAACGGCAGTTAGAGTTGCGGCTGGTGCTATTGCTAAAAAAGTTTTAAAAGAGAATAATATTGAAATTACTGGTTATATTTCTCAAATTGGATCAGTAAAGATAAGTCAGGAAAATATTGATTATCAGCAAATAAATCAAAATGATTTTTTCTGTCCTGATACTAATAAAATAGAGGAATTTGAGAATTATTTAACAAAAATTAGGAAGGATGGTGATTCGGTCGGGGCAGTAATTGAAATTGTGGCAAAAAATGTTCCTGTTGGTTTGGGTGAGCCAATTTACAATAAATTAGATACTGCACTGGCAGCTGCCATGATGAGTATTAATGCTGTAAAGGCAGTTGAAATTGGATCTGGTTTTGATATTGCAGAGAAAAAAGGCAGTCAGGTTTCTGATGAAATGAAAATTAATGGTGATGAGGTAAAATTTACTAGTAATAATTCTGGTGGTATTTTGGGTGGCATTTCTTCTGGTCAAGATATTATAGTGCGCTTTGCTGTTAAACCTACTAGCTCAATTTTAAAAGAAAAAGATACTATTGATAAATTTGGCAATAATACCAAATTAATTACTAAAGGTCGTCATGATCCATGCGTTGGTATAAGAGCAGTGCCAATTGGTGAAGCTATGATGGCTTGTGTAATACTTGACCATTTTTTACTGAGAAGAGCTTATACCACTTCCCATCTTTAAAGCATTTTGCTGTAGGGAAATGGTATTATACTAATTAAATGAAAAGAATCCTAATTAAGAATCAGCAAGAAATGGCAGAATTTGCTCAGGAAGTGGCAAAAGATGCTAAAAACCACCAAATTTTTGCTTTAAATGGAACTTTAGGTTCAGGGAAAACTTTTTTTGCCAAAAATTTTATCTCTTTTTTAACCGATCTTGATCAATCAGAAATTACCAGCCCAACTTTTAACATTTATAATCATTATCAAACAAAGGATTTTAATATTTATCATTTTGATCTTTATCGTATTAAAAATGTGGAGGAATTAGAAAATATTGGTTTTTATGATTTATTAAAAGATGGAGTTTGTTTGATTGAGTGGCCAGAAATTGCCCAAAAATATCTGACAAATAATATTATTAATATTGATTTTAATATCATTGATGATTGTCAAAGAGAGATTTTAATTGATGAATGTTGTAGCAAATGATAAATTGCTATTATTTCATTGTTTTTTTTGATAATTGGAATTGTATAAAAGATCTTTTTTAATGGATTTTTTAGATTTTGATATTTTCTAAATTTTGGATCTTTAAGTAAGAGATTAAATTCTTTAGCGTCAAAAGTTATGATTTCTAAATTATCTAAATTGATATTTTCATCAATTTCAATTTTAAAGATATTATCCCAAATAAAAGAATATTGGGTAATTTTAAAATTTTTGATTTTTGATTTTTCACGATAAATAATAAAATTTTCTTCATTAAAATCTTCAATAATAGCGCCATTAAAATTATTAGCTTTATGTATTTGATCTTGAATGAGCCAATCATAAAGATTGTTAATTTTTTCAAAGCGAGATTTGTAGAATTTACCATTAAAATGATTAAAAATTAAATTGAGATAACGAAGAGCCAATTCCTTATGAAGGTTTTTAAAATTATTTTTATGAACCAGATAATATCCTAATTGATTGAATTGATAAATTTCACTAGATTTTTCTTCTATTAAATTTTCAATTATTTTTCTATTTTCTAAAATATTTTTACTAGCTTTAACAATTCTTTGATTTATTAAATTCTTTTCTGGGAATTCATTTAAAAAATGACGAATTTTATTTCTTAAGAATTTTTGGTCTTTATTGCTTGGATCTTCAATATAATCAATATTTTTTTCTTTAAGATATTTTTGCAATTCTTCTTTTGAAAAATCTAATAATGGTCTGACAAGGTTAGTATTTTTAAATTCCGAAATTTCTTCCATTGATGATAGGCCATCAATACCGCTACCACGAAAAAGTCTAATGAGAAAATTTTCGGCAACATCTTGTTCGTGATGGGCTATTAAAATATTCTTTATCTTATTTTTTTTAGCAAAATTTATTAATAATTCATAACGAATTTCACGAAGATTTGATTCAATATTACTTTTTGGAATAAAATAATTATTCTCTAAAATTTGATGCTTAATTTGATGATCTTGGCAAATTTTAGCAACAAAATTAGCTTCCTGAATTGATTCCTCTCTTATTTTATGATCAATTGTAATTGCAACAAGATCAACATTTTTCTTTTGACAAAATTTTTGAGCTAAAAATAATAAAGCCATAGAATCGATACCGCCAGAAACAGCAATAATAATTTTTTCTGGGTAAGAATCCTGCCAGATTTCCTGCAATTTTTCCTGAAAATTATCTTCCAATTCTTGGCTGACGGATATAGATAGGCTCTGTTGGAATTTCATTATTATTTTTATGATATTTAAAAGCTAATTTAGCAATATTTATTGATTTTATCACATCATTTTTATTGCTAATATTAATTTTTCTATTTTTTAATTTTTCTTGAACTAATTTTTTACCACTACCAACTAATAGAAAATTATCATTTTCTGGTAAATATTTTTCTATTTCATCAATTTTTATTAAAATAGTTTCAGAATTTTCAATAAGATTACTATTCTTAAGATCAAAAATTTGGAAAAATAAATCACCAATATGGGCGTCTATGACGGTTATTATTTTTTGATAATTAGAGTCTAAATAATCTGCCGCAATAGCTAAATTGCTACTAATGGCAAAAAGAGGAATGTTGCAACAAAGATTAATCATCTTAGCTACAATATAGCCAATTCTAACTGAAGTAAAAGATGCTGGGCCATTAGTAAAAGCAACTAGATCTAAATCTTGATATGTTAAATTTGCTTCATTTAGGGATTCTTCAAAAAGGATTGTTAAAAATTCTGATTGATTGGAATTATTAATTTGCTCTCTTTGAGATAGAATAATATCTCCATTGGTAATAGAAATAGAGATATTATTGCTTGTTACATCAAAAGATAAAATATTCACAGTAATTATTTACCAAATAATTTTGATAGAAAAGATTTCTTTTTTTCTGGTTTTTTATAAGGGTATTTTTTTCTATTTCTATTTTTTGGTCTAGATTGATCGGAGCTGTAATATTTCTTGGCAATATCCATTTGATTGACCTTACCAATTTTTTCAGAATCTAGTAAAAGAAGTTTTTTCTCTTCATTAAGAAGACTTTTTCTCTTTCTAATTTGATAAGAATTTTGATTCATATCATCATCACTATGCATTATGATGTGAATATTGTAATTCTTTTCAATTTTGTAAAGTTCTCTTCTTTTATAATTCATCATATAGGCAATGACGCTATTTGGCGCTTTGACATAAATAACGCCAGCTTGCTTGTCATTAGTGGCATATCTTATTGAACGAAGAATATTTAAAGATAAAACCTCTTCGGATTTGATATAACCAGAACCACCGCATTTGTGGCAATCTTTAGTGATAGTTTCAAAAAAGCTATTACTTGATCTTTGGCGAGATAATTCTAGCAAGCCAAAAATACTAATTTTGCCAATTTGTACTCTGGCACGATCATTTTTCAGCTCATCTCTTAAAGCTTTTTCAATTAATCGGCGATTTGATTGATCATCCATATCAATAAAGTCAATTACAATCAAGCCAGCTAAATCTCTTAGTCTCACTTGTCTTGAAATTTCTTTCACTGCTTCAATGTTGGTTTTATAGGCAGTTTCTTCAATATTTTTATGGCTAGTTGCTTTACCAGAATTAATATCAATTGCAATTAAGGCTTCAGTTTGGTCAATAACAATTGAGCCACCAGAAGGTAAATCAACATGTCTCTCATAAAGTTCGTCAATTTGATTTTCAATTTTATATTTGTTAAAAATTGGAACTCTATCCTTATATAGCCTAACTTTTTCAGTATCACCTCCAGCAATTCTAATGAGATTAGAGATGTTATTATAGGATTTTTTACCTTCAGTAATAATTTCTTTAATATCTTCATGATCAAGATTACAAACAATCTTTTTTACTATGTCATCTTCCGAGTGAATAAGCAAAGGTGTTTTTGTTTGCTCTTTTTCTTTTAAGATATGTTCCCATAATTTGATTAAATAATTATAATCATTTGCAATATCTTCAGATGTTTTGCCAATACCAGCAGTTCTAATAATGATTGATTTATCTTGATCAATATTGAGATTATTTAGGATAGTGCGAAGAGCTTTCCTATCACGAATATTATTAACTTTTTTAGAAATGCCGCCTTTGCCAGAAATATTAGTCATTAAAACACAATACTTGCCAGCAATTGAAACATAGCTAGTCATGGCAACACCTTTATTGCCCCTTTCTTCTTTTAAAACCTGAACTAGGATTTTGTCACTAATCTCCATGACATCTTCGATTTTGTATTTTTTACTGGATTTGGCATTTTCTGAAGATAAATTACGAGATAATTCATCAAAATCAGTCTCTTCATCTACTGTGTAAGATCCTGTGCTAATAACATTTTCTGTTTGATCTTTTTCATTATCTTCATTAGTTGAGATATTCTCAGGATTATTTCTATTATTCGATCTGTGATCAATAATTTGTTTTTTCTCTTCTTCTGGAAGGTGATAATAGCTTGGATGGATATCTGAAAATGGTAGGAAACCACTTTTTTCATCACCATAATCTACAAAAGCAGCTTGTAGAGACGGTTCGATTCTAGTGATTGTTGCGGCGTAAATATTACCCTTAATTTTTTTAACCGTTAATGCTTCACGGTCAAAATCTTGTAAAACACCATCTTCCATAACGGCGATTCTTGTCTCGTCCTTATAGGCGGCGTCGATTATTATTGATTTTGTCATTATTAAATTCTGTTAAATTATCTATTATGCCCAACTAAACTAATCTTAAATATTCAATCTTAATTTAATTTGGCTATATCATCAATTTTTTGCTAAAAGATTAGAGCTAAATTGATTTTATCTATTTTGTTACTGCTCAAGAATTAGATTTATTCTTCTTGAAAAATTTTGTTATTATCATTTGCAATATTAATCTTCATATTGCATAAATTCTTCTATATTAGTTAAATGCTATAAAGTTGAGAATTATTGTTATTATCACCTATTTTTTTTAAAAATCAAAGTAATAAGTTTATGAAAAAGCCTGGAGCAATATTAATTACGGGAGCAAATAGTGGAATTGGTCAGGCTTTGGCAATAGAATATGCAGGGCCAAATCAAGAGCTTTTTTTGGTTGCCAGAAATAAGAAAAGATTGGAAGAGATTAAGAAAAAATGTCAAGAAAAGGGGGCAAAAGTTAATATTTTAGATATTGATGTTCGAGAAAAAGAGAAAATAAATAAATTTCTTAAAAAAATTAGTATAAAAAATAATATTGATTTGGTAATTGCTAATGCTGGAATTTCTGCTGCTAAGATTTCTGATATTGAAGAACAAGAGCAGATAGAGGAATTAATAGATATTAATATTAAGGGTGTTTTAAATATTATTAATCCGGTGCAAAGAATTATGATGGAGCAAAAAAATGGTCAAATTGTTATTATGTCGTCACTTGCATCTTTTAAGGCAGTTCCTGGTTCTGAGTCTTACAGTGCTAGTAAGGCTTATGTTAGAGTTTTTGGTGAAGGTCTGAGATTGAAATTGGCAAAATTTAATATTAAAGTTAATGTGATTTGTCCTGGATATGTGAAAACTCCACTTACTTACTTAAATAATTTTCCTATGCCATTTTTGATGAGTAGTAAAAAAGCAGCAAAAATTATTAAAAAAGGTTTGGATAAAAATAAATCCAGGATTGCTTTTCCTTGGGTTTTATATGGTTTGATTTTATTTATTACATCCTTGCCAGTAAGGTTGTCAGATTATATATTTATGAAATTACCCAGATATTCAAAAAAAGAAAAATGAAAAAATATTTATTAATTTTACTACTTATTTGCAGCTCATGTATTAATCACAAATTTGAAAGAGCGATTGTAAAATTAGAGCCTGTTAAGGGTTCAAAAATTTCTGGCATAGTGATACTAACTCAAGAAAAAGGAGGTGTTGCTTTAAATGGCGAGTTTAAAAATCTTTATTCTAAAAATCATGCTTTACATATTCATAAATATGGCGATGTAACAAAAGATGATGGGTCTGGTACTGGACCTCATTATTACGGTCATAATTATCATGAGGGCAATAAAATTTTAGGAAATTTAGGTAGCGTTCCTAGAAAAAAAATAAATATGACGAAATATAAAAATTTCTTTGAAGGCCTAACAATTGATAAAATTATTGGTAGATCAATGGTTATTCACGCTAAAAAAGGTAGTAAGAAATATTCTAAATTTATTAATTCAGGAAAAAGAGTTGCGACTGGTGTGATCGGGGTTGCCTCTCATGATAACTAAGTTAATCCTGAATATTTATAAATTATCTTGACTTAGTTATTTAATATTGCCTAAATTTAGAACTTGTACCAGTACCACTTCCTACCTTTAAAGCAATTTTTATTAAAAAAAGTTACTTTAAAGGTGGGAAGTGGTATTATTTTTCAGAGCATCTTTAACTCAATAAATCCATAAATTATGGTAGCCACTATCAAAACCTTTACTTTTATCGGTATTAAAGCCATTCCAGTTGATGTTGAGGTCAAAATCTCGCCTGGTCATCCAGTTTTCAATATAGTAGGACTTCCTGATAAAGCGCTTGCAGAATCACGCGAAAGGGTTCGGGCTGCAATTAATTCTATCGGATTAGAGGTTCCGGCCAAAAGAATCATTGTTAATTTAGCGCCCGCCGATCTTGAAAAGGAGGGCAGTCATTTTGATTTAGCTATTACTCTTGGTATTTTGTCCGAGATGAATATCATTGATAAATTAGAGTTGGAAAATTATTACTGTCTTGGGGAATTATCTTTGGATGGTAAGATTAAAGTGGTAAATGGTATTTTATCAGCTTCAATTACTGCTAATGAATTTGGTGGTAATATTATTTGCCCTGAAAAATCTGGCGGCGAAGCTATTTACGCATCTGAGGAGATTGATGTTTTGGCTGCTGATAATCTTTTGCAATTAATCAATCATTTTAAGGGGACGCAAATTCTATCTCGTCCAGAACAAAATTTTAAGAGAAAAACTCCAACTTACCCTTGTCTTTCTGAAGTTAAGGGTCAAAAAAGAGCTAAAAGAGCATTAGAAATAGCTGCTGCTGGTGGTCATAATATGTTGATGGTTGGGCCACCAGGTTCTGGTAAATCAATGATTGCTTCAAGATTAACAGGAATATTGCCAGAATTGACATTAGAGGAAATGTTGGAGGTAAATATGATTAATAGTATTTCTGGTAATATTAAGGATGGGGAGTTAATTACTAATCGTCCTTTTCGTGCGCCACATCATTCCTGTTCGATGCCGGCTATGGTTGGCGGTGGTATGAAAACTAAACCTGGAGAAATCTCTTTGGCTCATAATGGAGTATTATTTTTGGATGAGCTTGGGGAATTTCCGCGTCAGGTTTTAGATTCCTTAAGACAGCCAATTGAAGATAATATTGTTACCATTTCAAGAGCTAATTCCCATATTACCTATCCTGCTAATTTTCAATTAATTGCTGCTATGAATCCTTGTCGTTGCGGTTATTTGGGTAATGAGAATAAATCTTGTAATAGGGCGCCGCAATGCGGGAAGGATTATCAGGCTAAAATTTCTGGTCCAATTTTAGATCGTATGGATATTATTATTAATGTTCCTCAGATTAATATTTTTTCTCAGGATGGAGAAGAGGTAGGAGAGGCTTCCAAAGAGATTCTTGAAAGAGTAAAATTTGCCAGAAAACTTCAATATCAAAGATCAAATAAATTAAATAGTAATAATAGTGGTAGTGAAATTGAGAAAAGTTTTGATCTTAATGGCGAGAATCGTGATTTGATTGAGAAAGCTATGAATAAGATGGATATTTCAATGAGAGGTTTTACTAGAATATTAAAAGTTGCTCGGACAATTGCTGATCTTGAGAATAGTGAAAAAATTGGTAAAACTCACTTGTCAGAAGCAATTGGCTATAGGGTCTGTTAGATTCTGATAGTCCCATATTTAGAGGTTTCTTCATTTTCCTATGCAAAATTTTGAAAATATTACATCTAAAATATCATCTATTCTTATTTCTCCTGTAATTTGCCCAATATGACCTGATATTATTCTTAATTTTTCGGCTGTAATTTCTGGATTTTCATTGAAAGAAATTTCTTTAAGATAATTTAGAATTTCTTCTAGGGAGTTTCTATGTCTTTGGTTGGTAATTAAAGATTGATCATCAAATTCATTGGTAATGTTTTTAATTTTTTGCTCTAATTCATTAAAAATTTTCTCTAAATTGATATTTTTATCTAAAGAAATTAGAATTGGATTTTTCTTAGATAATTCTTGATCTAATATTGGCTGTTTTAGGTCTATTTTATTTATCAATATGATAGTATTTTCATCATAAAATTTTAGATTATCTAATTTTATGTTAGATGCATCTAAGATAATAATTTTAATATCGGCTTTTTTTGATTTATTAATTGCTCTTTTTATTCCCTCTTTTTCAATTGGATCATTGGATTCTCTAATACCTGCAGTATCTGAAATTATTACCTCAAAACCAGCAATTTCTAGATGTGACTCAATAATGTCTCTGGTAGTGCCAGCAATATTGGAAATAATAGAAATATCTTTTTGATTTAAAAAATTCATTAATGTTGATTTGCCAACATTAGGATCGCCTAAAATAACAACTGAAATTCCTTCTTTAATTTTTTGACCTGATTTATTTTTTAATTGCTGTGATATTTTATTAATTAAATAATCTATTTCTTTTTTAGCAATTTCTATGATTTCTATAGGCAGATCTTCATCTGGAAAATCAATTACAGATTCTAAATTAGCAATAATATTAATAATTTTATCTCGCCAGTTTTGATAAATTAAACTGTAATCTCCCAAGAGCTGGGATATTGCTTGTTTATGCTGGAATTTTGTTTTGGAATTTATGATATCAAGTACTGCCTCTGCTTGAATGAGGTCAATCTTATTATTTAAAAGGGCTAATTTAGTGAATTCTCCCTCTGTAGCATATCTAAAATCTTCAATTTTTAAAAGAATTTCTGTTATTTTTCTGATAATGAAATGTGAGGGATGGCAAGATATTTCAACTATATTTTGACCAGTATAACTATTTGGCGCTTCAAAACAAGTAATTAAAACCTGATCTATGATAGAATGATCTTCAGGATCTGTTATGCTGCAAAGAGTTCCTAATCTATTTTTAATTTTTTTTTTAACCCCAAGATGGGTTAGTGATAGAAAAGCGTTATCACCAGAAATTTTAAAAATAGATAAGGAAGATTTTTTATAAAGTGAAGAAAACCCTAAATTGGCAAATATAGTTGCCAAAACCTAACTTCTAGTAAGAGGAATTTTATATTTTGAGCTAAGATAATTAAGAATCTCCTCAAGTTCAAGAAAAGTAAGAGATTGATTATATATAACAATCTCAGAAATATTGCCATTATAGCCATCAGTCGTTGCACCTAAAGTGGCAGCTGCTATTGAAGAAATAGCATCAGTATTAGCATGGGTACCATCTGCTGTAATCTCATCTTCACTAGTAGTCCTATTGACAAATACACCTTTATTTCTGTAATAATTTAATCCTGCAGGGGCAGCGCCATTTGCAGAAGATGCGAAAGATATGTAATTAATTGATGGTATATTGGTTGTAGCTACAGATGGTATCTCTATATCAGCACCTACACCACCATTTTTATTAATAATTATATTAGCGGCAGAATATTGGATTAATAAATCATCATCTGTACTGTCGATTATTGTTTTTATTCCAACATTATCTTCTCTTTTTTCAACAATAAAAATTGCAAAATTGGTACCAACTATTGGCTGTATTGCTGTATTAATGTCAATAGAATCATTGCCATCAAAATTAACAGATGGTAGGTCATTAATTGCTGACTCTCTATAAGATGGGTCGCCAGTGAAACTAAGATTATTTGCAGAGAAATAATTTGTTAAATTTTGCCATCCAGAAATATTTGTAAAATCATAAGTATCATCTTCTGCAAAACTTCTATCTGATACAGTTTCTAACCATATTGCTAGGCCATCAACAGCTACCACAGGGGAGTTGGCAGTTAGTGATTTTGCTGATGTAAGTCTAGAGGTTTTAATCATACTTTTACCAGCACTAACAGATGCTAGTAAGATACCAATGATTAATAAAACAACAGAGACTTCTAAAAGAGAAAAGCCTAATTTGGAATTTTTTTTCATGATTAAATTATTAAATAATATCAGAGAATTATAAAATTAAAGTCTAATAAAAATATTATATTAAGTTGAGCTTAGTGAAAGATTATATTTTGCTTCAAAATAATCAAAAATATCGATTAATTCTCGTTGTCTTAACTTTCTATTAAAGATTAATATCTCAGAAATAGCACCTAAATATGAGTCAGTCGCAGCACCAATTGTAATAGTTCCCATAGATCCAGTATTATATCTTACATCTCCAGCAACATCTATTTTAAGAGTTACAGCTGGCATTGAGCCATTTTCTGGAAGTCTTTTATTAAGGTAGTAATTGAATCCAGCCAGCAATATAGTCTTTGGGCTGCTATCATCAATTGAAAAATTGTTACCACCATTTAGGCTAAAATAATGTAGTGCTGGTGCTGCTTCAGCAAAAGCTGCAGTGGCTGCTGTTCCTGATTCATCTTCAATAGTCAATGCGTTGGTTCCGGCAGCATAGTAAATTTCTAAACCACTAGTGCCACTAGTGCCACTAGTGCTAATCAAGCTTTTTTTTGTATTATCATCAGCATCTCTTTCTTCAAGAATAAAAATAGTTAGATCAGATTCTTCCAATGTATTTCCGATATTTTTAATCTCTAAAAATTGAGTATCGTCGTCAAATAAAACAGCTGGAGTATGATTGATAGAGTCCTTCATATATTTTGGCCGATTAGCTACTGTTTCTTGAACTGCCGAACCAATATTATAAAATGGGGAATTGTTAGACCATAGATCTATTGGGTCACCTTCATTATAGAAACTATCTGGTAAGGAAGATTCAAACCATAATACAAGATTTTCCATACCATATATTGGTGAGTTTGAAGTAAGATTTTGAGCAGAAGCTGTTTTAGATTTTTTAACAAGGTCAGTTCCAGTATTGATGGCTGCAATTAATATACCTATGATTAATATTACAACTGAGATTTCAATCAAAGAAAAACCCAATTTAGAATCTTTTTTCATTACTATATATTTTTTGATTTATTTTGTAAGGTGACGAAACGAATAGTAAACATATTTCTGCACCTTAAAAAAGTCAAGAAAAAACTATTTTAGTTCTGAGCTTTTATGGAGGTTAACATTTAAAATAAAACCAAAGCCTATTAACATGGTTGCGGTAATTGTACCACCATAGGACATGAAAGGCAATGGCGCACCAACTACTGGTAATAGTCCAATAGCCATTCCAATATTGATAAAGGAGTGGAAGAAGAAGATTGATGTAATACCAACTATTACCAATCTTGAATATTGATTTAGACTTTTTGATGCTAAAAAAATGGATATAAAAGTTATCATAGCACATAGTAAAACAATAGATGTTGATCCAATAAATCCAAACTCTTCAGATAAAATTGTAAAAATAAAATCCGTTTGTTTTTCTGGTAAAAAACCTAATTGAGTTTGGGTACCATTAATAAAACCTTTGCCAAAAACTCCACCAGAACCGACAGCAATTTTTGATTGAATAATATTATATCCAGTTCCCATAGGGTCACTATCGGGATTAATAAAATTTTTGATTCTATCTCTTTGATAGGGATGTAAAAAAAAGAACCATAAAATTGGCATGGATATTAGAGCGATGATACCAGTTAGGATGAATTTCCACATCATAACACCAGCAACGAATAAAATGACAAAACCAACAAATAATAAGATTAAAGAAGTTCCAAGATCTGGTTGCATAAAAATTAAACCAGCAGGTAAAAGGATGAGAAATAGCGGTATAAGGACATATCTAATTTTTTGTATATCCTCAGCTTCAATATTATGAAAATATTTTGCTAGAGATAAAACTAAAAATACTTTCATGATTTCAGAGGGCTGAACAGTTATAAAACCTAGCTTAAACCATCTGGTGGCACCCATAGCATAATGTCCTTTGAAATAGACAAATAATAGTAATAATATACCAAGAAGATAGAATTTATGAATATGTCGGAACCAAAATTTAATATCAATAATGGCAATTAAGATCATTACTGGAAAAAATACAGAAAAATAGATAAATTGTCTCAACATCCATATTTTGTAATTTCCGCCAGCTGCAGAATATAGCATTGTTAAGCCAATTGTCGATAAAATGGCAATTAAAGATATTAATAGCCAATTTAATTTAGCAATTTTGCCTATAAAATTTTCTTTCTCTAATTGATGTTGCATAATATATTGATTATTGCAAAATTGATTATTTAAAATCTTTTAGTTGACCGATGGGTGATCGTAAGTTCATTTTTTAAAACAAGGTTAACCAAAATTATGTTACAGATAAATATTTAAAATCAAATATGTCAAATAATCAAGAATATACCGCAAGTTCAATTAAGGTCTTAAAAGGCTTAGAAGCAGTTAGAAAAAGACCTGGGATGTATATTGGAGATACTGATGATGGTAGTGGATTACATCATATGGTCTATGAAGTTTTAGATAACTCAATTGATGAATCATTAGCAGGACATTGTGATAATGTTGAGGTTATAATTAATGAAGATAATTCCGTTACTGTTTCTGATAATGGTCGTGGTATTCCAATAGATATCCATGAGGAAGAAGGTGTTTCAGCAGCAGAAGTTATTATGACCAGACTTCATGCGGGTGGTAAATTTGACCAAAATTCATATAAAATATCAGGTGGCTTACATGGTGTTGGTGTTTCAGTGGTTAATGCTCTTTCAGATTGGTTAAAACTTAGAATTTGGAAAAATGGTAAAGAATATCTCATTGAGTTTGCTAATGGAGAGGCGGTAGCTCCATTGAAAGAAATTGGCGAAGCGAAAGGTAAAAAAGGTACGCAAGTTACATTCTTACCCTCCAACAATATTTTTGCTATAACAGAATTTAATTTTTCTACTTTAGAACATAGATTAAGAGAATTATCATTTCTTAATTCTGGTGTCAAAATAAACTTAAAAGATATCAGAAGTGATGAACCAAAAGAAGTTGAGCTTTTTTATAAGGGAGGAGTTGAAGCCTATGTTAAATATCTAGATCGCAATAAAAACCCAATTAATAAGCCAATAAATATTTTAGGATCTGATGATAGTGGAATAGGTGTGGAGGTTGCTATGGCTTGGAATGATAGCTATAGTGAAAATATTCTGTGTTTTACTAATAATATCAGACAAAGGGATGGTGGTACCCATCTTGCAGGTATGAAGGCCGCTTTAACAAGAGTTGTGAATAATTATATTTCAAATAATAATCTTTTTAAAAAAGAAAAACTAACTCTTTCTGGCGAGGATATTAGAGAGGGTATGACTTGCGTTCTATCCGTTAAAGTTCCAGATCCAAAATTTTCTTCTCAAACAAAAGATAAATTGGTTTCGAGTGAGGTTAGAGGTTGTGTTGAAGCAATAGTTTCTGAAAAATTATCAGAATGGTTTGAAGAGCATCCAAATGATGTAAAAAATATTATCAGTAAGAGTCTTGAAGCTGCAAAAGCCAGAGATGCTGCCAGAAAAGCTAGAGAATTAACCAGACGAAAATCTGCTTTAGAAGTTAGTAATCTTCCTGGAAAATTAGCAGATTGTCAGGAAAAAAATCCAGAATTAAGTGAGTTATTTATTGTTGAGGGTAATTCAGCTGGCGGTTCAGCGAAAGGTGGTAGAAATAGAGAGTTTCAAGCAATTTTACCAATCAGGGGTAAAATTTTAAATGTTGAAAGGTCTAGATTTGATAAGGTTTTATCTTCTCAAGAAGTTGGAACGATAATCACCGCTCTTGGCGCTGGTATTGGTAATGAATTTGATGAAGAAAAAATTAGATATCACAAGATTGTTATTATGGCCGATGCCGATGTTGATGGTTCTCATATTAGAACTCTTCTTCTGACTTTTTTCTTTCGTTATATGCCAAAATTGATTGAAAAAGGCTTTTTATATATAGCGCAACCTCCTTTATATAAGGTTAAAAAAGGTAATAGCGAAGTTTATCTAAAAAATGAGGATTCTATGCAAGAATATCTTATTAATAATGCCATCTTAGATACTGTTCTTCAAACAAAGGCTGGTGATATTGCAGGTTCGGATTTAAAAAACTTTATTAGTAAAATTAATCAATTTAATAATCTTTGTAATAGGGTTTCAAGAATTTTACCAGAAAATATCGTACAAATTGCGGCAATTAATGGCGCTTTTGACAAAGGATGGCTTGAAGATAATTCTTTAGCAGAAAAAATCTCACAGAAAATTGTCAAAAAATTACAACATAATGATGAGGATGTTAAGTGGGATTATAAAATTGCTGAAAATATTACTTTAATTTCTGAAGTTAGAGGTATTAAAAATTCTGTCATTATTGATAAAAATATTTTGGATATGGCAGAGGCTATTGCTCTAAATAAAATTAAAGATGAAATTTTAGAAGAGTTTGAATCTTCGATTACTTTAATCAAAAAAGAAGATAAATTTACAGCTAATACTCCAGCTGAATTAATGACCTTTATTAATGAAATTGGTAAAAAAGGCCTATCAATTCAAAGATTCAAGGGTTTGGGTGAAATGAATGCCGAACAATTATGGGAAACAACCTTAGATCCAGAAAATAGAACATTATTACAAGTTAAAATTGATGAATTTGATGATGCTGATGAGATATTTTCTATGTTAATGGGTAATGTTGTTGAACCAAGAAAAGATTTTATCCAGCAAAATGCTTTAGATGTTGTTAATTTAGACGTTTAATATTATTTCCATGAATTAGTTGGCTATAAACAATCATTTTTTCTTGTGATTTGTTTAAAATTATGGTACAATCACTTGCAATATATAATTTATATAGCAATGACTCATATCATAAAAATATCATTATTACTATTTATAATATCATCTTGTAAACATAAGCATAGTGCTGATTATTTTAGATATGCTAGAACAACAAAACATTTTTCAAGTGATTTAAAAGATGCTGATCCAGATTTTAAGCTTGGGTGGGAGCATGGTTGTGAAACTGGCGCATCTTCTGGATCAAATACTTTTTATAAAATGTTTTATGAAGCAAATAAGCAGGATGGTTGGAAATTGGCCAATTCTCCTATTTATAAGAAAGCTTGGAATTATGGTTATTGGTATTGCATGAGGGAAGAATATGTTGATCAAATTTCTGCACCTTGGGGCTCAATATTTGGGGGCCTTAAATAGTAACTATTTTAACTTGAAAATAAATATTCTTTTAATGAATAATATTATTTATCTTTAAGGAAAAAGATTTTGGACAACCCCATAATAAATGAAATAATAAATGACAGATATAAATATTAAAAAAATTGCTAAATTAGCAAAGATAAAAATCTCAGATGAAGAGAAGAATAATATGGAAAATCAATTGGGGAAGATAATTGATTGGATTGATATATTATCAGAAGCAGATACTGATGATGTAGAGATTTTAAATAATATTCATTCTCAAACCTTAAAATTATTTGATGATGAGGTAGAATCTAAAGAAAATTTAGAACAGGTGATGAAGAATTCTACTAATAGTAAATATAATTATTATACAGTACCGAAAATGCTTTAAGGGACTGTCCTTTTAAGCTGTGGCTTTAATTATTTAACTCAATGAGAAAAAAAATTCTTCTAATAATTACAGCTTCAATAGCTTGTTATAAATCTTTAGAATTAATTAGATTATTAAGGAAAGATGATTATGAAGTTGAAGTTGTTTTAACAAAAGAAACGGAAAAATTTATTACACCTCTTTTAGTATCATCAATATTAGGAAAAGAAGTAAGGCAGGATCTTTTTAAACCAGATGATAAGGATTCTATGGATCATATCAATCTTTCACGCGATAATGATCTAATAGTTGTTGCACCGGCATCAGCAAATTTTATTGCAAAAATATCTAATGGTATTGCTGATGATTTAGCTTCGGCAATAATTTTAGCTGCTGATAAAAAAATATTTTTAGCTCCAGCTATGAATGTTAAAATGTGGCAAAATCAAATTACTCAAAATAATCTTAGTAAATTGATTAATAGTGATATGCAAATTATTGGTCCTGATAAAGATATTCTGGCCTGCGGTGAGTTTGGTTTTGGCAAAATGACTGATATTAATAATATTTTTCAGGGAATTGAGGATTTCTTCATTAATTCTCAAAAATTTACTGGTAAAAAAATCATTGTTACTGCTGGCGCAACTTTTGAACCAATAGATCCTGTTCGATTCATTGGAAATTATTCATCTGGTAAGCAGGGAATTTTTATTGCAGAAATATTACATCAGATGGGTGGTGATGTAATATTGATTGCATCGAATATTAAGGAAGATATTAATTTGCCAGAGAAAAATATTATTAGAGTTAGTTCGTCAAATCAGATTCTAGAAGCAATTGAAGAGAATATTGAAGATAGTGATATTTATATATCGGCGGCAGCAATTTCTGATTTTAAGCCAAAAAATTATTCTGATAAAAAAATTAAAAAAGGACAAAATGTTAAAAATATTGAGTTGGAGTTAAATATCGATATTTTAGAAATAATAGGTCATAGTAAAAATAGGCCAAAAATTGTCATTGGTTTTGCGGCTGAAAGTAATGATCTTGTTGAAAATGCCATAGGTAAAGCAAATCGTAAAAATTGTGATTTAATAATTGCTAATGATGTCAAAAGTGGAAAGGTTTTTGGTGCTAATGACAATGAAATTACTATAGTTGATAAAAATAAAATTATTACTAAAATTGGTAAAAATTCTAAAAAAGATATAGCTAAAGAAATTGTAAAATGGATCAAAATATAGATCATCTTTATCGTCCATGTGTTGGGATTATGATGATCAATAAAAATAAAGAAATATTTATTGCTAAGAGAATATCTAATATTGTTGATGAATATTGGCAGATGCCTCAAGGTGGTATAGATTCAGGTGAGAATGAAGAAAATGCTATGTATAGAGAGCTTGAGGAAGAGACGGGAGTTACAAAAAATGAGGTAAAAATATTAAATATTTCAAAAGATTATTTCTATTATAATGTACCAATTGAGCTTATAGAGAATGTATGGAAGGGTAGATATATTGGTCAAAAACAAAGATGGTTTTTAATTGAATTTACAGGAGATAATAATTCAATTGATTTAGAGCGGCATAAACCAGAATTTTCGGAATGGAGGTGGCAACAAAATATAGAAGAAATACCAAATTTGGTAATTGATTTTAAACAAAACTTATATCAAAATTTAGTCAAAGAATTTTCTAAATATTTAAGGAATTTCTGAAAAAATAAAAATTGGAATTTTGAGTTTTTCAGAGATTCCTTAACAATTAAAACATGATGAATATAAAAAATATATTACTTATAGAGGGTGATGGTATTGGACCGGAAGTTGTAATGGAGGCCAAAAAGATTTTGGATTTTTTTTCAGCAAATACTGATAAAAAATTTCAAGTGGATTATGCTATGCTTGGTGGTATTGCTTATGATAAGATCGGAACCCCATTTCCAGCAGAAACCTTAGAAAAGGCCAAAAAAAATGATGCTATTTTACTTGGAGCAGTTGGTGGCCCAAAATGGGAAGAACTACCCTATGAAGTTAGGCCAGAAAGGGGTTTACTTGGAATTAGAAAAGAATTAGAATTATTTGCCAATTTACGTCCAGCAATTGTTTTTGATGCTTTAATCGATAGCTCATCTTTAAAGCCAGATCTAGTTTCTGGTTTAGATATTATGATTGTTAGAGAATTAACAGGTGGAATATATTTCGGTCAGCCAAGAGGTGTTATTACAGAAGAGGATGGAACAAAAACAGGTTTTAATACTCTGAAATATAACTCTAAAGAGGTTGATAGAATTACTAAAGTAGCTTTAGATTTAGCTCAAAAAAGAAGTAAAAAACTCTGTTCAATAGATAAGGCTAATGTTTTAGAATCAACTGAAATGTGGAGAGAGCAGGTGATAGAAACTGCAAAAAATTATTCTGATGTTGAATTGTCTCATATGTATGTTGATAATGCTTCAATGCAGTTAGTTCGTTATCCAAAGCAATTTGATGTAATGGTTACAACCAATATGTTTGGTGATATTATTTCTGATACTGCTTCTATGTTAACAGGGTCACTAGGAATGCTACCTTCAGCATCTCTTGGGGAAAAAAAAGGCAATAAACAATATGCTCTTTATGAACCAGTTCATGGTTCAGCACCTGATATAGCAGGACAAAATATTGCCAATCCAATTGCAACTATTTCTAGCCTTTCAATGATGCTACGCTACTCTTTTGATTATCAAAAAGAGGCAGATTTAATTGATAATGCTATCAAGGATACTTTAAATAAGCGATATAGAACGAAAGATATAGCAAAGGAGGGTGAAAAAACAATATCAACTATCCAAATGGGAGATGAAATTGTTAAATCTATAAAAGATAATATCTAATGAGACTGAATATATATTTAGTTTTTTTTATATTTAGTTTTTTTTCTTTTAGTTCATTTTCTGCAATTGATAATAAAAATATATGTAGCAAATCAAATGGAACATGGAGGATTTTTAATCATACTTGTCATGATAAATGTGATAAAGAAATTGATAAAAATACCCCATGTTATAAGGTGTTAGAATATGGTTGCGACTGTGGTAAAGATAAATGTTGGCAAAATAATAAATGTGTTGAGGTAAAAGATCTTACACAAAAAAAATATAAAATATATAGAGCAAAAAAGAAATCTAAAATAGAAGAAAATAAATCGATTATAAAAGAGGAAGTAAAGAATTTTAGTGATAGTAAAAAAAAGGGTTTATTAGGCTTTATTGATAATATTTCTGATGAGGTGTCAGGAAAATCAGATGCTTGTGAGGAATCTGGTGGGAAAATGGCAGAATTTAGGAATAGTTGTGCCGATAATTGCAATATTGAGTCAAATTCTTTTTGTGCTCAAGTAATGACAAAATCCTGTGATTGTGGTCCAAGAAAATGTTGGAATAAAACAAAATGTGTAAATAAATGATATTTGAAGGTAATAGTCAAATGATTGAGTTAATCATGAATGCCGATATAGTGGTAAAGTCAGTGATGGGTTTATTATTATTGATGTCATTAATGTCTTGGACTATAATATTTTTTAAATTGACAAAATTTTCTATTTTAAAAATATTAATGTGGAAATTTATTTTATTATTTGAATCAAAAAACTCGTTAAATGATATATTAAATTTAGCACAAGGAAATAATAGAAACCCATTATCGAGAATAATTATTGCCAGTATAAAAGAATGGCAATTAAGTAAAGAAAAGGATTCTGAACATATAATTGATAGAATTGATTCGATTAAGGGTCGTATTCAAGGAGCGATCGACATAGTTGAAAATAATATAATAGAAAAATTAGAATCTGGAACAAATACTCTGGCCATAATTGGTTCAAATGCTCCCTTTATTGGTCTATTTGGAACAGTTTGGGGTATTATGAATAGTTTTCAAAATATTGCTGATTCTGGTAATACTAGTCTGGCAATTGTTGCGCCTGGAATTGCAGAAGCTTTGTTTGCTACGGCGATGGGTCTATTCGTTGCCATTCCAGCTGTAATATTTTATAATATACTTAATAAGAAGATTGACCATTTTTCTATACAAATAGATAGTTTCTCTATTTCTATTCTTAACAAAATTATTCGTAAAATTGAATAATATCACCGGTGTAATATTATATTAATTTAATTGAATATTATTTCCATAATTTGTAAAATTATGTTCAATTATTATAATTAAATTTTGCAATTATGTCATTATTAGATGCGCCCCATATTTATAAGCCTTTTAAATATCCTTGGGCTTACGATGCTTGGTTAAGGCAACAACAAATTCACTGGCTTCCTGAGGAAGTTCCTTTAGCAGACGATGTTCGTGATTGGAAACATAATTTAACTGTTTCTGAAAAAAACATTCTTACTCAAATTTTTAGATTTTTTACTCAAGCTGATATTGAGGTTAATAATTGCTATATGAAGCATTATAGTCAGGTTTTTCAACCAACGGAAATTCAGATGATGCTTTCAGCTTTTTCTAATATGGAAACTATTCATATTGCAGCTTATTCTCATTTGCTTGATACAATCGGTATGCCAGAAATTGAATATTCGGCCTTTATGAAATATAAGGAAATGAAGGATAAATATGATTATATGCAAAAATTTGGCGTTAGCACTAATCAAGATATTGCTACAACATTGGCAGTATTTGGTGGCTTTACTGAAGGATTGCAATTATTTGCTTCCTTTGCTATTTTACTTAGTTTTCAAAGATTTGGCAAAATGAAGGGGATGGGACAAATAGTTACTTGGTCAGTAAGAGATGAATCACTTCATACTGAATCTATCATTAGATTATTTCATACTTTTGTTAAAGAAAATCCAGAAGTTTGGAATGAGGAACTTCGAGGAAATCTTTATGAAGCTTGTGCTACCATTGTGCATTTTGAAGATGCCTTTATTGATTTATGTTTTGAAATGGGTGCTATTGAGGGTCTTACGGCAAGAGAGGTTAAAAGATATATTAGATATATTGCAGATAGAAGATTGTCACAGTTGGGTCTTAAAGATATTTATATGATTGATGATAATCCACTTCCTTGGCTTGATGAGATATTGAATGGTGTTGAACATACTAATTTCTTTGAAAATAGGGTGACTGAATATTCAAAAGCTTCGACTACAGGAACTTGGGAAGATGTATTTACTGAAATAGATCAAAATAAAATAAAGAAATTGGATATAACTAATTAAATATTATATATGATTAATAATTTTTTAAAAATCACCTTTCAGTTAGTAATATTTTTGGTCGCTCTATTCTTTTTATCATTATTAACAGGCTTTGTTTCAGTTGCAGATCTTATTGCTATTTTAAATATTGATCCAACATCCAATGCTGGTAAGGCTGTTAGTAATGTACTTTTAGAATTAAAATTAGTAACTAAAAATTTATTTGGATTGATATTTGAAATTGTATAGAAACCCCTAAAAAACTAAAAATTTCAAGCAATTTCCAATTAATTCAAATAAATTAAATTAAATAAAAAGAGCTAAAAAAGTCAATTTTGCTAAGTAGAATTTTTTAGTTCTCAGAGATTTCTATAAATTCTTGTAGAATGATATTTAATGCAATAATCTATTTATCGGACTGTCCATAACCTAAAATTTCACTATAATTTATTAATTATATCTACTAAATCCTCTCTAATTTTTTCATTTTTGATTAATTGTTTTTCCTGATCAAAATTATCATAAAAACTTGGAATAGACAATGTACCAATTAGCTTACCATTAAAAAATGCTGTTGATTTGGTTGCGAGATCTAAGACGCTAGCAGCACCACCTGGTCCGGGGGATGTAGAAAGTAAAATTACTTTTTTACCTTGGAAAACTTTTGGATTAATTCTTGAGCACCAATCAAAAATGTTTTTATAGGCAGCTGTGTATGAGCCATTATGTTCAGCAAAAGAAATTATCAAACTATCGCTATTTTTAATTTTTTCTAAAAATTCTTTAGCCAATTCTGCCTGACCAATTTCTTTTTCTTTATCTTCACTAAATAAGGGTAGTTCATAGTCATTAAGGTCTAAAATTTTCGTATCAGCTCCTCTTGCTAAGGATGCAGCATAAGTAACTAATTGTTTATTGATTGATTTTGAGCTATTGGAGGCGGCAAATGCTAATATTTTCATAATAAAATAATTAAATTAATATTTAGTGTTACTTTAAAGTTGGGAAATGGTATTATACGAATTCCCAAATTTAAAGTAACTTTTGGCATTGTTAATTTACAATAGATTTTACTAGCAATTAACATCATTGAGCATAAAATAAGCATTTTAACTCAATAAATCAAACTATGAAATGTTTAAAATGCTCCAGTTCTAACGTTTGCAAAAATGGTAAAATGTACGGAATGCAGCGCTATAAGTGTAAAGATTGCAATTATAATTATACAAAAGGCAGAAATTCTAAAGATAGATCAATAAAGGAACCTCTGATTTTCCTATTTAATTTTGTCTATTTTTTCATTTTTCAGAAAAAATTTTTATAATTTGGATAAAGATTGCTAATTTTGTTAAAAATTAACAATCTTTATCCAAATTTAGGC
>Ga0233395_1000104_pt1 | contig 43218 bp, 45 predicted proteins | sample 27DmetaG_FD_186029 | JGI IMG/M metagenome (GOLD analysis project Ga0233395, IMG submission 186029) | Seawater microbial communities from Monterey Bay, California, United States - 27D | ecosystem: Environmental > Aquatic > Marine > Coastal | place: USA: California | collected 2016-10-12 | reverse complement strand
AGGTGTTAAGGCATTATTCAGATGCCTTTAAAAAATACCTGCTACAAGAAAAAATTCGCAAGCTATTGATTTCAATAGTGATATTTGATTAACAAGCTTATGCTTTCAGATCACTCTCTGTTTCAGACTGATGATTCATCAGCCTATAAACAGTGAGCGTATTGAACGAAAATCCAGGAGGACAGACATGTCTGACAACCCTAAAAATACAGTAACCATTACCGACAATGCCAGCGGGAAGCAGGTAGAAGTGCCGGTATTAGTACCTACAGACGGTGCTAGCACTCTTGATATTCGCGCTTTAAACCGTGAACTTGGTTACTTCACTTTTGATCCTGGTTTTGTTTCAACTGCTAGCTGCGAAAGTAAGATTACTTTCATCGATGGTAACGAAGGTCGACTTTCTTACCGTGGCTATCCTATTGAACAGTTAGCCCAAAAAAGTAACTACGAAGAAACTTGCTATCTACTGATGAATGGCGAGTTACCAACAGCTGTTCAATTGGACGAGTACAAGGCAACTATTGCTCAACACAAAGCAGTTGATGATAAGTTACCGCTGTTATTCCAAGCATTTCAGCAAGATGCACACCCAATGGCCATGCTCATTTCAGCAGTCGGCGTATTAGCCGCCAAACATAACGATGATGTTGATGTACATGACGATCAAGCACGTCGTCTAGCAGCACATCGATTGATTGCCAAGATGCCTACCCTGGCCGCTTGGACCTACAAACATCAACAAGGAGAGGAATTCCTCCCCTCTGATCCAAACAGTGGCTATACCGAAGATTTCCTACGTATGATGTTTGGCTCTAAAGACGGTTCTTATACGCCGTCAGAAACAATGGTGCGTGCGATGGATCTAATCTTGATCCTGCATGCCGACCACGAGCAGAATGCTTCAACTTCTACTGTGCGTTTAACTGGTAGTTCAGAGGCGAGTCCTTATGCAGCTATAGCAGCAGGTATTGGTTCACTCTGGGGACCAGCTCACGGTGGTGCTAATGAAGCTGTTATTAGCATGCTGGATGAGATCGTTTCTTCAGGCAAAGAGCTGAGTCACTATATTGCTCGCGCTAAAGACAAGACCGACCGTTTCCGCCTGATGGGCTTTGGTCATCGTGTCTACAAGAACTACGATCCACGCGCCAAACTAATTCAGACAATTTGCCATGATCTCCTCAATGAGATGGGTGAAGACAATCCTAATCAGCCGCTACTTAAAACTGCCATGGATTTAGAAAAAATTGCCTTGGAAGATGACTACTTTATTCAACGCAAGCTATACCCGAATGTAGATTTTTACTCTGGTATTATCTTCAAGGCTATGAATATCCCTAGCAGCATGTATACCGTGATCTTTGCTTTAGCACGTACAGTTGGTTGGCTATCTCATTGGATGGAAATGATGAGTGATCCGACTAACCGTATCGGTCGACCTCGCCAGTTATTTACAGGTTCAGCTGAGCGTGATTACGTCGCTACTGATAAGCGATAAAATCGCTTATCATAGAAGAGAGACTTAACAGTACACATCATCGGTTTCGGGCACAGCTTGTGCTCGAGATTGGATGTCTAACCTATCAACATCTTAGGTTTGATCAAAGAAATTTCGCACTACCGGCCCAAAGTGAGCTTCATCAACTAAGAAAGAGTCATGTCCATTGATCGAATTCAACTGGATATATTCAGCCTTTCGCCCTGCCCTTTGAATACCTTCTGCCAATTCCTCTTGCTGCTGAACTGGAAATAAAATATCAGTCTCTACACCGATAATAAGGCTGCTCTTGGCCTGAATTTTGGCTAGACCAGCATTGACTGAGCCTCCGTGCTCAGCAACATCAAACAAATCCATTGCACGCGATAGATAGAGATAACTATTGGCATCAAAAGTACGCACAAACTTCTTTGCGTTGTAATCTAGATATGACTCCACTTCGAACTCAATGCCAAAGCGCTCATCAGATTTCCTCTCAGGACTAACACGCGCACGGTTAAAGCGTTGATGCCATTCTTCAGATGCGCGGTATGACATCAGCCCCAACTTACGCGCTAGCATCATGCCATGTGTTGGCTCTTCATCGGCATTATATTGACCGTTTTTAAAACCTGGATCACAGCGAATAATCTCACGTTGTAATGAACGCACGGCAATGGTGAAAGGCAAAGCACGGGCGGCGGCTGAAATAGATATCAGATGGTCTACTTCGTCAGGATACATTAAGGCATAAGCCAGCGATGACATGCCCCCCATAGAACCACCGACTACGGCATGCAGATGATCAATACCTAAGTCTTGTAAGGCGTGATGCGCTGATTTGGCAATATCCTCAATACTGACATCAGGAAAATCCAAACCATAAGCCTGACCCGTTTTAGGATTGATTGAAGAGGGATTCGTTGAACCAAAGCAGCTACCAAAGGAATTAACACAAACCACATAAAAACGATCAGTATCGATTGGCTTACCCGGCCCAATCATAAACTCCCACCAGCCACGACTTGGATCTTCAGCTGATGATGCTGCATGTGCTGATGGTGAGAGACCACCAAAAACTAAGATAACGTTATCGTGATTGTCTGACAACGAACCCCATGATTCATAGGCCACTACTACCTCTCGTAGCACACCACCACGATGTAGCTTAAAGTCAGCGGTGCCATAGTCACCGACTAGGGTGACTAGCTTACTGGCAGGTGGGATTCGATGTGATGCGTTTGTAGCAATGTTGTCGGTCATACGATTTACGCTTTACGGGGTATATTAGGCAAAAAGTAAGCAATTATATCGCGGATACCTATCTCAGGCATCTACGCTTTACACTTTATTGGAATTTCGAGGCAAACGACTTGCCAACACGTTAATCAGTAATAATAGTACAAATAAGCCTAAGGTTTGCTCTGGAATAGACAGGCCTAAGAAGGTCCAGCTGACTTCAGCACAGCTACCTGAACCATTAAACACGCGGCCAAAGACATCTCCTAAGGGCATCACATCCAGCATAAAGTATAGGCCAGGACCACATTCTGGCACCTGCTCAGGCGGTAGGCCTTGTAGCCAGATATGCCGTAATGCAACCACCACACCGACACTGGCAACCATCCCTGACAGCATGGCATAGACAACCCGCCCTATTCCTTGCGGATGCTGTAGCCAGGCAATCACACTGACTCCTGCGATCAATAGTAATAGTGCCCTATCGACCAAACATAGAGGACATGGATCGAGATAAAGCACACCCTCAAGATAAAATACAGCAAACGCGAGTGCCGCTAAAACTAACGATATAAGCAGTAAGTGATACCGGCGATAAGTCATCATCATTCTAAATTCTCTCTATACATTGATGCGCATCTAAATCCTGACATGAAGTCTTTGTATAAACCTATGAGATAGAAAACTGGCTACTCAAAAGCCTTAAGCAATATCGCATTATAACAGTAGCCGCCGTGTAGATATCTTCATATTTTATGCTAATCAGCTACCAAATATGGAGTTAAGGCCTGGTACTGTTGCGTGATGTTTTGCACGCTATATGCTGCATTTGCTGGGCTTGGGTTAGGCGTAATCAAGACAGGCATGGTCAGCTCAGGGACAAAACAGATACCCCAGTCCCACTGCTGCTTTAAGCCATAGGCATAGTAGAAGAATTTAGTCACCGCAATCTTACCGTGAAACCAGAGTAGACCGGGTTGATAGCACTCTATCTTATCTCTCAATAGCGGCGCATCACGCCGGAAATCAGCTGCATTAAGCTCATGCCCCATACGACTAGGACGTTTTACTACATCAGTGAAGCCAATCCTATACTGTGTATGCAAACGCTGCTGACTCTCTATCGAACGATCAAACACTTCCGGGAATAGATTGGCTGCATTCAGCGCAGACCAAAAACGATTCCTTGGGTTAGCAAAATAATAGCCTGCTTTTACTGAGGGAATAGAGGGGTTTAAGCCTATTGATAAGCAAAATAAATTTTCACTTATAAAATCATCTAGAGTTGCTATGGTTTTATCCGTCATCATGCTTGGAAATATGCAATTCCCTCGCTAATATTACAAGCCGTTGGAGAAACTGTTATGAATAAACCCTATAAAATCGTCAGCATGGAACTTGGGCCCATGCAAAACTTTGTTTACCTAATCATTGATCGTGACAGCAAACGCACTGCTATTGTTGATCCAGCATGGGATATGCAACCTATTCATGACTATGTCAGCAAGCATGAGCTCACTATTAGCGACATCTTGCTCACTCATAGCCATCATGACCACATCAATGGGGTCGAAGACATCTTGCAACAGTATGATCCTGAGCTGCACCTGCTCAAGGCTGAAGCTGATTTTTGGCAGGCCGAACTACAACGCCCTAGCCTCCATGCTGGTGGGGATCAGATCCAGTTAGGACGCACCGAGCTTAATATCTTACACACGCCTGGACATACACCAGGATCAGCCTGCTATCAGTTGCAAGACGATATCATTACTGGTGATACCCTCTTTGTCTTTGGCTGTGGGCGCTGTGATTTAGACGGTGGTAACCCAGAGGATATGTTTCAAACCTTACAAAAAATGAAACACGAACTGCCTGCAAAGATGCAATTACACCCCGGCCATAACTATTCCTGCGTCAGCTGTTCCAGCATCGAAGATCAGCTTACAGGTAATCCTTTCCTACATTTTTCAGACAGTGAAGGTTTCATCGACTACCGCATGGATCGACACGATAAGATCCGCTCTACACCTTACCAGCCAGTAAAAGTAGAGGATCTTTTAAGTTAAAGCAGCCTAGACTTTAGCTAGACGATGTAGGACCCCAATCAAGTCTGGCGCCTGCCCAAGGTAAGGAGCTAGGGAAAGCTTAACCTCTGGGTACTGTTTTCGCTTGTCCTCAACAAAGGCTGGGACGTCTTCACGTACATGCCTTCCCGCAGACAGGAAGTAACACAACACCGTAATATCATCGGCGCCATCAGCAATTAATTCATCAATGGCATCAGGAATAGAAGGCTGTGCAATCTCTAAAAAGGCATGTCTGGTAAACGCAAAATCATCACCAACTTGCTTTCTAAGCGAAGTGGCAACGACCGCAATTTCAATATTAGATACTGTTCGACGACTTCCATGCGCCACAAGTAATAAAGCTTTCATTTCTATCCCTTATTAAAATCAGATGGACATTCAACCATCCAAGCAAGGCTTGGACAAGGCTTACACGCTATCTAGTTATACAACATCGGTGCATCGTTACATGACTCGACATGGGTCAGCTATTCTGACGCATCCAGTCCTTAAAAGCTGACCAGTTCATTTGCAGTAAATCATGCCTCTGTGTACCGGCCTGCATTTGCATGACTAAAAAACATATATGTGGAATCTTTCCAAAGATCAGTGCTAGCGACATTAAAGCAATACCAATCCACAATGATTGCTCACCACCTGAGGTGTAACCCAGCTTCCAGAATAATAATGAGATCAGTAAAGTCAGCATTACAATGCCTAAACTGATGCGTCGATTTAAATGGTTAAATTGTTCTTTGATTTGTTCAGTAGTCACGGCTATCTCAGAAAATCAGTTAATGGGAATTAGCCTACCCAGCTATACTTTAAACTAGAGCTATAATCCCGAGGTGTAATGGTGAAGTTTAGCGCAAAAAACCACAGTACCAACTCATTTGCATTGAACAGAAGGAATTTTTTATTCGCCAGCATCGGCTTAAGTGCTTTTATCTATACACAATACTTGGGAGGTAAAGCACGACCTCGCTACCAGCGTAGCTTAGATCTCCAACAGCTTCGCTATAGTGATCAACAATGGCGCCAATTACTGGAGGATAATGCCTACCAAGTCCTCCGTCAGGCAAAGACCGAGCCACGCCGCTCTAGCCTTCTAAATCATGAGTGGCGTCAAGGCGTTTATAGCTGCATAGCCTGTGGGCTGAACTTATTCAGGCATGACATGAAATTTCATAGCACTAGTGGCTGGCCTAGCTTCCATGACCACATCCGTGGCCATCTAGAGACCTATACTGATTTTCAGCAGTTTCCACCACAACAGGGCTATCGCTGCGCACGTTGTTTAGGACATCAAGGGCATTTAATTATGGATGGCCCACTCCCTAGTGGTGAACGTTGGTGTAATAACGGCACTGCCTTGCGTTTTATTGCACAATCTAAAACACTTTAATCTCCAACTTAAGCTGCTTATTTAACCAAATAAGCTAGTAACTGAAGACAATCGCCAGTAATCTAGCGCTCATAATTTTTAGCCTATATAAATAAATCAACCCTTTGGAAGAACGATCATGAGCTCACAACTAAGCCTAGAACAAGCCAACGCCATCATTAAAAACGCATTTGATAAAGGAGCTGAGCTCGGATTAGCACCTTTAACTATTGTTGTCTTAGACGCTGGTGGCCACCTAAAAGCTATGCAGCGTGCTGATAGCGCAACTTTTTTCCGCCCTCAAATTGCCTTTGGTAAGGCTTGGGGTTCATTGGCCCTCGGTATGGCATCACGCACTCTATTCAACATTGGTGAAGAGCGCCCAATGTTCATGAATTCATTGATTGGTCTAGCTGACCAGAAATTAGTCCCTGTGCCTGGTGGTGTTTTAGTCCGTGACACCTCGGGTGAAGTCATTGCAGCAGTAGGCATTACTGGTGACACATCTGATAATGATGAGGCCTGTGCTATTGCAGGTATTGAAGCAGTCAGCTTAGTTGCCGATGCAGGTAAATAGATAGCTGTATCAATCAGACATATCTAAGTCTATTCAAGCTTTATACAAAACAAGGTGCCATCAACAATTTATGGATGAAAAAACAGGTGGAATATATACATTCCATCTGTAATCCGGGAAGAAATAGACAAAGCATGTACAGACTTAAATTGAATAATCAATATACAGGTAAATTAAGTTATACTTTGTACACAATCAAAACACAAAGGTAACACAATGGTTTGTAATGTTGGCAATACTGAACGTATGGCACGTATTTTAGTAGGTATGTTTATTGTTGGTGTCGGCCTTGCACAACCCACCTGGTGGGGAGCCTTAGGCGTGATACCTGTTATGACAGGACTTTTAGGTTGGTGTCCAGCTTATCTACCTTTTGGTATTTCAACCAATAAGTAACTAAGAGACAACTCATACTCATTAGCATCTATCTAAAGATTACTTTTGAGTAATGGCCGGTAAATAATCCGACCGCTTTAAAAATAATTTAATATTTTATATTTGGAGATTTAAGACATGTTTGGATTTGGAAAAAAGAAAGATTACACTGCAACCATATTGAATACAGGTGAGAGCTTTGAAGTTAAAGGTGGTATTAACCTTCTTCAAGCAGCTTTGAATGCAGGCGTTAAATGGCCACATGAATGCCGCGTAGGTAGTTGTGGTAGCTGTCGCGCAACTGTAAAAACTGGAAAAATTAAGGCTTTAAATGATTTTGCATATGTTCTAGATGGAGAGCAATTGAAGTCAGGCATGGTACTCGCATGCCAAACTCGCCTTCAGAGTGATGTTGAAATTGAAGTTGATTTTGAGCAAGGTGCTATCAACTAAAATCTTCTAGATTCAAAAGGCCAGATAAAAAAAGACCCGCAAAAGCGGGTCTTTTTTTGGTTCCTAAAAAAGTATCTAAACACTAGATACTAATATTTTCATACTTCAGCAAGTGCGCTAAGGCGTCTTCTAAAATGGCACGTGACTGTGCTGTGGTTGCATGCAAGAAAGAATGTAACCTAGCATCATCATCATTCTTATTTTCACATTCAGCACTGTAAATTTCGAAAGCAACTAAGTTTTTAATCAGGTCCGAAATATGCTGTGGACATTCACATTGAATAGATGATGGAAACCGTGAAAGGCTTTCTAACTGCTTTGAACTATAGCGACGCGTCGGTATCGACTCTTCCATGTAAACCGTTCCAACTGCAGTAGTTGTAACGAACTTCGAATCACCACCGACTCTATCAACACAAAGTCGGGCAAGCTCATAAACATCAATCGAAGAGCGAATTGCACTCACTTGGGGGCTCTGTAGTTTATTAATTTCAGACTGCGAACCAAAACCATATAAGGCAATAACGTGCCAAGCACCTGTACGCTTTAAGATCTGCGATATGTATTCACGCGTATCACTATTAATCGTTGGTCGTTCAATAATTACCACATGTACTGGGTTATCGTCTTTGTTGTCTACCCACTCATCTAATCCCATCGGCTGTTCAACAACTTCAATCCCTTCAAAGTCAGACATACCATCTAAAACACGTAGCGGAAACTCTTCACCTAGAAGCAATACCCTACATTTCTGCGTGCGGCTAAACTCACGTGGTTGGACGTTATCAACTTCCGCCCATTTCATACTATTTGCGGCCTGATTTGAATTTTCCCACTTCACTTTAAGCTCACCTAATGACAGATGGGCAATGGTGCCAATAGAGTTGCCGACATCAACTAGATTTTTCAACATAAAGAGTTTAGATAAATTTTCGGCATCGTATACACGGTCACCAGACTCAGAGCGTTTAGGCACTACTGCCTTATAACGTCGCTCCCAAGCCCGTAAAGTCTCCGTACCGATACCAGTAATTTTAGAAACTGCACCAATTTTATATTCGTCATTTGCAATTTGAGTCTGCATAGTAATCTCTACATGTATAAATTAATTGCATGTATATTAGAGGATAAATATAGATTTGTACATTTAATTTATATCTCAGGGATTATATGTACGCTATACAGTGGCTTCATATAGCCTTTTCTGTACACCAGCATCCTTGATCTCAATAAGCACAAACATCACAAATTTATGCCTGATGACTAAGACTCATTAGCGCACCGCACGCAATAAGTGCGCAATTCAAATGCCCCTCAAAACTCGCACCACAGTAGTGCCCTTCCTGCCATTCCAGTGCAAAGCCCTGTGAGCGTTAAGTTTAATTTTGGTGTGCAAGCTCGGTTTTAGGGCGTTTTTTATAGTTGGCACCAATTTTGCAGAATTAATTTACATACGCTCATTTATAAGATTCGTATCAGTACCAATATCAAACCATTACGGAGTACATAATGAAGAAACATCCTCTATTAAGCATTTGTTTGTTAGCTCTCAGTCTTTTCAGTCTGGGTGCACAAGCCGATGATCATAAAGACACTATTAAAGTAGGCGTCCTACATTCCTTATCTGGCACTATGGCGATCAGTGAGACCACATTAAAAGATACCGTTTTAATGATGATCGAAGAACAGAATAAAGCTGGTGGCTTGCTAGGTAAAAAGTTAGAAGCTGTAGTTGTCGACCCTGCATCTGACTGGCCTTTGTTTGCTGAGAAAATGCGCGAACTTATCGAAGTACATGAAGTAGATGTTATCTTCGGTTGCTGGACATCTGTTTCACGAAAATCTGTATTACCTGTAGTAGAAGAACTAAATGGGCTTTTATTCTATCCAGTACAGTATGAAGGTGAAGAGTCATCTAAAAATGTCTTTTACACTGGCGCATCACCTAATCAACAAGCTATACCTGCTGTTGATTATCTCATGGATCAAGGTGTTAAACGTTGGGTCTTAGCAGGCACTGATTATGTTTACCCACGCACCACTAACAAGATTTTAGAGTCTTACCTAAAACTAAAAGGTGTTGCTGAAAAAGACATCATGATCAACTACACCCCGTTTGGTCACTCTGACTGGCAGACTATCGTCTCTGATATCAAGTCATTCGGTTCAATGGGCAAGAAAACTGCTGTTGTTTCTACCATTAATGGTGATGCAAACGTACCGTTCTATAAAGAGCTAGGCAACCAAGGCCTCTCTGCAGATGATATTCCAGTTGTTGCATTCTCTGTCGGTGAAGAGGAATTATCAGGTATTGATACTAACCCTCTAATCGGTCACTTAGCTGCATGGAACTATTTCCAATCAGCTGAAAGTGATGCTAATGATACCTTCATTGAGACTTGGCAAAAATTCATTGGTAACGATACTCGTGTCACAAACGATCCAATGGAAGCAACATATATTGGCTTTAAGATGTGGGCTCAGGCAGTTAGCAAGGCTGGCAGTACTGAAGTAGATGAGGTGCGACCAGCAATGTATGGCTTATCTCTACCTAATCTAACTGGTGGCACAGCGGTAATGAATTCCAATCATCACTTATCAAAACCAGTACTCATTGGTGAGATTCAAGATGATGGTCAGTTTGAAATCGTTTGGCAGACTGAGGGTGAAGTAGTTGGTGATGCTTGGACAGACTTTCTACCAGAAAGTGCAGTCATTGTGTCGGACTGGGCTAATCCAGCAATCAACTGTGGCAACTACAATACAAAAACCAAAAAATGCTCCGGGCAAAACTTTTAAACCGAGTCATTTTCAATTAAAGCATGAAATTACTGGGTGCAAAGAAGTGCCCAGTAACTTTCAAACTAGTGAATACCCATGCGTAATTTTGTTCTTCTACTTATCCTGTTCAGCAGCTTATTCAGTGCAGGCCTAAGCTGGTCTAACGACCTAGAAATTAAATCAAATACTCTATCTAAACAGACCTTTAATGATGCTGTTAATGGCCTCTCATCAAAAAAATTCACACAGAAAAAAACATATATACAGGCTATCGCTGAATCAAAAGATCCACGAGCGTTAGTCATTCTTCAGCAACTTTTAGATAGCAAGATCTATTTTCTGAAGAAAACAAAAACTATTGTTATTGCAGAGTTAGATGGTAAGAATGCTGAAATATGGAACGCTATTAGTGGCACTAATTTAGGTATTCTCACAAAAAGAAAAATTAAAAAAGTAGGTATTAATAATAAATTAAGACGTCAACTTAAAGTAGAGATTGCCAAACTATCCTTAGGCAGTCCAAGCAAAAAAATACGAACACAGGCAGCCGAAGAGATCATTAAAGGCATTGATGAAGTTGGTCTTCAATTATTCACTGACCGACTAGCTATAGAAAAAAATGAATCTATAATTAAAATTATGCAAACTGGTATCGCCTTATATGCATTCAACAATGGTAGTGTTGACGAACAACTTGGTGCAGTAAAAATACTTTCTGATTCGCTCTATCCAGTAGTTAAAAACACCTTAAAAAAGGGTTTAAAAGACATCACTGGAAGCGCTCTAAGCACAAAAAAACTAGCATTAAAACACGCCCTAGAAGCCAGTATAGAAAAGATTGATTACAAGCTGAGCTGGTATAAACAAGCTGAAAATATCTTCTTTGGTATTAGTCTAGGCTCCGTTTTACTGCTGGCTGCAGTTGGTCTAGCCATTACCTTTGGTGTTATGGGTGTAATCAATATGGCACATGGCGAGATGCTTATGTTAGGTGCATATACCACCTATATCATTCAACAAATTATGCCCAATGCAACTGCTTACTCCCCTCTAGTAGCAATTCCATTTGCCTTTATCTTCACTGCACTGGTTGGTGTCATTATTGAACGCAGCATAATTCGCCACCTTTACGGTCGCCCCTTAGAAACTTTGCTAGCAACCTTTGGCATTAGCTTAATACTGCAACAAGCAGTACGCAGCATAATCTCACCACAAAATAGAGCAGTAGCCACTCCAGACTGGATGAGTGGCTCTTTGCAAATCAATCCTGCTTTAGCACTAACCTATAACCGCCTCTATATCATTCTATTTGCGATAGCCGTGTTGATTGGCTTAATGATCCTTTTGCAGAAAACACGTTTTGGACTTCAAGTACGCGCCGTCACACAAAATCGCACCATGGCCAAAGCCATGGGTATTCGTACTGACTGGATCGATGCCTATACCTTTGGTTTAGGTTCAGGCATTGCTGGCATGGCTGGCGTTGCACTCAGTCAGCTCACCAACGTTGGTCCTAATCTAGGCCAAGCCTATATTATTGACTCCTTTATGGTAGTGGTATTTGGTGGTGTTGGTAATTTATGGGGTACCTTCTTTGGCGCAATGACCCTAGGGATTGCAAATAAATATTTAGAGCCAATGACCGGTGCTGTTATTGCAAAGGTGGTGATTTTAATCTTCATCATATTATTCATTCAAAAACGACCTAGGGGTATGTTTGCCCTCAAGGGTCGTTCGGCCGAGAACTAAGTTATGCTTCAGCATTCGCTCATTGGCCGCCTATTATTAAGTGATACTGGCAGCCGTATACTCACTTTCTGCTGTATTGCGCTCGCAATCATTGTTCCAGTCTGTAACTTGATCATACCTGCAGAGTCAGCATTTCATGTCTCAACCTATACCGTGACCTTAGTAGGAAAATATCTATGCTATGCCCTACTTGCCTTATCTGTTGATTTGGTTTGGGGCTATTTAGGTATTTTAAGTTTAGGTCATGGTGCATTCTTTGCATTAGGTGGTTATGCCATGGGTATGTATCTAATGCGCCAGATTGGAGATAGGGGTGTTTATGGCAATCCAGAGCTACCTGATTTTATGGTGTTCCTAAATTGGTCAGAGCTACCCTGGTATTGGCAAGGTTTTGACCAGTTCCCATTCATGCTATTGATGGCTTTTTTGGCACCAGGAATACTTGCTTTTGTCTTTGGTTGGCTGGCGTTTCGTTCACGTGTAACAGGTGTCTACCTATCTATAATCACACAGGCAATGACCTATGCACTAATGCTTGCCTTCTTCCAAAACAACTTTGGATTTGGTGGCAACAATGGCCTCACAGACTTTAAGGAAATTCTTGGTTTCAATCTACAGGCCGATAATACTCGCAATGCACTCTTCATTGCCTCTGCAGTCGCTTTATTACTAGGGTATGCCATATGCCGATTCATCGCGCAGTCCCGATTAGGTAGTTTAACCATGGCGATACGTGATGCAGAGAGTCGCGTTAGGTTTATGGGTTATCGTGATGAGCATATTAAGCTTTTCATCTTCGTTATCTCTGCCCTATTGGCAGGCCTTGCAGGGGCTTTATACGTACCACAGGTTGGCATCATAAACCCTAGTGAATTCGCCCCCATCCGTTCCATTGAATTGGTTATATGGGTTGCTATTGGTGGCCGCGGCACTCTATATGGTGCTGTTCTAGGTGCCTTTGTTGTGAATTATGCAAAAACTATTTTCACTGCATGGGCCCCTGAGGTCTGGCTCTTCATTCTTGGTAGTATTTTTGTATTCGTCACTGTGTTCATGCCAAAAGGCTTAGTCGGTCTTTATGCTCAATTACGCATACGCTTTTCACGCAATTCAAGCCATGATAAACGAATGCAGGATAATACTAATGAGAAGTAAAGAGACCATCCTCTATTTAAATGACGTATCAGTTAGCTTTGATGGCTTCCAAGCCATCAATAATCTCAGCCTTTATGTGGAGCGCAATGAGCTACGTTGTGTCATTGGGCCAAATGGTGCTGGCAAAACCACTATGATGGATATCATTACAGGTAAAACAAACCCTGATACTGGTGAAGTTATTTTTTCAGAAAATACAAATCTAATAGGCAAAAGTGAAGCGGAAATTGCTAATCTAGGTATTGGCAGAAAGTTTCAAAAGCCAACAGTATTTGAGCAGCATACAGTGCATGAAAATCTATGCTTAGCCCTAGAAGGAGATCGTAGCGTCTTTGCCAATTTATTCCATCGCTTAAAGCAACCACAAATCGAAAAGATAGAACAATCATTAGAAATTATCGGATTAACCAATGAGCAACATCGGCTTGCCGGCGAGTTATCACATGGCCAAAAACAATGGTTGGAAATAGGCATGTTAATCACACAGAATCCACAGGTTCTACTAGTAGATGAACCTGTGGCTGGCATGACTCATCAAGAAACTGAAAAAACTGCTGAATTATTACAAAATTTAGCACGCACTCAATCAGTTATCGTAGTTGAACATGACATGGAATTTGTTCGCCTTATAGCAAATAAGGTAACCGTACTACATCAAGGCCAGGTATTAGCTGAAGGCCCTATGGATAGCATCACAAACAATGAGAAAGTTATTGAGGTTTACTTAGGTGGCTAGTTTATTAACGCTAGATGGAGTTGATCAATATTATGGCGAAAGTCATACCCTGTGGGATTTAAACCTTACGATTGAGGAAGGCAGTATTACCTGCCTAATGGGTCGAAATGGCGTTGGTAAATCAACCTTGCTTAAAAGTATTATGGGTTTGGAAAAGATTAGAAAAGGCTCAATTGCTTTTCGCCAACATGAATTAAGTAAGTTAACTGCAGAGACTCGTGCCAAATTAAAAATTGGTTACGTACCACAAGGCCGCGAAATATTTTCTCAACTGAGTATTACTGAAAACTTGCAAACAGGATTAATCAGTAGTGGTTCAAAAAAACTACCCGATATCATATATGAGTTATTTCCAGTCCTAGAAGAAATGAAAAATCGTCGTGGCGGCGATCTTTCCGGAGGGCAACAACAACAATTAGCTATCGGCCGTGCACTTGCAATAGAACCTGAGTTATTGATTTTGGATGAGCCTACTGAGGGAATACAACCAAATATTGTGCGTGAGATTGGCGACATTATAATACGCTTAAATCAAGAATTTGGACTGACTGTTCTTTTAGTAGAACAAAAATTGCCATTTGCTCGTAGAGTCGGAAGCCATTTCTGTATTATGGAAAAAGGTCGTAACGTTGCAGCAGATAGTATAGGAAAACTTGATGATGAATTAATTGACCGTTATTTAAAAGTCTAAGTTAACGAGGAAAAAAATGAACGTAAAACCGCTATTAATCGCTACCCTACTACTCAATAGCAGTAGTATTCTTGCTCACCCTAGCAACATACATCCCTTAGAAATGATGCACAGCCATTTTGAGTGGCTAGTCCTACTCGCGTTACCTGTCACAATCATTGCATTTGCTATCGCAAAAAAATGACCACACAGTCAGATGCCATATGGGATTCATCATGGCAAGCTAGTTTACGCTTACGGTTTAGCAATAAAGCTGGAAAAACTTTTCTAACTGACCGAACACACTTTGGACCACTTACGGTACAAAAACCGTTTTATCCAGAGCAAGCAAACTGCTGTCACGTTGTTTTATTACACCCTCCTGGAGGTATCGCTGGTGGTGACGAGTTACGCTTGGATGTCACACTAGATGCTAAAGCCCATGGTTTAATAACCACCCCCGGCGCAACCAAGTTCTATCGTAGTATTGGACCAATTGCGAAACAGGAACAACATATAACGTTGGCTGAGGGAGCAAGCATAGAATGGCTACCACAAGAGACTGTTTATTTTGATGCTGCTCAAGCAAGAACTATTACGCGCATTGATTACACCAAAGATAGCCGAGTACTAGCATGGGAAATCCAATGTCTTGGATTACCCGCTCAAACTCGTTCATTTCAATCAGGTCATATTTTTCAAACTCTAGAGTTATGGCAAGACGGCAAGCCACTATTAATAGAAAGTAATCGCTATGAAGGTTCTAGCCCACTCTTAACACAAGCTTGTGGCTTACATACTGCAGAGGCTATTGGGAGCTTTTTGATACGTGCAAACGATCAAACAATTGATAAAAAGATCATCCTAGATATTTTAGAAAAGCATCCGGAATTGCACTCAGGCTGTAGCCTAATTAAAGATATATTCGTTATTCGCGCTAGTGCAACTTATGCAGAACCAATCAAAGCCTTATTCTTAGAGCTATGGCAAACAATCAGACCAATAGTCTTACAGCGCCCAGCATGTATCCCACGAATTTGGCTAACCTAAGACTAAGAGGGAGAAAACATCATGGAATTATTACCTAGAGAAAAAGATAAATTACTACTCTTCACCGCTGGCCTTTTAGCAGAGAAGCGTAAAAAAAGAGGTGTAAAGTTGAATTACCCTGAAGCTGTTGCACTTATTTCATGTGAAATATTAGAAGGTGCACGCGATGGTAGAACAGTTGCTGAATTAATGCAGTATGGTCGTGAAATTTTAACTAGAGAGGACGTTATGGATGGCATTGCTGAGATGATTCATGAGGTACAAGTTGAAGCCACTTTCCCAGACGGCACTAAATTAGTCACCGTCCATGAACCGATTATTTAGGCATTGGAGTAAAGCATGATTCCTGGAGAAGTTATTGTTGCAGACGGAGAAATTGAGATCAATGTCGGACGCAAACGTAAAAGCTTAGTAGTTTCCAACATGGGTGATCGCCCAATACAAGTTGGCTCGCACTACCATTTTTATGAGACTAACAATGCATTGGATTTTGATCGCGAGCAGACCAAGGGTCTGCGTCTAGATATTCCTGCCGGTACTGCAGTGCGCTTTGAGCCCGGGCAAATTCGCACAGTTCAGTTAGTAGAGCTTGCTGGCGCACGTAAAATATTTGGTTTCCAAGGGAAAATAATGGGGGATCTGGATTAACACTATGAGCACTATGAGTCGGCGGGCATACGCAGAGATGTTTGGACCTACAGTCGGTGACAAGGTTCGACTAGGTGATACAGAAATCATTATCGAAGTTGAAAAGGACTTTGCACGCTACGGTGAAGAAGTAAAATTTGGTGGTGGTAAAGTCATTCGTGATGGCATGGGGCAAGGACAAGGTTGTGCTGCAGACGTTGTTGACTGCGTCATAACGAATGCCTTAATACTTGATCACTGGGGCATAGTAAAAGCTGATATCGGCATCAAGAATGGCCGCATCATAGCCATTGGTAAAGCTGGTAACCCTGATATCCAATCAGATATTGATATTGCCATTGGCCCAGGAACTGAGGCTATTGCAGGTGAAGGAAAAATCATTACGGCAGGTGGCATCGATGCACACATCCATTTTATTTGCCCGCAACAAATTGAAGAAGCCCTGATGTCCGGTGTCACAACCATGTTAGGCGGTGGCACCGGACCAGCTACCGGCACTAATGCGACCACTTGCACACCAGGGCCTTGGAATATTCATCGTATGTTACAAGCAGCTGATGCCTTTCCAATGAACTTAGGCTTTATGGGCAAAGGTAATGCAAGTGTTGCTGCCCCATTAGAAGAGCAATTAACCGCCGGTGCTATGGGTCTTAAACTACATGAGGACTGGGGTACTACACCCACTGCTATCGATACCTGTTTAAGTGTTGCTGAACAATATGATATTCAAGTTGCAATACATACTGACACATTGAATGAATCTGGCTTTGTTGAAGATACCCTCGCTGCTTTTAAAGGGCGTGCTATACATACCTACCATACGGAAGGTGCTGGTGGAGGCCATGCACCTGATATTATCCGTGCTTGTGGTGAGGCGAATGTCTTACCTTCCAGCACTAATCCAACTCGCCCTTATACGCATAATACCATCGATGAACATCTAGATATGTTAATGGTTTGTCATCACCTCGATAGCAAGATTGCTGAAGACGTCGCCTTTGCTGAATCACGCATTCGTCGTGAAACCATTGCTGCTGAAGATATCCTTCATGATTTGGGTGCGTTCAGTATGATTGCATCAGACTCACAGGCTATGGGCCGAGTAGGTGAAGTTATTAGCCGCACATGGCAGACCGCTGATAAGATGAAAAAGCAGCGAGGTGCCTTGGCTGAGGACAGTACGAATAATGATAATATGCGGGCCAAACGATACATTGCAAAATATACAATTAATCCTGCCATTACACATGGAATCGCAGCGGATGTCGGTTCAGTAGAGGTTGGTAAGCTGGCTGATCTAGTCTTATGGGATCCTATGTTTTTTGCTGCCAAGCCAGCCTTAATCTTAAAGGCGGGTATGATTGCAGCAGCACCTATGGGTGACCCTAACGCCTCCATTCCAACACCGCAGCCAGTGCATTATCGGCCTATGTTTGGTGCCTATGCTGGCGCCAACCATGCCACTAGCTTCACTTTTGTTTCACAAGCCGCATTGGAAGCTGATATTGCACAACAATTAGGCCTGCAAAAAAAATGTATCGCAGTTAGCAATACACGTAGTATTCGTAAGGCAGATTTAATCCATAATAGTTACCAGCCCCATATCGAAGTCGATCCACAAAACTATCAAGTCCGTGCCGATGGGCAGCTTTTAGTTTGTGAGCCAGCAAGTGAAGTTGCGCTGGCACAACGTTACTTTTTATTCTAATAGGCCAATATGCTCACTCTCTCTAAATATTATCCCGTTACTAGTATTAGCACTGACAACACCTTCAGTGACACAGCTTTAAGTCTGACGTTGGCCTTTGAATCAAGACAGAAGGCACGCCTAAAGACACAACTAGATAACGGCCAAGAAGTAGGCTTATTTTTACCTAGGGGCATTATCCTACGTGGTGGCGATATTGTGCAGGCTGAAACTGGAGAAACTGTGCGTATTATTGCTGCTAATGAGGCTGTCAGTACATTGAAGAGTAGTGATCCACTTTTACTATCACGCTGCTGTTACCATTTAGGCAATCGTCATGTACCAATAGAAATACAAACTACCTTTGCGCGTTATCTACAAGATCATGTGCTAGATGAGATGGTAGTCTCTTTTGGCATCGAATTAATCCATGAGCTAGCTCCTTTTGAGCCAGAATCAGGTGCCTATCATAGCTCTCATGCACACTAGTTCTAGCGCCCTCTTACAGCTCTTACGTCTGAGCAGCCCAGCCTTACCTATTGGCGCTTATGCCTATTCACAGGGTTTAGAGGCTGCCTGCGATCAATCCATTATAAAGAATGAAGAAGACCTTTCGGATTGGCTCATAACTGTTCTACAACAAAGCTTTTTATACCAAGAGCTGCCTCTATTTCTGCGTCTATATCGAGCTCATCAAGCAGATGATCTAAGCCAGCAACAGTATTGGAATGCTTACTTATTGGCTAGTCGAGAAACTCGTGAATTACGTCTTGAAGACAATCAATTAGCTATGGCTCTAAGTCGATTACTGAAGAATCAAGGTCTAACTAAGGTTACAGCATGGCAGGATGAAGAATGTAGTTTTGCCACAATCTTTAGCCTTGCCTGTGTTGAGTGGCAGATAGATGAGCAAGCTGCACTCCATGGTTTGCTTTGGTCATGGCTAGAAAATCAAGTCAGTGTTGCAATAAAACTGATCCCTTTAGGGCAGACAGCTGGCCAGCATGTATTACAGCAACTGATACCTCTGATAAGTGACATCATTACAGCAAGCTTAGATATAGAAGATGAGAATATTGGTGCTAGCTGCCCAGGATTAGTATTCGCAAGCATGCACCACGAAGAACAATATAGCCGACTATTTCGGTCATAACTTTCCAGACAAAAGGAATATTAGTAATGCAAAAACAAGTCTTACGAATTGGCGTTGGTGGCCCTGTTGGCTCAGGGAAAACCGCATTATTACGTGCACTATGCATAAACATGCGTGATGACTATGAAATAGCTGCCGTTACTAACGACATCTATACCAAAGAAGATGCCCAGTTTCTTATTAATAATAAGGCCTTAGAAGAAGAGCGAATTATTGGTGTAGAGACTGGCGGCTGCCCACACACCGCAATCCGTGAAGATGCCTCAATGAATCTATTAGCAGTTGATGAGCTCTGCAATAAATTTAAAGGTCTCGACTTTGTTTTTATTGAAAGTGGTGGTGATAACTTAAGTGCAACCTTTAGCCCAGAATTATCAGATCTAACCATTTATGTCATCGACGTCTCAGCAGGCGATAAAATACCGCGAAAAGGTGGCCCTGGCATTACTAAGTCTGATCTATTGATTATCAATAAAACTGACCTAGCACCACTAGTAGGTGCCTCGTTAGAAGTCATGCAGAGAGATGCCAAAAAAATGCGCGGTGAGAGACCTTTCTTATTTAGCAATTTAAAAAAGGAAGAGGGTTTAGCCGAAATCATACAATTCATCAAAGACAAAGGCATGCTCACTTAAGCCTAGATATTAAGAAGCCCTCAGCACTCTTAATCCAAGAGTTTATGAAGTTTGGGGAGCAGTAACGGACTTACAGCCTCCTCCTCTTCCTCTGCTAATATCTGTAATTCATTCTCAAGGATATATAGGGCCCAACCTGGACAGGGACGTGCACTTACCAAGCCAGGTGCTGCACGCCATGACTGCACCGTACGAGTAGAAAGACGATCACCGGTTACTGTCCCAATTAAAGCAGCCACTTTATTAGATGGCTTACCATAAATTACCATTAATTTTTTAAGTCTAATCTTATTATAGTCAATCAATTTCATAACAAATTAACCTCTTAGCCGCTTAATCTAATCCTTACGTAAATTTCTCCTTTCAAAGCCTTAGGTATCTCAATAAAGCTTGGGGGTTACAATAGAAAACAGCAAAAAGATACTACGGAACACCCCGGTTAATTGTATATTTATACTATCAGGGCAAATAATCAACGCACAAAAGTGCTACTGAACAGCGCCTTTGCGCCAAAGCCGCCAGAGTATAGGCCAACAATATATAAAAGGATGTTTTCGATGGCGGTCGTTAATTTCAACATGCACACCACTATGTCGCTCTATCTTCCAGGCCAAATAATCCACCCCATTTTCAAAGGTAGTTGCCGCTTTAAGCAAGCGTAAGATGGATAGTAATTTGCCCCAGGCGGCACGAATGACCCAATTCCATACTGTCCATCGTGATGTGCGCGACGAATAGTTAAAGCCCATATTCATAAGCGTATTAAAAGCCTCGTCATAATGCCTTTGATTTGATTCGTAAATCATACCAGCACGCAGCTTACTTTCAGCACGCAACTCTGCAGAATATGTCTTTTGTAAGGCGCCAACCCAGAATTCTCTCGCTGTTGGAGCAGCATTGAATAGGCCAATAGTCTTAGTATAGATCGTAGTAATCGAATTAAGCTGCGCTTGAATGAGTTGTACTCGCGCCTGCACATCAGCTTGATAGATCAGCGCAAAGGGTTGGGCAAAACGCGCCCAAAAATAGGAGTGATAAGCGCGTGTAGATGTTTGCAATAGTAAATCTTTTTCTGATAACACGGCATATTTTGCTTGTACTTTTAAGTCTTCCACTTCAACTGTTTGAAAATACACATTCGGTGCTAAACAAGCATTTAACACTGCGTGTGCCTTTGAGTCATAAGCCGTCTGATAATCATCAACGATGACATAGAAATCCAACATGGCCTCTTTATATTCACGACTACGCAAACATGACCCATAGAACATAACCGCACGCAGAGAAGTACTAAACTTACGCTGTAACACATCAACAAACGCTGACAATATTGCATCATCGACAGTCATAAGTTGCTTATCTAAATACTGAAATAGTATTTTTGTATCTATATTTTTCATCGAGTGAGGAAATGCGCTATTGTTTTAGCATCAAGAAATACTTCACTGTCTTTATCTTTACCACCAAATAACTCACCATCTAAAGTAAAGCCACCTCTAATTATAAGCCTGACTGCTTTTGCTTTCAGACTAACATAGCCATCATCGTTTCTGCGTGGCACACGCCCACATAATATTCTCAAACTCGATAACAAGGATTTTTTTGAATTAGATTTAATCAATGTTAGAGCCAACTCATTATTGGACCTGTTACTACCCCAGAACGGATAAATACCCCCAATAAGACGCTGTAAGGTAGATGCCAAAATGATTGTAAATTCACCCTTGATAACAGATTGTTCATCTACCTGTACCTGTCCCATCGCAGATTGAATCAGTTTGCCACAGGTCATCCAATCCAAGAGATAGCGCAACACTGCTAATGTTGGCCCAAACTCACCGGTGATACCACGCGAATGAATATTCTGCCGACAATACAAGATGCCTGAATAAACTGCTCCTGCACCAAAGAACATGCCACATATCTCCTTATTTTCAGCGGGTATTCGCATCCGTAAGATAGGCCTAGAACACTCTTTAATTTTATTTTTTTGGCCAGAAACATAGGCAAGAAGATCTTTAAATAATTCGTCTAAATCACCTTTGAATCCAATATCACCAAAGGTCATATTAGTCGTGCCGGCACGCACCATCGCTAGTTTAGGCATATAGCCCTGTGCAGCTGATCGTGACAAAAAGCTTAATACCTTATGCAAGGTACCATCACCACCATTAATAACAATTACTGGGGTCTCTGCATGCTGACACGCCTCTAATACATGATCCATATCACTTTCTACTGATGTCACCTCATGTTGGACCTGCGGGTATGATTCAACTACCTCACAAAAACGACGAAACTGTCCACGCTTATTTAGGCCACTATTAGGGTTGCTGATCGCTGTAATTGAAATGGCTGCATCCATACTAATTTATTCTATGCTCTATCGCTTAATCAGCGAAGAAATTGTAGTAATCGCTTGTTGCCCAGTAAACCACTGAATCACCTGTGATGGGTTCGCCTGTTCCGGGTCAACATCTTCAATCCATGGTCGCAAACGGCCTACTAATAGTCGGTAGAGCAATGCCTGCATAAACCGTAATGCAAGCAAGACTGTTGATAAAGCACTCCAAAGCACAACCCATATAAAACCAGCCTGCGGACTAATCAAAAATATGGCTATGCTGAGTAATACCATGCAAGGATTACGTCTAGCTGTGAATAGCCGATGGTAAGAATCAATCGGCTTCCAACAGAAAATCTCAATATTATCGAATGAAATCTGAAATAGCCCTTCAAATAGACGGCCACCAACATAGGCTAGCAACATCACAATGAGCAGACTATCGATTGCAATCATCTGGCCAAAGACATTGAGCTCATCCTGCCCCAAACCTTGCGCCCAACACCAATACCATATGGGTGGATGGATAATATCTAGGCCATGATCCATCCAATGCCCAAGCTTACTTGACTGCAAACTAACTCGCGCCAACTTGCCATCCACAGTATCCAAAAAAGTCATCAGCCATGCAGCTAACAAACCCAGAGCAAACTGCCCTTGATAAAAAAGCACACCAGCAACTACGGTCAGCAGCCAACCAATAGAGGTCACTTTATTTGGACTAATATCTTTCTCAACACAACTTCTTACCACACGTCTTGCAGGTATTGGCCAGAACCATTTAGTAACGAAATCGGTAATGCCCTTATAGGATTTGTCATAAAGGTAATTCTCAATCTGAACCTGATCTTCTGCCACCACCTTAACCACATGCGACAGATTGAATTTGCGTAATTTAGGGTCGTAGCCACCAGTCAGTGCTTCCGGCGAAAATAATGAGACAGTATTACCCTCTTCCTCAGCAACTACTTGAGCCATATCTTCATTCTCAATCCGTGCTAGTAAGCGAGATGATGATGCTGCCGAAGTCCATGCTGCAACCAAGGTACCCTGACTTGAATCACTCAAAAGTGTGCTACTACCAGCATGAGGTTGCGCGACTAATTTAGCCAGTAAGTAGGCATCATAGAGATAGTCTAAACGTAAGATTAAAATGGCATCATCAGGCTGCAATGACCTAAGATCATCAACCTGCTGAAAAGCGCCTATTTTTTCTAAATTTTTTGCGACTCGTTGCTCTGGGCTGACACCCCAAAGAGGAACACCGCACTGTTTAACAAGATGGTAGTACATATGTGCTTTATTTTTGTTAAGGTCGACAATCAAGAGACTGAATCGACACTGAAATGACTATTAATTCGAATCACGATACCACTAAAAAAGGAGCGCATGCTAATGAGTCTTTCCGATTTGCACAACTTTCGGATCCTCATCTCTCGCATCTCAGAAATGTATCGGCTCTCGAGCTCTTCAATAAACGCTTTCTAGGCTATTTATCATGGCTAAAAAAACGCCGCAATACGCATCAACGTGAGATTGCAGAGATAGCCATCACTCAATTAAAACAACAGCATATCGACCATTATGTGGTGACTGGAGATCTCACCCATATTGGTATAGAAGATGAATTCAAACAAGTTGCGAGCTGGTTAAGCCAGATCTCCACAGCAGATGATGTTACTGTCATTCCAGGCAATCACGATCTTTATGTCAATACCCGCTGGGAGCATTCCTTTCATCATTGGCAGCCTTATATGTTGGGTGACGATATGCCACAACCTGATCAGGCCTTAGAGCAAGATGCTTTAAGTACATTAAATAACGTATATCCACATGTCCGCATCCGTGGACCAGTTGCCTTCATCAGTCTATCTAGTGTCTTTGCCGCTCCCTGGTTTAAAGCAACAGGGAAGATTAGTTCAGCGCAAATCAATAAACTAAAAACGCTATTAAAACGTCCAGAGCTCAATGGCCTATGCAAAGTGCTATTAATTCATCACCCAGTCAGTAAGAATCATGTCAAAGCACGCAAAGAACTGATCAATCAAGAAGAACTAATAGAAGCTTTAATCGATACCCCCGTTGAGTTGATCCTACATGGCCATGCCCATAGCCGTTTCCATGACAGGCTACAGATAGACGAGGAACATAGTATTCCCGTAGTTGGAGCTGCATCTTGCAGCTGTATCAGTCAAGCACAGCCCTACCGTGCCCAATACCTAATTTTTGAAGTACAGCAAGAAGATAAACAATGGCATCTGTCGTACCAAGACTTTGCCTATGATAGCCAACAGGGTTTATTTATTAACAGCAAGCGAACGGCACTCTAAGCCTTAGCCTGACGTAGGTATGCCAATAATAACAAGGTAATAATCGCAACCGCATTAGGTAAACCAGCCACCAGCAATGGCTGCCAGCTGAGGGCAAAACCAAGATGATGAGTCATTTGACTAAAAACATAGAAACCCATTCCAGTCATTACACCAATCGTAATTCTCTGCCCTGTACTCACTTGTCTCTGTGATCCAAAAACAAAAGATAGACCCAACACGATCATAATGCCTGCTGCTAGCGGTGACATTAGTTTCTGCCAAAATAGGACTTCAAAGGGATAGGACTTTTCACCACGTTGCTTCAAACCTTGCACAAACTGGTTCAGATCAGTAATTGAGAGTGCTTGTGGACTGGAAATAATCACACCTACCTGCTCAGCTGATAGAAAAGATCGCCATTGCAGAGTGTCATGATTTTTCTGCTGTATCTTTTCATCAATAAGGATCTTTTCACTCACATCATATAGAAGCCATTGCTCTTGGCTTTGAATGTCAGCATAACTGGCAGTCAAGTAGCGTCGCAGATGATAATCCGCTGTGAATTCAAAAAGCTCGATGCCCTGTGGCGTACGACCATCTTTAATTTGTTTTATATTGATGTACTGACCATCTGATTGCGCCCAATATCCCGATTTACTGACAAAATCATTCTGATCAGCAGTCGCTAATGCTTTTTCCATCTGTGCTTGCTGTAGTGTTTTAGGCACTACAAATTCAGCACTGAGCAATATCAAAATCATGATCAATGCAGCTGCCATCAAGACACTAGTGACAATATTTCTGGGTGTGCCGCCTAGACTTTGAATTGCAATCAATTCATGTTTGCCAGCCAGCGCACCTAGAACGACTACTGCAGCTATCAAACTGATTACCGCTGCAAAATCATTCAACACCATCGGCATATGCAGCAAGACATAACGTAAGGACATAGTTAAGTTATAGCCCCCTGTACCTACATCATCTAACTCCTCAATCAATAAGATAATTGAGAACAATCCAACAATAATTAGCGCGGTAATGATAAAACCAAGAAAGACATTGCGTGCCAGATAGAACCTTAAGATCCACATAAACTAACCCTTCTTATAGGCCGCTAGGCTGGTAACCACGGACAATAGGATGATGCTTAACCACAGACCTGGCCGGCTTGAGAGCAGCCCCTGCTCCACCCAAGTCATTAATACCAAACTTCCAGCATGCACTAAAAGAAAGATAATCATTCCTAGAATCAAGGTGCCATAACGCCCTCTACGTGGTGAAGCTTTAGCTAAAAAGATTGCTAATAAAGCCAGCAAGAAGGTTTTAGCTACTGTTGTTAAGCGCCATTGAAACTCAGCAATATCCTTTGGATCATTACTTTGTGAAAGTTGTAGCGTTGCTGTCCCTTTCCGCTTATAACCGAGTGGCTCACGCTGTTCGATATCCGGCTGTAGCGTCATCTGTTCAAAATCAATCACTTGATCATTACCGTCATCAGACAGTCGGTAGGCACTACCTTCTATAAACATAAGACTAGTATTATTCAGCACTGATGGTAATTGTCGCCCTTCCCTAGCAACCACAACCTGACTGTGCTCATCAGCCCTCTCATACATAAAAATATCTTCTTTTGTCTGATCTGGATGAACCTTCTTCGTAAAATAGACGCGGCCAGTCTCTTCACTTTCATAGAAATAGCCTTCTTCTAATCGCTCAAAATCATAACCATTGGTCGCCTCATATTGCACGTCATAACGTAGCTGATTAGCCCAAGGACGCACCATGATAGTAAGAAACGCAGTGATGATAGTGAGTACTATAATTAACGGTAAGAAGGTTCTAATTAAGCCAAACACACCCATACCAGCAGCCTGTAACGCACTGATTTCCTGCTCACTATACAGTCGCCCCAAACCCATCAATAGTGTGATAAAGAGGGCCAGAGGAAGAAATAACTCAAATGAGGCAATAGTCTTGGCGAAGATCATCTGTGCCATGAGAGAGACTGGAATAAGACTACTCATTGGGTCTGCCAATAGGCTCAACGCACTAAAACTGACCATAAGTACAGACAGAATCAAACTGATCGTAATCAGGGGGCTTAAAATCTCTTTATTTAAATAAGCTCTGACAATCAAGGTTAGGCTCTCATTATCTATATTTTTAATTCAGCAACTTTAATTAGTCGCATGAGTATCAGCATGACGGACATGTAGCACGGCATAAGGCTTCAGGGTAAACTAACTAAGATCCCTAATTACATCATTTCCATGAAAGCTATAATCCTCAGCGCTGGGCAAGGACGTCGTCTATTGCCATATACTAAGTCTACCCCAAAATGCCTACTGGAATTAAGTGAAAAACCTTTCATCGAATATCAGATTGATACGCTATTACAGCTAGGTGTAAACGAGATCGTTGTTGTTGTCGGTTATGCCGCTAATGCGGTCAAGCAAGTCTTACAAGAACGTTATGACTCAAACCAAGTTCGCACGCTATATAACCCTTTTTATGAGGTTGCAGATAACCTTGCTAGCTGTTGGATGGCACGTGAGGAATTACATGGCGAGTTCATGATTTTAAATGGTGACACCCTGTTTGAAGCAGCGATCATCGAAAAATTGATCAATGCCAATGATTACCCAATCACTCTAGCAAGTGACGAAAAAGCAGTTTACGACGAAGATGACATGAAGATTGCCCATGATCAGGGATGTATTCTGAATATCGGTAAAAAGTTACCGTTAGAACGAGTTAATGCTGAATCAATTGGTGCCATGAAATTTACCCCCGAAGGTGCAACACTTTTCCGCGAACAGATTTGTCATGACATACATCAGGCTGAAGCCTTAAGCCGTTGGTATCTATCTGTAATCGATCAGTTAGCTAGCACTGGTAATGTCGGAACGATCTCCATTCATGGCTTAGACTGGACCGAGTTAGATTTTGTGCATGATTTAGAGATTGCGAGAACCATGGTTAGCAAATGGGCAAAACAAAGCTAACTGTTTAGAGATAGTCCTTCAGTAGCTCGTAGTCAGCAACTGAATCAACGTCTACTGAAATCTCTGGTGCATCACGCAGGATAATTTCCACTTTCGCCGAACTCAATGTGGAGAGATAGGTAGAAGCCTGCTTAAGCGTCATTTTACCAAATTTATACTTGATTAAGTTAATAATCCCCAGTCTAGCAATAATCTGTAATGGATTTTTACGCTTTTGCTCCATCTCTCGCCAAAAGTGCAACGCCTCTTTACCGACGCTATGGCGCACAGCAAAAAGATTAGAGAAACAAAGCAATCGCTGATCGAAGGTATATGTGGTTTTACGAATAGTTGGCAGCATTTTTATAATCGATTGATGCGGCACCGCAGCCACAACAAAGTCTGCGCTACTACTATCTGCTGCTGCACAATATTCATCAATCGCTTCACTTGTAATAAATGGCACATCACAGGTAGCAATTAAGCAAGGGTAGTTTTGCCTATGTTCCAAGCCCTTAATCGCGCTTAAGCTAGGCCCCTCTGCCTTTGCTAAATAATCAAATTGATACTGACTAGCCAACTCTTGAATACAGGCATGTGGCTTACTAGCATCTGTATCTGGTCCAATAATCGTAATATGGTCGATATGCTCAGCCTGTGCCAAGGCAGAGATAACGCGTGATAACTGTGTCTGCCCAGAAAAGCGGACTGCGGCTTTACAAGTCACACCTGTAGCTTGTAGCAAGGGGTCGTTTGGCCCGCGATCTCCTGCAAGAACAACTGCACTCCATTTATTCATTACGATCACTCATTAACTTTTTTTCAAACACACGATAGGTCTTATATCGTTTACCACCAGTAGATTGCATTACTTTATTCAATCGCTTGTTATCTTCCAACACCCAAGACATTTCGACCGTATTGTAACCTTTTGCCACTGTCGATAAATGAAGCTCATGTAATAACATAAAGGTTAACGTTGAACCCATCAGTGAATTTTGAAACTCCTGCCTAATCCCCATCAGAGCAATACGCCCAGACTTCGCTGGGGCAAAGCGTAGTCGATAAAGTAATTTAAAAAATCCAAATGGAAAGAGCTTGCCCTTCAGATCAACAATCAGACTATTAATATTAGGAATGTAAGCAACGAAAGCAGCAGCCTTACCCTTAACCTCAGCAAATTTAATAAAGTCAGGAGGAACGATCTGCATCATTTCTTTACCAATCAATAAAAACTCTTCTTCGGTAAATGGGATGAAGCCCCAATTCTTCTGCCAAGCATCGTTAAACAGATCAAGCATCAAAAGCAGATCACGCTTATAGTGTTTACGATCAAAATCACGCATCACACAACGCCCTTCATATTGATCAAGAATACGTTGCATCGCTGGTGGAAAAGTACGATCAGCATCACTTTTCCAGGCATATAAATCTTTAGCCTTTATATAACCATTAGCTTCAAACAAAGTCTGATAGTAAGGCTTTGCATGCCCCATCATGGGAAATGGCGGCGTATCGAAACCATCAATTAAACAACCACTCTCTTGATTAATTGACAGACTAAATGGACCTCGCACTTGATCACAGCCATGTTCAGATAACCACGCTTCAGCAGCAGAAAATAAGCAGGCAGCGACCTCTGCATCATCGACACAATCAAAATTACCGATAAAACCCATGCCTGGCATATCGTGCTGCCATGCTAACTGGTCGATCTGTGCACTGATCCGCCCCACGCTATGACCGTCACGCTTAGCCAGCCAAAAACGGGCATTGGCATGCTTAAAGAAAGGATGTTTTGGATGAAGTTGAGCTAGACGCTCTACAATTAAAGGGCTAACCCAATTCGGGTCACCTTGCATAATCTCAGCAGGCAGCTTTACAAATTCTTTTTTACGTTGCCGATCAGTGTTATCAAACGACTCTAATTCTATGACCAAAATAACTCTCTCCAGGGTAGAGAGATAATCAGTCTCTACCGTTCTTCTTGAGCTTCGCTAAGTTGCGCTACCCATGGATACTGATTGATCTCACTATCGGTGTAACCCAAATTGAAGACCGTCTCACTTTTATCGACATTACTACCTTTATCGTAATACGTCTTAAAGACACGATCCCAGAAAAAATTAGTAATGCCGTAATTACCCTTCTCATTACGAAAGTGATGGAGCAAGTGCAAACGCTTCATATCACGCAAAAATTGGCTTTTAGGTGTGTAGTGCAAATGCTGAATGCAATGGCAATACTCATAAAACATCGTAACCAAAATACCAGATACCGTACAAGCAACTGCACCATAGAAACCAGCAAAGACATATCCTAACGGAATACTGAAGGCCAACACCGTAGGCAGCGTGGTATATAAAGCGCCAAACAAAATACGTAAATCATTTGGATCACGGTGATGGTCATAATGAATTCGTTTCCATACTTTAGCAAAGCTTTTGAAACGATATAAAAACCGACTATGTAAAACATAACGATGCAGTAGATACCAAATCAGTGGATAAAGTGCAGCTATCAATATCACTGGTACTACCAAACTCCAGCTGAAGGCATTATTCATGCCCAGAAACAGTAGACCAGCAATCGCTATCAATGCATAGGCAATGATAGCTGGATACTGAATGTAAGATATAGTCAGCTCACGTATGTTCATATCTTGAAGATGATGCTTTTTGGAAAACCAGAACATGTGCGTTTAATTCTCAAGAGTGCTAAATTTTAATTGTTCTAAGTATAAGCATCTAGCCGATAAGGTGAAATACCCAATAACTAGCTTGTACTGCAAGAATCCAATGACCATTGAGTAACAACATAGGCATGCTTGTGAATACCACTCTTGAAAAATTTAACTACCCACAATCTGAAATCAAGCACTTTCAGTACTGGAGCGTTTTGTTGCGACCACAGCAGGTCACTCTAGGATCCTTAGTTTTAATCGAGCGCAGCAGTGCAACCGCTTTTTCTGAACTATCAGAAGGTGCAATGACTGAACTCCCTGATGTTATCCGTGGTATCGAAGCTTGCCTGCAAGCAGCTTTTGCCTATGACAAGATTAATTATTTGATGTTGATGATGGTCGATCCCCATGTTCACTTTCATGTCATCCCACGCTATAGCTCGCACCGCAGCTATCTAGATATGGAATTTGAAGATAATTTCTGGCCTAAACCTGTCAATCTAGGCGAAGATCTTGGGCTATCAGGTGAACAGATGCAGCATTTAGGCTGTTTTTTAAACAAAAAATGGCCAAAAACTGTGAAAAGTAGCTAAAAATACACTTATTTACGGTAAATCACCCATATTTCCAGTACAATAGTTCACTAATATGTAAATGTAACCGAAGCAAATAGAGTGATTATCGCCAAACGCGGACTCCGTCGTTTTAAATCTAGCGAGATTTACTTTAAAGATTAGGCGCTTAAACAGCATTTATGTTTCAAAAATGAATTATGTCAGACTTGCGTAGCTAGAAAATTAATTGGCAAGTTTGAAGAGTTACGGACCGAGCGCTAGCCATGAAGATAAGCGCCTACACAGATTTAGAACTGAATTGAATACGGACCTCAACAAATTATGACCGTAAAGGCCACACCTACTCAGAACTCATTAGCACTCCATACTGACCTCTTCGACAACCTCACTTCCGCATTAGATTACGCAGCCCAAGGTGAGACTGGCGCCAACTTTTATGGCAGCCGTGCTCAACTAATCGAGAGTATCAGTTATCAACGTTTAGCTACTGAGTCAAAACAATTAGCGCAGAAATTAATTGCTCTAGATTTTGTTGCTGGAGACCGCGTAGTCATCATTGCTGAAACTAACGCCAACTTTATGCGTGGTTTCTTCGCCTGTCAGTATGCTGGCTTAATCCCAATTCCTGTGCCGGTGCCTATTCAATTAGGTAGTCGTGCCGCCTACGTCCGTAAAACGCGCGACCTTCTTATCAGTGCACATGCTACTGCTGTATTTACCCCAGAGTCGGTTTTACCGATGGTAAATGAAGCATGCCAAGATATTGATATGAAATTTGTTGGTGATATTCAACAGTTTCATGATCAAAGCTTTGATAACTCTATTGAGCTTCATCACGCTAATCCAGAAGATACTGCCTATATCCAGTTCACTTCAGGTAGTACTCGCTTCCCACGTGGCGTAGTTATTGAACAGAAAGCAGTAATGAGCAACCTACAGCGCATCATTAATGATGGTATCAAGATTCGTCGTAGTGATCGTCTGATGTCATGGCTCCCGTTCTACCACGACATGGGCTTAGTCGGTCAGATGTTGGCACCTGTCGCCTCACAAACTTCTGTTGATTACTTAGATACCCGTGATTTTGCTATGCGTCCTAGGCGTTGGCTGGAAATCATGTCACAAAACAAATCTACTATTTCATTCAGCCCACCATTCGGCTACGAATTAGTAGAGCGCCGACTGCGTGAGACTGCGTGCAAAGATTATGATCTCAGCAACTGGCGTGTCGCTGGTATTGGTGCTGAAACAATTCGCCCTGAGCCTATGTTGCGTTTTGCAAAAATTCTAGGCAATTGCGGCTTCGACGCAAAGGCCTTCTTGCCTTGCTATGGTATGGCCGAGTGCACACTTGCGGTCAGCTTTGCTGATGTTGATAAGCCACTCAGCATTATAACGGTTGATGGTGATAAATTAGCTGAAGAAAATCTTGTTGTTATGGCAGACCCTGCAGAGAGCACCCGCATCGCCCAATTTATTGATTGTGGTAAAGCACTGCCAGAGCACACCATGGAAATTCGTGATCATGAGGGTAACGTCTTAACAGATAGTAGTATCGGAGTAATTCATGTCTCAGGACCTAGCGTCATGTCTCATTACTTCGACAACACGGAAGAGACCGCACGAACTTTACAAAACGGCTGGTTAAACACAGGCGATATTGGTTTCATGATCGATGGTAGCGTCTTTATTACAGGCCGAGAAAAAGATCTGATTATTGTTAACGGCCGTAACATCTGGCCCCAAGATATCGAAGCAATCGCTGAACAACAGCCAGAAATCAGGACTGGCGATGCGTTAGCATTTTCTGCGCCAAACTTTGATGGCGACACCACCGTTGTAGTAGTAGTACAGTGCCGAAATCGAGATGAAGAAAATCGTAAAGATCTAATCGAACGTATAGAAACCGCCGTCATTAATGGGGTTGGTGTACGTTGTTTTGTTAAGCTGGTTGCACCCCATACTTTGCCACGAACATCTTCAGGCAAACTATCCCGTTCAGCAGCACGTCGTGATTACATGGAACAAAATGGTATTAGTGAAGGTTATCTTGCGGAGACTGATCACAGCACCACTGCTAAATCAGCAGTCTAATCTCCAGATTATCCCTAGTATTCTAATAGCCAAGTCGTGACCGACACAGTCACATCAAATAAGATTATTGCTCTAACCGGTGCTAGCGGTTTTGTTGGCCAAGCCCTATTAAAAAATCTAATTGCAGCAGGACACAAAATTCGTGTCCTTGTCCGCAATCCAAAAACCTTTCAGCATCCCCCATTACAAGACCATAATCAGCTCGAAGTAATACAAGGTAACTTGCAACCAGGGCCACACCTAGACCAACTACTACTTGGTGTAACCGCTTTAATACATTGTGCTGGTCGCGTACGTGGCACAGTCTATAGTGAATTCGAGCATGCTAATGTGCACGGTACTATTGCACTAGTTAATGCATGCAAGCAGTCTCAAACAGCTGTTCACTTCATACAAATATCCTCTCTTGCCAGCCGTCAGCCACAGCTTTCACATTACTCAAAGAGTAAATATGAAGCCGAACAATATATTCAAAATAACTATCCAGGCCCTTGGAGTATTATTAGACCCCCCGCTATTTATGGTGGCCATGATCAAGAAATGAGGCCTATATTCGATTGGATGCAAAGAGGTATCTTATGGCTGCCATGCAAAGCAGATAATCGGTTCTCTTTGATCCACATCAGTGACCTAGCTCAACTCATTGTGAGCCACAGCTTAAATCAACTCAGCCTACATAAAATCATTGAGCCAGATGATGGGCATAGGAATGGTTATTCCTGGCATGAAATACATAGTATTGGCAGTACTATATTCCAGCGTAAGATTCGTATGCTTGCCCTACCGAAACTATTGCTTGAAACCGCCGCTAGAGTTAATGTGGTAATCTGTCGCATATTAGGTAAAAGCCCTATGCTGACGCCAGAAAAGCTTTCTGAACTGAGGTTTTCCAACTGGGTTGCAGCACCAGAACGAGCTGCAGAGAACTGGATTGCAGAGATACCCTTAAATCAAGGGATCCCTTCCATATACAAATAATGTACAGCCAAAGAAATAATTGAGAGAAACACATGCCCTCAGCTGAAGATAAAACCCTACAGGATGTCATTGAGATCCTAAGCCCTTTCGCTCCAGAGAATATTGAAATCACACCTCAGTCGACGTTAATGAAAGACTTAGAGCTCGATTCGGTTAAAGTTATGGAGCTAATGATGAACCTTGAAGATCATTTTGATATCTCTATCCCACTGAATGTCCTACCTGAAGTTAATGATATCCAGGACCTAGTTACAGAAATTGATAAAATCATAGGCTCGGTATAATTATGAGCATCATGCAAAAGCTCAGTGCAATCGCTGAACAAACCACAGGCTTAATCAACGAGAATGGCAGCCCAATTGGCTCCAGAATCGAACGCATCTATTCCGCGACTGAAGGTGAAATCGGTGGCAGTAAAAAGATTCTTGTCGGCACTAATAATTACCTAGGTCTGACTTTTGAAAAAGAGTGTATTGAAGCAGGACATGAAGCAGCACGCCAGTATGGTACCGGTACAACCGGTTCGCGTATGGCCAATGGCTCTTATGCTGACCATCTAGCCCTAGAGAGTGACTTGGCTGATTTTTATGGTGTAGATCATTGCATCGTCTTCTCAACCGGTTATGTCGCAAATCTTGGAATGATCTGTTCATTAGTTGGTCCTGAAAATACTATCTTTTTAGATGAGCACTGCCATGCTTCTATTTATGATGGCTGTAAACTCAGTGGTGCTAGCATTATTCATTTTCGACACAATAATGCCGCTGACCTCGACAAACGTCTACGTCGCTTAGGTGATGACAGTGCAAATGCTTTAATCATCACTGAAGGCCTCTATAGTATGTTAGGTGACAAAGCAGCCCTGCGTGAAATCGTTGAAGTTAAGAAGAAATATGACGCCCTACTTATGCTCGACGAAGCCCATTCACTAGGTGTGCTAGGTTCAACCGGCAGAGGCCTAGCCGAGGAACTTGGTGTAGAAGATGATATCGACTTCATAACCGGCACTTTCAGTAAAAGTCTAGCCGGGCTAGGCGGTTTTTGTGTCAGCCGCCATACTCAGCTAGAAGCTGTCCGCTTCTCCAGCCGACCCTATGTCTTTACCGCTTCACCTTCACCAGCGACTATAGGCTCGGTACGCGCCGCGTTACGCATCATGCGTGCACGACCAGAATTACAAAAGCAATTATGGGATAACGCGACCTTTTTATATCAAGGCTTAGATGCTATGGGCTTCGAGTTAGGCCCAGAGATAGGTCCAGTGATTGCAGTTAATGCTGGTGAGAAAGAGAACGCTCTATTCATGTGGCAAACATTATTTGACCAAGGCATCTACGTCAATGTGGTATTCCCACCAGCGACACCGAATAGTAGCTGTCTATTACGCTGTAGTGTGAGTGCAGCGCATAGCCGCGAACAGATGCAAGCCGTACTGGATGCATTTACTCAATTTGAACAAACTACACCAGCTACTGTAGCCCAAATATAAGCATTAACCCGGCGACCAACTCCCTATTGCTAACTATAGGGAGGCCGTAAGTAAGCTAATACCAGTGCGTTCAAACGCCGATTTAGTGCATAAGTTTTAGCTAGTCCTGGTGTACACCATCCTTTAATCGCTATGCGTACCCACATCTTAAAAACAATCTGTGCCATTGCTGTCTGATCATAAATCCGCTTATCTCGGTTAGCTTGCAGTAACCGCTGCAACCAGTCTGCCGCCCATAAAAAGAAGTCTGGATCAGTTTCAGTTAATGCCTTCGGTCGTGCAATGCAGATGTGTCGCTGTAAATCTTGTGATGTAAACTCTAGGCTTAGTTTACGTAAAGCATCCGCTGCAATAAGACACTTTTTCTCATCACCAATAGTGGATGTATTGAAAGTGATTTGCTCGTCATGTTTACGCCCTAAGACTAACCGTTTAGGTAAATTATGAAACTCGCCAAAATCTGACAGACGCATTAATAACTCATAGTCCTGACAACGTGCAAAATCATTATTATAGCCAAGCCTTTTTAAGGCTGAGGCACGAGCCATAAAAGTTCTATTATGAATAGCGCAGTGAAACAAAAGACTTACTTTGATCTTTTTATGACTAATAGGACGGGTACAGAGTTGCTTGATAACCTTACCCTCTGCATTTATATACTTACTCCAAGAACCTAATCCGACACACTCCGAATGGGCATCAAAATAGGCCACCTGTGTCTGTAAACGGGTAGGCAGCATAATATCGTCGCTATCTAATATGGCAACAAACTCTCCCCTAGCTTCTTCTAAACCCCGATTACGCGTTCTAGGAATACCTAGATTTTTCTCATTACGGAAAAGGCGAATACGCGGATCTTGATAGGCTTCAATAATCTCAATCGAACGATCAACTGAGCCATCATCTACCAGCACCACTTCAAAATCAGTGAAACTTTGTGCCAATACGCTATCAATAGTCTCAGCTAGATAACGTTCACGATTATAAACGGGAATAAACACCGTTACTCTTGGGGCTAAAGTACTCATATTTTAGAAAAAACGCTGGGAAAGGCGCTCTGCTTAGAAAGAATATAGATTAGCATTGTACGGCTTAGGTCAAGATATGGCTAATTCAAGCATTAAAGTCCCCAATATTAGCCTGATAGAGAAACAACATAAGAAATCATTAAATAAAACTAGTAGAGAAACTGATGGCGATTCATTACCATAAAAATCCAAATAGAATTATTAGTCACTATGAATCCAAGTCGCACGCGTAAACAACAAGCTGCCTACTCCCTGAGTAAGCGCATATTCAGCTATTTTCGTAGCAGTACGGGAGTACTGCTGAAGCGTATGGATGTTAGTTTTGTCAGCCTCGGTAAGAAACAGTACAAACGCATTACCTGTATCGATAATTACACACCTATTCATATGCAAGACCTTTTGGCACAGGTTGCTAGAAGCCGCTATTTTCCAAAGACTTTGATTCGTTACGAAAATGAGATCTGGGTTGAATTTGTAGCAGGTGACATCGTCAAAAAAATTGATACATCTTTCATTCAACAGATCACAACGTTCTACTCTTATCTCTATCAACGCGCTTCCAAGTTAAAGGATCCAGAAAACTTTGTTGGTGCGGCATTAATTGATCTAGAATTTCTGATGGATATGGAACTGCTTTCCGAACATGAACATGAACAATTGCGTCATTTATTACTAAATAGCGCTCCTGAAAAGGCCTGGGTTGGCTTAGATTACACCGACGCTTTACTGAAGAATTTTGTACAAGAGAAAGGCAGTAACCGTCTAGTAGCTATTGATGTAGAAAGCTTACAAGACAACCGTCTAATCGGTTTTGGCTTAGCCAAAGCGCACACGACCTGGATGACACCGCAACAGTTCGAACAGATTATTGCTGACATGCGCACGAATGAGACGCCTGATTTTTATAATTATTACTTATTTGTGCTGCTCTGCTTCCGAGCACGGTGGTTAAAGAGTTTATTCCTACGCAATAAAATGAAGCGTATTAAGCCTAGTATATTGACCGATTTAATCAACAACCATGAGTTCACTATCGCACTAAGTCACAAAACCACCTAAACGACTATCGGCTAAAGATATTACGTAGGCTACGCCTGAAGCTCAGTTTATTAATCACTACTATAAATACCTTTCGGTATTGTCCTTCCGGACAGGTAATCTCTTCAACCCCATGCCAGCTATTCCCATTACGTGAAAATAATAGGCTATTGTTGCCGGTTGCATTGGCTCGCTGCGCACTTTTAAAATCAGAAAATTTTGGATTTGATTGGCGCTTAAATTTACCAGCATCATCTAGAATTAAAGTGTCACCACCCCATTCTGCCTGCCACTCTTTATCCGTATTAAAATAGAAAATATGAGACCCAATCTTACGTGTTGCGTCACAGTGTGGTGATACCGAACAACCACGTGGTGTGTAATGCCAATGAAAGCGAAGCTCTATTCGATTCATTCCTGTCATGCGTTTAATAAATTGCTTGTAATGGTCTGATGTCAGTTCTTGCATAAACTCTTCCCATGCAGGCGACAGTGCCAAACCAGAATGATATTCCAAGGCTAAACGATCGTGACTCACCTGACCAAATTTGCGCTTATGACCGAAATTTTCATCAAAAAGTGCTGTTTCTGGCATTGAATCAATAAGTGCTTGATAACGTTCAGCTTGAATAAATTCGGGGATACCCAACCAAGGATAGGGAGCTGTCGTTTGATATGCCTGTGCGTCTAAACCTTTCATCACCGATTGATTAAGATATTTCATTTCTTGATGTCCCAAAGCTGTGTCATTACAGGTAGATTAACTGCGATAATTCAGTTGCTGTGAAATAAAGGATACGGTATCCGATAACTCAGCATCAGGCTCATCCATGAGTACAAAATCATTATCTGTTGTCTCCGCAATCTCATCCAAATAGCGGATATGTTTTCGTACTTCCATATTCTCTAAGAATCCATCTAAATCTCGTACAGATGTCATCCAACCATTAGCAATAAACTGATCAAATAACCGCGCCAAAAAATTTTGTTGTTTTGGTGTCCCACGATAACTTGCTGTCTTCTGCTGATAGAGCGCAATCCATTGGAAGCTCTGGGTTAATGCCATCAAAATATCGAACTTTTTTGGCAGGCGCTGAATATAGACCTGCTTCTTCAGTTTACAGATTTCACTAATCATAGAAACGCTATCGCCTGTGACTATGACTGTATCGGCCAACGAGAGACAACCGACATAGGGATTTTGTTTTTGTTCAGGCTTCCACTCAAAGGCTATATTACGACTTCTCAGTTCTGCTCTAAACCAACCCAACGCATTCTTTGGTGTCCGTGGGCTGGTGCAGATCAAAACTGACTGCCCATTCCTTTTTGCCAACTCATCTACTGACTGAGCCATTGCCTTCATGACACCTTGATTAATCACATATGGTCGACTCGGCCCGCCAATAACTACGGTCAAGTAAGGCCCTGGACATACTGACAACTGTGATAATAAATCAGTTTTATCAGCCATCATACGGCTACTAGAAATACTATTAAATGGTAAACAGTTGTGGATCACATTACTACGTAGCGGTAATTGATATTGTGGTGTTGTAATAACCAAATCAAAATGCTTTAACGCACACCACGGGCGACCAATATGAATTAATCGTGTTTTACCGCCTGATGCTTGTTTAATCCAGCGCGCAACTGGTGCTGCTCGACGACCAGAGGATAAAATATAATCTGGCCATTCTTTATCCTTAAGACTAGCGGCTGACTTGGAGCTAATTCCGAATAGGCTAGCCCCCATAAAATAATTTGGAATATGGTTGGTCGGACGAAAATGCAACGATTTAATATGGCAATTCCAGCCTAGCTCAGCACCTAACTTCTCTAACTGTGCATTGTCACCTTTACGATGAGTAGTTAATATCCACGCACTCTGCACCTGAGCATGATTACCTGATTGATAATGGATTTTTTCCACACCTGCCTTGGTAGACTTCTGAAAATGTAGCTTCCACTTTAATAATGGAAATGCATTCGCACTTTCCAAAATCTGTTCGCGCCACCACTCTGCTGACTGTCTATTACGTTCTAGGCCAAAACCATCGGCTAGCATTACTGACTCATCATTATATTCAACAAATAATTCTAAACCCTCACTAGTTGCGGCAAATAGACTATGCAGCAGCCAGCCAATATCAACTTGTGGCACACGTTCAAGTAAATTACGTGCTATCAATTGTGGACAGCGCAGTGCCTTCAATTGTCCTAATTTATTATTTGAACCAGGACTAAAGTCATCAGCCAGATCTAAGGTGTTTTCAACTGCTACCTGCCCTAGGCTGACTGTTACCATTGCGACATCAGATGCTAATTCTATTAAATTTTGTTTTTGAGCATGTAGCTTTTGCAAGGTGGTAAACGCTGCACTGGCTTGTGTTGCAGTAAAATTCTGATAACCCTCATGAATTGCGCTCTTTTCTAGATTGAACCATAGATGGCCTAAACTATGCGGATGATATGAATAGCTTTCTGGACTGGGCTGCCAAGGTTGCAAATGCAACGCAGTAAAATGAAGGACTTTAGTTTCCCCCTCAATGTACTCGAAATCACGTGCATTCCACTGTTGATCCGCTGGCCCCCAAAGACCTTCTTGCTCTGCTCCACGCTGATTTAATTCTTTCTTTGATTCCTTCTGAGCTGCTTCTAGATTCCAAAGGGGCAGCATACGCTCACAGTTAATCAACATGACAGAGGTATCACTAGCTGCTACGGCTAAATAAGCATGCTCACCCATCTCAGCATCAAATAATAAAGCAGGATCTTGTAAATAAATCTGGTCGACGTCGTTATAAATAGCACGTCCCATACCACCAGCAAGACTAGGGATAGCATATCGATAACAAGTAAAACCAGTACGCCAGCTTGATCGATCAAAACCAGTTAGGTTTTTCATGATGTGAATTTCATAACAGCGATTCGGGTCACGCACCTTTTCTATCGAATAGATAAACACGCGTTCTGCTCGGTATTGGGCGTCTTCAGAACCTAGAAAGATACGCACAGGTGGCTTAGACGAAGCTGTTGCTGCAGGCAAGACCACCACTTCCGGAGTGCTACTATAAAAACTTGCTTGTTCTATATGTTTGGGAGATTTCATTATAGGTTCTAGGAGAAATTCCTGACTCTTTGAATCTTATTTCAGGGTTTGCATACGACAAAAATCGCCGGGCTAAAGCCAATTATTGGCCACTGCAGCCCATCTTGCGACTTGTTTTATGGGCTAGCCGATATCTAATTCAGGGTATAATACCATTTTTGTGCCAAATACAGATACTTAGCCTACGATTAAGTCTGGCCAAAGCGCACCAGCTATTACCACTATTCATCCTTACCTAACACCTCAATTCGGAGGCAAAACTAGCTCTTAGAAAGTGTAGTCAGGGTGTTATACTGCTGCCCGCAAGGCAAAGGCATAGTAACAATACCTATTATTTCAAATGCACAGATCCACCGAATTCATCAAGGATAGTTAACCCTCATGCGCAGCGCGACCATTGTAATCCCTACGCTTAACGAAGAGGGAAATATAGATGCCTTGATGCAACAGCTAAATGCCGTGTCATCACCGGCCTGTGATCTGCAAATCCTTTTTGTCGATGACCAATCAGACGATCAGACCGTCGCCAAAGTTCATCAATGGCAACAGAAACAAGCTAATGTAAGTGTCTTACAGCGCACAGCAGCTCGCGACTTAACGCAATCAGTCATCGACGGCGCCGAGCATAGTCAGACTGATTTTGTACTGGTGATGGATGCTGATCTAAGTCATCCAAGCGAGAAAATTCCTGAGCTATTACAACCGTTAGTAGACGGCACCCATGATCTCTCTGTAGGGAGTCGCTATGTCCAAGACGGTGGCATTTCCGACTGGCCAGCCCACCGCCGATTTTTATCTTGGTTTGGCGGCTTACCAGCTAGAATCATATCTGATGTCAAAGACACCACCTCAGGCTTTTTTGCCTGCCGCAAAGAATCTTTTCAGTATATTGCTGGGGAGGCTAAGGGTTACAAAGTCCTACTTGAACTGATGGTCGCAGGCTTAGATCAACTCCGCGTAAAAGAAGTCCCGATCGTATTCACCGACCGTGTTGCTGGTGAATCAAAGCTAGGCAGTGCTGTCATGATTCAATACATGCAACGCTTACTCGAATTAAGTGGTGGCAATGTCAGCAGCAAGACAGCCGGACGTTTTGCCCTCGTCGGCATACTGGGTGTATTCATTGATGCATTCAGCTTTAGTTTAATGACTTCACAAGGCATCGCTATTGGCAATGCCCATGTCTTAAGCTTCATCATTGCTGCCTTATCTAACTTCGCATTGAACTCTAGGTGGTCTTATCAGTACCGACACCAGTCAATATCAGGCTGGCTAGATAATGCGAGTAAATTTCTATTTTTTGGCCTACTTGCATTAACTCTGCGCGGCGGTGTTATCAGCCTATTAGTCAGTTGGGGCATTAGTGCACACTTAGCTATCTATCCTGCAATTATCGCTGCAGCAATAGTGAATTATTTTGGCGCTTCCTTTGTTGTCTTTGGTCATAAAAATACCAGTGGCATGAACTCAATCAACTGGCGTGTTATTAGCACGGCAACTGTTGGCTTTTTAATTGCATTGCGCTTTCTTTATCTAGGTAGTAGTGAACTCATCCCAGATGAGGCCTATTATTGGTCTTATGCACAACATTTAGATTGGTCTTATCTTGATCACCCTCCCCTGTTAGCTTGGCTGATTGCGCTCAGCTGTAGCCTCTTTGGTGATAATGAATTTGCTGTCCGCCTGCCCTTTTTCATCGCTGGACTGGTGACTTTGTGGTTTGGCTTCAAGCTGGCAACTTTACTATTTGACCGTACTACTGCATTTATTAGCTGCCTATTGCTAGCAAGCTTACCTATCTTTTTCAGCACAGGCTTCTTGGCGACTACTGATAGCTTACAAATAACCTTTTGGATGGCGTCCTTATATTTTCTTGCACGTATCTTTTTACACGATCAACAAGACGCTTGGCTACCGTTTGGCCTAATGCTTGGCCTCGGCCTGTTATCCAAATATACCTTGGTGCTTTTGTTACCTGGCATCTTGCTACTGATGTTATTCAAAGCTAGTGCACGACATTGGTTTGGTAATCCAAGGGTTTATATTGCAGCAGTCTGTTCGCTAGTGATCTTTATGCCTGTATTATTTTGGAATTATCAAACTGACTGGAGTTCTTTTAGCTTTCAAACCGTACGCCGTCTTGACCGTGACATTGAATTTGCGACACATTACCTGCTATTACATAGTGTAATCTTACTCAGCCCTATCGGTTTCTATCTTGCAGTCAAAGCCCTATTCAAGCTGCCATCAATGCGTACTGCTACAGTGATACCTAGTACTTCAGATTATCGGCACTTTGTGCTGTGCTTCTTAGCTTTACCTTTAGCGGTATTTATATACTTCAGCCTAACGCATTACCCACGCTTTCATTGGACCGCCCCGGCCTGGCTACTGGCCGTCCCTTTTATGGCTTACCTACTTAGCCCAAGTAGCAGTCAACAACTGCCAGCTCTATCGACAGGACTACGTAAGGTGACTCTGTATTCGATTGCTATCCTCTGTATGTTGTATGGTGGCCTCTTACATATGTCCACCTTTGGCCCACCACCAGGCGTGAAATTACCTCTAGCCAATCATTATTTTTGGCGTACCACTGCGCATGAGGTTGTGACGTTAGAATATGAGGTCGAGGCAGCCACAGGCAAACGCCCGATAATCATCAGTTTAAGTAAATGGTCTATCGCTAGCGCACTCAGCTTCTATGATAGTGATAAGCGCAAAGACAATATTCTTTCTCGCAATGCGA
>Ga0233395_1000103_pt1 | contig 43462 bp, 41 predicted proteins | sample 27DmetaG_FD_186029 | JGI IMG/M metagenome (GOLD analysis project Ga0233395, IMG submission 186029) | Seawater microbial communities from Monterey Bay, California, United States - 27D | ecosystem: Environmental > Aquatic > Marine > Coastal | place: USA: California | collected 2016-10-12 | reverse complement strand
GACCTACACGGTAAGATGGAATTGGCACATACATGCTTTCTTCTGCACTGACTACATTGCTCATGCCTACCATTGCTAGTAGTGCACTCGCTAGTACCGTTACTCTCATTTTCATTATTTACTCCTCGTTGAGTTTTACTGCTTTTTCATCCCTGATTTCGTGCCAGGAAATTTATAATTATTATTGTGCAAATGGCCAAACACGTAGCTTTTGCTTACTACTTGACCATAGAGCTGCAAATCCACCCGGCTCACGAATCAGGAGCACGATGATGATGGTACCTACAACAATCTTTGAGTTATTTTCAATAAAGGCGGTATCAATAGCGCCTCCACCAAAGATGAAGTCACTACCACGAGTAATTAGAATTGGCCAACCATAGACGAATATTGCGCCTAGGAATGAACCGAGAATCGAGCCTAAACCACCAACAATCACCATAAACATGACAAGGAACGAACGGCGAAGGTTAAAAATCATGAAATCCAAGTTACCAATGTAGCAGTAGCAGTACATCGCACCGGCAACACCACAGTAAAATGTTGAGATAAAGAATGCCATTAGCTTAGTTTTAGCGACTGGAATACCGATAACTTTAGCGGCAATATCCATATCACGAACAGCCATCCAGTTACGTCCAGTGTTGCTACGAACCAGGTTCTTACACGCTAATATCAGAAGAATAGTGACTGTTAGCGTTACCAGGTAACGACCCTGCGAACTATGCCAAAATGCGGCATTAAAAGGCGTGCTTTCTTGTCCTGGGAATACACGGTAATGATGCATCGGTAGCGCCACAACACCTGAAGATGTGTAGTTTAAGAACCATGGGTAGGCGTTAAACACCCATTCTGCAAAAAACTGTGCGGCCAAGGTCGATACAATTAAGTAGAAGCCTTTGATACGTAAGCTAGGTAAACCAAAAATAATGCCCGCACCGCCTGCAATCAGTCCCGAGAGAAAGAAGGCTACTGGAATTGTCATCCAGTCAATACGTAGAATGAGGTTAAATGCTGAAAACGCACCAAAGCACATAAAGCCAGCCGTACCTAATGACAATTGACCGGTATAACCTACGGCTATATTTAAGCCTAACGTTGCCACACCTAACACCATAATTGGAATCAAAATGGCACTAAACATGTAATCACTAGCAAACGCTGTTACTACAAAATACATAAATGCAACAAAGAGTGCTGCAATCCAACGGTCTTCCAATAAAGGAAGCATGCGTCGATCTTTTCCGAAGCTCCCGACGAATTTCCCTGCTTCACGATAAAACATTGCTATACCCTCTCAATCTCTTTCTCACCGAAAATACCGGTAGGACGAACCATTAGGAATAATAGCGCTGTGGTGTATGCCCACCAGTGCTCAATTCCCTGTCCACCGATCCATTCAGCTATATAAATTTCACCTAATTTTTCACTCGCACCAATTATCAGTCCACCGACAATCGCACCAGGTATTGAAGTCAAGCCACCAATCAAAATAACCGGCAGACCTTTCAGCACAGCTGACGTTAAAGTGAAGGACACTGAAACACGATCACCCCAAAGCAAGCCTGCAATTAAACAGATGACACCAGTAACCGCCCAAACGATAGCCCAGATCCGGCTTAGCGGAATACCTACCGCCATTGCTGCTAGATGATCATCGGACACCGCACGCAATGATAGGCCTGTGCGTGTGTATTGGAAAAACAAGGACAAACCAAGAATCATGGCTGCTGCGATGCCAGCAGCAGCGATATCAAAGTAGCTAATAATGATATCGAGGCCTAGATCTGGAAACTTATCAATCAGGAAGATCGGATCGTTCGAAATACCCAAATCAATACCGTGCACTGCAGAGTCCCAGACTCCTTGCGCAAGACCTTCTAAGAAATAGTTAAGACCAACCGTCGCCATAAAGAGCGACAATAAAGATTGGTTCGCCAGTGGACGCATCACCGTACGCTCAATAATAATACCGAGCACAATCATGATCATCAGTGTGATTGCAAAAGCAACCCAGAAGCTGACCATACGTTCGGTCAAACTGACAAAAGTTAAAGCCGCCAACAGCAACATCGTGCCCTGTGCGAAGTTAAATACTCCAGATGACTTGTAAATCAGTACGAAACCGATCGCTACCAGGGAGTACATAACGCCGGAGAGTAAACCCCCAGCTAGCACTTCTAAGAAAAACTCCACGTGATAATTCCTTTCTACTTAGTTATTAGTGACTAACGCCTAAGTAGGCGTCGATTACATCTTGGTTATTCATGACTTCGTTTGGAGCACCATCACCGATCTTCTTACCGTAGTCGAGTACAACCACGTGATCGGAGATGTCCATAACTACACCCATATCATGCTCAATAAGCACGATAGTGGTTCCGTAATTACGATTAATCTCTTGAATGAAACAAGACATATCCAATTTTTCTTCCATTGTCATACCGGCCATAGGCTCATCCAGCAGAAGCATTTTAGGCTTTGCTGCGAGTGCTCGACCTAATTCAACACGCTTTTGCAAACCGTAAGCTAAAGAAGCAACTGGCGTCTTCCGGATAGATTGCAGTCCCAAAAACTCAATGATTTCTTCGACTGCCTGGCGGTGCTCTAATTCTTCTTTCTCGGCACGCCCGATGTTTAAAGCATGTTCCCAGAAATTTGCCTTCATCATTAAATTACGACCGGACATAATATTATCTAAAACAGACATTCCGGCGAATAGAGCAATGTTTTGAAATGTACGGCCGATACCCATTACAGCAGCACTGTGGGGCTTCATCTTAGTAAACTCTTTGCCATCAAATGTAATCGTGCCTTCCTGGGGAATATAGACACCATTAATTACATTCAGCATTGAGCTCTTGCCCGCGCCATTTGGACCGATTACTGAACAGATCTCACCTTCATAAACATTGAAGCTGATATCAGTAATCGCTTTTACACCCTTAAAAGACAAGCTAATGTCATTTAAGACTAGGATTGGTTTTTTATTATCTGGACTATTCATAGTTTAATTCTTATGCAGTCTCTAATCTTAATTGCGCAACAAGCTCACCAGCGGAGTCTGTTACATCAAAGGTTGGCTCGCCTGCAAATAACGCATCAATAATCTTCTCGTTATTTGTACCGATCACTTGGCGACGGATCTTACGTGAACGGGTCATTTCACCTGCTATAACGCTGAATTCGCGATTCAACACAGTGTAGCGCTTGATTGGTGGGCAATTCGCACCACCTATCTGAGTAATCTTAGTATTAAGATCACGTACGCGTTCAGAAATAAGTTCTACCACTTCGGTCTTAGTTGCGAGCTCACGCAATCCAGTAAACTGAATTTGACGCATATCAGCCCAAGCGCCAACGGTATCGCCATCAATAACGATAAGGGCAACCGAATGATCACGTTGGGCACCAACCACAACTACATCTTTAATGTATGGCGATGCTTTCAACGCATTTTCAATTTGCTTAGGCACAAAATCAGCACCCGTACTGAAGCTTGATTTACAATCAACTCGCTCTAATACTTTCAACGTATCATTTGCAAACTCACCGATATCACCAGTTTTAACCCAGCCTTCGGCATCTTTCGCTTGACCACTTTGGGCGACATCACCGTAGTAGCCTTTAAATGCGTTCGGGCCTTTGAATGCAATTTCCTGATTATCTAAAATCTTAATTTCAACACCACGTAATGGCGTACCCACAACATTCTCTTCACCGGTTAAAGCATCTTCGGCAATTTGTTGCACACTTATACAGCCCGCACTTTCTGCTGAGCCATAAGTCGTCTTAAGATTAATCCCTAATGCACGGAAGAAGTGGAATACTTCATTACTAACAATATCACCACCCACATAGGCGCTTTTAACACGACTGAGACCGTATAGATCCTTGATCGGCTCAAATACTAATTTAGAACCTAGCCAAGTGCGTCCCTTATCCATCATGCCACTCAGATGCCTATCGATCATCTTCGACTTTGAGCTAGCTGCACGAGAGTTAATATGACTATAGATAGTCTTAAAGAAGTGTGGCGGACCGTATAGGAAAGTAGGCCCAACTTCGCGCATATCAGACATTGTCGTCTCATTACTCTCAGGGCAATTAATGGTATAGCCTTTAATCATCCAGAGCGTATAGACGTAAAATAAAGCACTTGAATAAGCCAGTGGTAGATAAGCAAATACTTCTTCCTCATCACCCAGCTTCTCCTGCTCTGCAAAGGCTTGGCCAATCGTGAGGAAGTTAGAATGAGTAAGTACTGCGCCGCGTGGCTCGCCTGATGTTCCAGCGGTATAAACGATAAAGGCGTCTGTATCTGGTGTAACCTGTGCCGCTGCCTGTTGCAGATGGTTAGGATTTTGACTTGCAAAAGCCTCACCAGCAGTCTGCATATCATCATAACTAATCAGCTTTTCTAGCTTATAGTTTTCAATTCCACGCGTATCGACATAAACCACTTGGGTTAACGTTGACAACTCATCTACTAGAGGTAGCACTGAATCAGCTTGTTGCTGATCTTGCAAGACAACAAACTTAGCCTCGCAATTAACGAGCATGCCTCGAAGTTCTTCGCTATTAGAGTCGGCATGCAAAGGTACTGGAACTGCTCCCAGACTCTGCGTCGCAATAATTGCAAAAAATAGTTGCGGCACATTATTGCCGATAACAGCGACTCGATCACCGGGCTGCAAGCCTTTTGCAGCGAAGCCGCTAGCGAGCTTGCCAACCTCAACTGAAACTTCTTGCCAGGAATACGCATTCCAGATGCCGTATCGCTTCATGCGAAGGGCAGTATGGCTCGCGCGTTGAGTTATATGCTGTTGCAGTAAACTGGGAAATGTTTCCATATTTCGTTACTTATAAAATTCTAATTATTAGAGCACTTGGCCTTAAATACATCCTAGGCAGGACATGTAGATACATAGCCCTGAATAGATGCAAGAAAGTGCCTAGCACGATTCACAGTAATATTTTTTTCAACATGAAATTTTGGCCGTATGTTAAAGACACTATTATTATTATTTTTTTATGTGTCAGCCAAGAGGGGTGTTTGTCCACCCTTCAATCATTACCCGTAGGCAATATGCATAAACTACACGAAGGTGACACGGAATACCAATAGTTTTTTGGATAAAAAGATATACTAAATCCTCACCCTAAAAAGTCTTTTTTAGCAACATATCTAGTTTCCTAGAAAGGCATTAACTACACCGTAAACACTATATATAAAGCATTATAAAAAAGCACGCAGTAAAAGTTAAGCTTAAATACTCTCTTGGCTTAATCTTACTTAAGCACAAATTATGAACACTAATTTTTGCATATTATTTTAAACTTTTAGCTAGTCACAATAGATCACAATCAAGCTCCAGCCCTGGGCTATTAGTAAGCTAGATCTCTAGGCCAAAGTAATTCATAGCAATAGAGACAAACTGCAGTAACAAGACTCTCAAACAACAAAACCTTAAATCTAGCAGTAAAAACTTGCCTCAAGGATATAGCCTGATTATACTGTTTTTAAATACAGTGTTTATAAAAACAGCATGGCGCCCAAATAGCATGGATAAGCTCACCGCACGACAACAACAAGTCTTAGATCATATTCAGAAATACTTTAACGACTCTGGATTTCCCCCAACCATCATCGAGCTTGCTAACGCTTTAGGTGTTCGCTCGGCAAACGCCATCCGCGATCATCTGCGCGCCTTAGAACGCAAAGGTGCAATCGAACTCACCGCCGGCGCATCTAGAGGCATTCGTTTATGCCTGGAAGAAAAGAACCTCACAACCGGCCTCCCACTTATTGGACAGGTTGCTGCTGGCGCTCCCATCCTTGCGACTGAACATGTTGAAAGCTATCAGCAAGTTGAACGCTCTTTATTTAAACCACATGCCGATTATTTATTACGTGTTCGTGGCATGAGCATGTGTAAGGCCAGCATTTTAGATGGCGACCTGCTCGTAGTGCATAAAACTTCTGTTGCACAAAACGGGCAGATCGTAGTCGCACGTATTGATCAGGAAGTAACCGTAAAGCGCTTTAAACAAATACAACATATGGTTTACCTACTTCCTGAGAACGATGATTTCTCAGCTATTGAGATCGACTTGCGCGATACCAGCATAGCCATCGAAGGCATTGGTATTGGCGTTATTCGCAATCAACTTAATTAGCAAAACACTTTAAAAATTGGTTTCGGCAATGGATTCTGCCTCACTAGAACAACTACTACAAAAGTCTCCTGCACTGTTATGGCAAGGAAGAAAGGCAAGCACTCAAAAGCAAGGAATCGCTAGCGGTTTCCCTGCACTTGATCGCTTGCTACCTAGCGCTGGTTGGCCTTTAGCCTGCATCACAGAGATATCAACCATGCAATGTGGTGCTGGCGAATTACGTCTTCTAATGCCAGCTATCGCCAAACTAACGCAGCAAGCACTTTATGTTGTTTGGATTGCACCACCCTTTATTCCTTACGCCCCCAGCCTTTCTGCTTATGGCATCGACCTGCGTTATTTAATTATCCTCGACAGCATAGACAACGAACAAGACCAATACTGGAGCATGGAAAAACTATTGCCGTGCAAACAATGCGGCATGGTACTTATGTGGCCCCACAGTTATCACGATAAACACATCCGACGCCTGCAACTAGCAGCCGAGAAAGGTAATAGCCTGGCCATCTTATATCCACGCAATCGGCAACAACACTCTTCTGCCAGCTTACGCCTTTTGATACAGGCCACAGCAATCAATCAACTACAAATTACTATTTTAAAAGCACGCGGCGTTTTACACGCACGCACAACCACTCTCTCGGTACAGCTATGACAAACCTCGCTCAACAAACACAGCTCTTATTAACAACAGAAAAAAACACTGATACGGCACCTGCTTATCAACCTTTGTGGATGTGCATACATTTTCCTTTGCTATCAGCCCACAGCCTCGGGCTAACGCAGAAACAAAAGCAACCATTCATTATTTTTCAGCGTAAAAGCCAGACTGTCCACTATGCCTGCCCAGCAGCACAGCAATTAGGCATAGAAACCGGCATGCCTTTAAGCCAAGCCTATTTATTCTGCGAGACTATGATTGCTTATCCGCGTAACAAACGAAAAGAAAAAAGCCTAATTCAATCTCTAGCACTTTGGGCAAAGCAGTTTTCACCTCATGTCAGCGTAAAATATGAAAATGCACTATTACTAGAAATACGAGCCAGCTTAAATTTATTTGATAATATTTATCAGTTAGAAAAACGCATTCGAAACGGTCTACAAGTTAAAGCTTACCCAATCTCTATTGCTAGCAGCCCCATTCCTATTGGCAGCTACCTACTTGCCAGAAAGGCAAACAACATCATCACTGAGACACGCCATAGCCTACATGCTGAACTAGGCAAATTAGATTTAGCCGACTTCCTTATCGATCAGAATAACCAAGATAAACTAAGCAATCTTGGCATAACCACAGGACATGAGTTGTTTCGCCTGCCAGTCGCTGACCTTAGCCGCCGTTTAGGTAAGGAGTTTCATACTTATCTCAATACTTTACTTGGCATTCAGCATGAGCCAGTAAACTGCATAAAAGATAAATTATCTTTTTATGACTTTTACGACTTCAGCAATGATGAGCAAGACTTCGAGCTCATTCTGCGCCATATGTATCAATTAGTAGATCAGCTATTACACTTTCTAATACGCAACGATCTATCATGCAGCTCTCTATCATTCACTTTCTCTGCCAGCAATAAAGCCAGTAGTACACTCATAGTTAACACTAGCTCTAGCACCAGGGATAAACAAATTTGGTATAACTTAATACGAGAAAAATTGAATGCCAAAAAGCTGTCTCAAAATAACGTTTATGGCATTCAGCTCAACGTCAGCCACTTCCAGCATCATAACTATCAAAATCAATCTCTACTGCACCATAATAAATCAGAGCAGAGCGAAAACTGGCAACATGCCATCGATCAAATCACTGCTCGCTTAGGACCTAATGCTATCTGCATGCTAGAAGCGAAAGAAGATCATCGACCAGAATTTTCTTATCGCAAAACACCTTATAATAAGCAGCAACACAAGCCTTACTTAACACATAAACATACTTATCGACCGTTATGGTTACTCGCTAAACCGATTGCCATAAGTAGGCAAGACTATGTGCCATCTAAAAATATTAATATCGAAAGAATTGAAGATGGTTGGTGGGATAAACAAGCCATTCGACGTGATTACTATATCGCTAAAGCCGAGAATAACGATTTACTTTGGATGTATGTCGATTTAAAAAATAACCATCAACACTTCCTTCATGGCTACTTTGCCTAACTATGCCGAACTGCATTGCATTAGTAATTATTCATTTTTACGCGGCGCATCACATCCAGATGAATTAATTCAACGTGCTAGTAGACTAGGCTATCAGGCCATCGCAATAACAGATGAATGCAGCTTAGCTGGCATTGTCAAAGCACAACAAGCAGCAAAAAAACACTCCATAAAGCTCATTATAGGCAGCGAGTTTCAGCTAGGAAAAAACTTACGCCTAGTCTTACTTGCCAAGAATAACTCTGGCTATCAACAACTCTGCCGACTCATAACTCATTGCAGATGTAGTAGCGCCAAGGGTGAATACAAGCTAAGCAGGAAAGATCTATACCAAGCGCAGCTGAAAGACTGCATTGTGTTATGGCTTTTTGATGATAATAGTCTCGTTTTAGATGCCATACTCCTACGCTCTATCTTCCATCATCAGCTCTATCTCAGTTTGCATGCTTCATTCTCAGGAAAAGATAAAAAGATACAGCTACTAGCTAGACAATTATCAGAAAGCTTACAAATTCCAATTTGTGCTAGCGGCAATGTCCACATGCATTTACGCACACGCAAGCCTTTACTTGATGTCTTAACTGCTATTCGTTTTAACACCAGCATCTCTGAACTTGGTTACAAACGTAGCGCTAACAGTGAATACTATTTACGCAGCCTATCTCAACTAGAACAGATACATACGCAAGACGCATTACAACAAAGCGCTGATATCGCAGCTTGTTGTGAATTCTCTCTAGATCAATTGGAATACCATTACCCCTTACCCAAAATGGCACCTAACACCTCAGCCATTACATTCTTACGTATGCTAGTGATGGCAGGCCTAAAATTACGTTGGCCACAGGGCACTAGCGTTAAAATTCATTCAGATATTGATAAAGAACTTAGATTAATTCAAGAGATGGGCTATGAAGCTTATTTTTTAACAGTTTATGACATTGTCTGCTTTGCTCGCAGCCGTGGTATTTTATGCCAGGGCCGTGGATCTGCAGCTAACTCGGTGGTTTGTTACTGCTTACAGATCACCAATGTAAATCCAGATAATATCAATCTCTTATTTGAACGCTTTATCTCAAAAGAACGCAATGAGCCGCCAGACATCGACATTGACTTTGAACATGAACGACGCGAAGAAGTAATTCAATATATCTATAAAAAATATGGTCGCAAGCATGCGGCTTTAGCTGCAGCAGTCATCACCTATCGTCCGCGAAGTGCTATTAGAGATGTTGGGAAAGCGCTTAATTTCCCAAGTGATGCTATCAATCGTTTTGCCAAATCCATCCATTCTTGGGACAAAGAAGTCATCAGCGATGAGCAAACTCGCCATATAGGTTTTAAGGCAGAACACCCTCAGGTAAAACGCTTGCTCAACCTAGTTGATCAGATTATGCATTTCCCACGCCACTTATCACAGCATGTCGGAGGGTTTCTCATCTCTGAACAAGACCTGTCTTCATTAGTGCCAATCGAAAATGCAGCGATGCCTGAACGCACAATTATCCAATGGGATAAGGAGGATCTAGAAACCCTTGGTTTTTTAAAAATAGATATCCTTTCTTTGGGCATGCTCAGCATGATTCGCAAAGCACTTGATTACAGCAATCAAATGCAGGATGCGAATGTCAATCTAAATGAAATCCCAACAAATGACCCTGCAGTCTATAAAATGATTAGCAAAGCTGACACTATCGGTGTATTTCAGATTGAATCAAGGGCACAAATGTCGATGCTGCCGCGCTTACAACCCCGCAACTATTACGACTTAGTCATTCAGATTGCTATTGTTAGACCCGGCCCTATTCAAGGAGAAATGGTGCATCCCTACCTTAAGAGACGCCAAAATCCAGAGCAAGTCCAGTATCCAAATGCCGACTTAGAAAAAGTCTTAAAACGAACATTAGGCATTCCCATCTTCCAAGAGCAGGTCATGCAATTAGCGATCTCTGCAGCTGGCTTTACTGCTGGCGAAGCCGACCAATTACGCCGTAGTATGGCCGCATCAAAATCCGATGACTTAGATCAATTTAAAGACAAATTACTCAATGGCATGAAACAACGTGGTTATTCTATTGAGTTTGCCGATCAGCTTTATCGTCAAATAAAAGGCTTTGGTGAATATGGATTTCCAGAGTCACATGCTGCCAGCTTTGCCTTGTTAAGTTATATCTCAGCCTGGCTAAAACATTATCACCACACCGCTTTTACCTGCGCACTGCTGAATAGCCAGCCTATGGGTTTCTACGCCCCGGCACAGTTAATCTATGATGCAAAACGGCATGGTGTGACAGTACTGCCAGTAGACATCAATAGGAGTCAGCATGACAGTTATATACCTCAACAAAACCATTTACAGTTAGGCTTTAAAACCATTAAAGGCTTAAGCCGCAGTTTAATCCAACGCATCATACAAGCACGCGAAAAACACGCTTTTAACACCTTAGAAGACTTAGCTTATCGCGCAGACTGCTCACAAGCTGATTTAAAGCGCCTTGTCACTGCTGGTACAGTAGCTTCCTTAGCTGGACATCAGCATCGCGCTTACTGGCAAAGCCTTGGCATCGACCAAGGCATGCCTCTGTTTAAAGTTGCCCGCTTCAATGAAGCCAGCGCCTTATTATCGGCGCCTACTGCAGAACAAAATACCTTACGAGACTACCAGCAATTCGGCTTTAGCTTAGACTCTCACCCAATGAGTTTTTTACGCCCGGAATTAGATCAACAGCAAGTGCATAGCTCCTCTGAATTATCAGGGCTGACCAATAACAGCATAATTAAAGTAGCAGGACTAGTTATTGGGCGGCAACAGCCTAAAACAGCTTCTGGCGTGGTATTTATAAGCCTAGAAGATGAGGCTGGCAGCATCAATGTTATTGTTTGGCCTAGCTTTGCACAAGCTCAACGTAAGGCTTTATTAAAAGCTAACGTCTTACTGGTGAGTGGCACACTCCAAAAGGAATCTGGAATACTTCATGTTATTGCTGGCCGGCTGGAGGATTATAGCCAGCACTTGGCTAGACTAGCACTCAAAAAACGTGAATTTGATTAATAAAAAGAGACCGCTGATACTCTCTTTTCACTTGCATTAGAGCACCGGTAAGCGCTTTAATAAGACTATAATGAAACACAAAAACAACCTCATCAACGCACTTCAAAATCAACCATGCGGCTAACATTTAATAGCCAGTTTCAATATATCTTTTTACTGATAAGCATTTTATTAGGCAGCTTATATATTAAGGATAACTTCTTCACAGACAACACCTTAACGCGTATTGAGAAACGAGGCGAACTCAACATCACCACGCGTAATGCAGCCACCACTTATTACTACCGCGATGAAGAGCCCACTGGCTTTGAATACGACCTAGCAAAAGCATTCGCTGATGAATTGGGTGTAAAAGCAAATTTCATAACCCTCGAACACTTTAACAACATGGTTCCAGCCCTAGAAAATCGCATCGTCGATCTAGCTACTGCCGGCATCACCATAACTAAAGAACGTGAACAATTAGTCAATTTCAGCAGTCCCTATAATGAAATCTCGCAACTAGTGATATACCGTGCTGGACAATCCAAACCAACAAATATTGAAGACCTGCGCGATGCCACCATCGATGTCATAGATGACAGCAGCCATCACGCGCAGCTAATTGAACTCAAGGCGACCTACCCCTTTCTAAGTTGGCGCTCACATTCAACCCTCGATATCGAACAATTATTCAATAAACTGAATTACGGTGAGATCGATTATCTGATCTGTGACTCCATCGATTTTAATTTAAATAAACGCTTCTTCCCGCAGCTGCGTAAAGGTTTTACCATAAGCACCACAGAGTCTCTCGCTTGGGCTTTTCAAAAAACTGAGGACCACTCGTTAATCGAAAGAGCCAACAAATTCTTACAGGACAGCAAGGAAAATGGCTTTTTAGAAGAATTACATGAAAAACATTTCGAGCATGCTGATGGACTCGATTACGCTGGCTCAGTGACTTTCTTTCATCACACAAAAAACCGATTACCTAAACTAATCCCGATCTTCAAACAAGCCGCTGCAACACATGAGCTAGACTGGCGTTTAATCGCAGCCATCAGCTATCAAGAATCGCACTGGAATCCAAAAGCAGTTTCACCCACCGGGGTGCGTGGCCTAATGATGCTGACGCAGAACACAGCAAAACAGTTAGGCATCAAAAACCGGCGCGACCCCGTACAAAGCACTGAGGGTGGAGCTCGCTATTTTGTGCGTATGAAAGGAAAAATACCCGATCGAATTACGGAACCTGACCGTAGCTGGTTAGCGTTAGCAGCTTACAACATAGGCTATGGTCATCTAGAAGATGCTCGCGTGATTACTGAGCGTAAAGGGGGTAACCCAGACCGTTGGGCCGATATAAGAGATTCATTACCTTTACTAGAAAAAAAAGAATGGTATAAAAAAACGCGCTACGGCTATGCGCGAGGACGCGAGGCAGCATTGTACGTACGCAATATTCGAAATTACTATGACCTTTTAAACTGGAAGTTTAAAACAGAGCCATCACAGAATTAATTCTCAAGCAGCAAACAACTAACAAGACTGCATCAACCACGTTTACTTCTAAAGAACTCTTGCAACAACTGTGCGCTCTCCTCCTCCAACACACCTCCCAGCACCTGTACCTTATGCGTATGCTTACTATCGGTTAGCCAATTAAAACAACCACCAACAGCACCGGTCTTAAGATCATAAGCAGCAAACACTAAGCGCTTTAATCTAGCCGCTAAAATCGCGCCAGCACACATCATACAAGGCTCCAATGTGACATAAAGCGTCGCCTCTGTCAGACGGTAGTTCTCGACTACTTTAGCAGCCTCGCGCAAAGCGAGGACTTCCGCATGTGCACAGGGATCATGCTCACTGACTGTCCGGTTACCACTAACCGCTATCATTTGATCGCCCTGAACGACTACCGCACCTACCGGTACTTCATCTAATGCAGCAGTTGTTCGCGCTTGCTCCAAAGCTAGCTGCATCCAATAATGATCTTTATCCATGTTCTCTAATGTCATACCTCAAGTTTACTCAGCTGAGCTCTTCACCGCATTAAGAACTTAAACCTAATATTAACCATGAACCATTGACTAATGCTCTAGTCGATAGTTAACAATATCACAGAAAAATACCCAATCGTATCTTAAAATGACGAACTTACATTAGGTTTAAACATACTCAATCTACAACTCAACCGATGCCACACAATATGCTTACTAGATACCAGTATAAGGAGAAATCATGAATGCTTTAGATAACGCAATCGACAGTCTGCTTCTCAAGCTAAGCCGCTTGGCACCCTGGGGTATACGCCTAGGCCTTGGAATCGCTTTTATTATCCATGGCACGAGCAAATTCCCGCTACCTCCACAGATACTAATCGAGCATTTTAAGTTCTCACCCACCTTAGCTAGCTTTGTTGCCCTGTCTGAAATTTTTGCCGGATTAGCCATTATCTTTGGAGGCTTTCTCAGAAATCACGCGGGCAACTTATTAACCCGATTAAGCGCGTTAATGATCGTCATCATTATGCTCAATGCATTTAACATCGCTCATCGCGGATGGTTTATCACACCCCAACTGTTCACCAGCGAACAAATATTTCTTTTGCTTATAGCAATCTATTTTTTAATTAGAGGAAACAGACAATGAGACCATCTGCCGCCAGAATGAAACTTTAGCCTGCTCCATGACAGCAAACTGTTTCAAATCGATCACCTCATTCACTCCAGATCCAATGGCATTTGTTGATCAGAGGCCTTCTTACTCTTACGGGGACGACTCTGTTTACGTCGGCTGCCGTGTACCTTTAGCACACGGGCCGTTTCTGCTCGTAAATCATGCTGCTCAATCCATGCCTTGAGCCTTGCCCGTGCTTCACGGGCTAACTGTGTCGGCTCACCAATAGGCACTGGATAATGCTGTCCAATGACGCAACCAAATCGCTGTTGAAGCGACAAGGGCATCTCCCAAGGAGTGTGAATCCATTCAGAAGGCAGCTGAGACAACTCGGGAACCCATTGCCGAATAAACTGCCCATCGGGATCCTGATCCTTTGATTGTTTTATTGGAGAATAGATTCGATTCGCATTGATGCCAGTAGTACCGGCTTGCATTTGCATCTGCGAAAAATGGATGCCGGCTTCAAAATCGGTAAACCAGCGAGCAAACACAGGTGCAGTTAGCCGCCAATCAAGCCACAAATGATAGCTTGCAACTGCCACCAACATAGCCCGCATTCGGAAATTGATCCAACCGGTCTGATGCAGGCAACGCAGGCAGGCGTCCACAAAAGGCCAACCTAAACGCCCTTCGATCAGTCGCTGAAGAGGTTCTGAATCCTCTGCCTGATCATCTCTTAAGCCGATAAAACCCCGATGCAGCGACTCAAATTCCAGCCGCGGCTCCGACTCCAGCTTTTGCATAAAATGACAATGCCAATGAAGCCTTGAGCCAAAAGACTTCAAACTAGCGACAAACCGACTTCGCCCTCCTTCGCTTTTCAACTCATCTCGACGAGCCTGACTTAATTGCCAGACAGTCCTGAGACTGACAGTGCCAAGAGATAGATGCGGGGATAAACGTGAGCACACTGTTCGCGCTGTCAAAGGACTAGACATGCCACCACGATAGGTCTCGGCACGCGACTGCAGAAACCCAGTAAGCAAGGCCTCACCGGCAACTAGCCCGCCAGGCTGTGCATCGATGACCGGTTCGAGATGCATTGGCACGCCAGCCAAGACCTCAATCGCTGGCTTTGGTGGTGCTCCAATCGCTACTAACTCGGTAGGCAACGGTTGTCGGCTAGCCTCCATCAATTCAGCCCATTGTTTAGCCCAATGCCGACGATCAGCGCGTCCTCTGATTACTCCATGTTGCCGATGCTCAATCCATTCAACCTGATTACTTTCAGACCAAGCCTTTACTTGTTGATCACGCTGGTAAGTCCAACCAGGACCCGTTTCCTGATGTGAATGCATACGCTGAAATTGGAACCGTTGATGCATTCGTGTAAAGACCTCTTCAATATCTCCGACCGCAACCCACAGCGGTTGTCCTAGAGCGGTCAGGGATTGATCCAGTGCAATCAGAGACTCTTTCAAAAACTGCCACTGCCGAGCCGAAGTATAGGGCATGCGCCAGTAGTCTGGCTCAACCACATAGACCGGTAATATCGGGCCCTCAGCAATTGCTGAAACTAAAGCCGCATGATCCTCGATCCTCAGATCGCGCTTAAACCAAACCACTACAGGAATCATTCAGAAAGCCAACGTCGCCTATAAACACCTTGAGAATCATAACGCTCTGCTTGCTGATCTAGATTAAATACTCGGCCACCGCGCGGATCAGGCCCAACACCCGCAATATAGGCCCAGTTACCCCAATTACTGGCAACATCATAATCAACTAATTGCGATTCAAAAAAGGCTGCACCCAAGCGCCAATCCAGACCAGATTCATAAATCAGGTGACTGGCTACTAGCTGTCGCGCTCGATTACTCATCCAACCCGTGGTCTGCAACTCACGTATCGCTGCATCAACAATATCGCATCCAGTCGCTCCAGCAGCCCATCGTTGGAAACGTTTCTGACACTGATCACCCGCAACATCACGTGCTTCAGGCCCAGATTTACGAAACAAGGTCCAATCCGAAACTCGGCAATACCAATGAAAAAACTCTCGCCATAGCAATTCAAAACGCAGCCAATAAGTCGACTCGTTAGCACCTTGGCTTTGTTCATAGGCTAATACATCAGCCCAAATTTCACGTGCGGATAAACAGCCATGGGCAAGCCATGGCGATAAATGACTAGATTGATAGAGGCCTTCAAATGCATTACGCGTTACTTTGTAATGAGACAATGCACCAGCTTCTAAATAACCGCACCAATAGGCGAGCCCAGCTTCACGACCACCGATCAAAAGCGACTGCTTGGTAGAAGGTTTGGAGATACCTAAGTGAAGACACTGAATGGGGTCAGACCAAGCTTGCTTTTGAATCGAGGGTAGCTTGGGAATAACAAGCGGTAATGATGGACACAGAGCGGACTTTTTCTCAACCGCCTTTCGGAACTTAGAAAATGTTGGTGGCAATTGATCCAAAGGAAACGGTAGCTGAGTTTTGTCAAAAAGGTCACCCGCCGCCACCTCCATCACTGAGTACCCTGCGGCAACAAGAGCAGCATTTTCAAGTCGCTCTTCAGTCGCCAGCGGCAAGTCAGTCATCACGCATCTGATGCAGATTGTGTTAGAGAGCCGATCTAATGCACACCCTATAGTCTCAGCTGCAATCCAAAGCGCACTGCCTCTCAGCTCGAGCTCTCTTCTCAAATCAACAAGAGATTCCACTCTAAATCGGCTCCAAGCTTTACTAGCACGCCCTAAACCAAACTGCTGACCAGACCAACGGCGTGGCTCGAAACAAGCTAAGGGGATCAATGGCACACCCCTACGTTCAGCCTCTCGAGTCGCCGCAACTAGTGTTGGATTGTCAACTAATCGAGCAGACTCACCAACCAACCAAACAACAGCGTCAGGTTTCGGTTTCGTTCCCCTATCTGTCATAGCAGCACGACTTCAAACTTAGAATGAAATAGCGAGTTGCCATGCCTAAAAATCATCACCAACACTACCTGAAATTTTCTTATCTCTCAGTCAATTAAAGTAATACTATGTTCGTAAAGCCCTTGATCACGTCGAGTTGTTGACATTTGCCCACGGGCACCTACGTAACGACCGGTCCCGCCAACAACAGCCCGTACCTGTGGCACATCAATGGTCATCTCGTGAGCACCATGAGGATAGACCGATTTACCTGCAATTACGATGGTATCAATATCACCAAAATCAAGAACGATTTGACTGACGCGGTCGAGGAAAAAGCCACTTTCTCCAATTGGAATCTCTACCGTCATCAAAATACCGCTGATAACACCAGGAGCACCATTCTCATCTCTAAACACCGCTTCAAAAGCACGAATATCACCATGCGTCGACCCCTCGCTGCCCACATCAACATGAGTAATAACAGGAAGGTCTTGCACCAGTGTCAAAGTCTGATCACTTTGCGCACTACCAACGCTTAGCATTGCGACTAAACTGATAACAAATAATTTAAGGAAGTGCTTGCCAAACAAATAAACAAAAGCGGAATTAACCATTGCTGTGTCCTTACAAAAATGACGTTTAAAGAAAGCCTACTTTCCATAATACACAACTACCACCAGAACCCCTCCAGACACAGCCTGTACAAGATCAAACATAAACAATCACATTCATACCTGTCCAGAGACAGCTGATTATATTATCCGAGCGATAATACTGGAAAAACCACAAATAAAGGAATGCCTCAATTCATTGCCTGCCTAAAGCTATCAAAGTCTCTTTTTCTAATGAGGGCACTATGCCCCCGCATAACAATATATCGGCCTTAAAAATGGCTCACACAATTTATTATCATCAAGAATAAAGATGCGAATAGATTCCCTCAATCTTAGCACGTCATACATTTACTGAAGATTAATGAACCTAGTCTCGGAACTAATTGAAGAAACGGACCTAGCTAAACTCGAATCGAAATGAATCATTAGTGAAAAGCGCGTACAAAATAAGTCACTCACGATCCCTTCTGGTGAACTCTGCACATCAATCAAGAGGGACTCATACTTTCCAACAAAGGCCTCACGCAAAATAATATCCCAATCGAACCGAGTAGTTTCCCCTGGATGTCTTAAGTAGGTGAGTATAAATGGGGAATATTCCTCAAGCCTGGGCATAATAGATTTAAGATGTTCGCCAATATCTACATCCTTTCCAAGTGTGGCGGGTAGCGCAATGATCACTCGCCCAGCAGTTGAGTTGGTAAAAATTTCTTTCTCGTAATGGCTTAATAGCCTGTGTTCTTCTGAGGACATTGTACTAAGTAAAACTACCGTAGGATCAGGCACCGTATCAAATGAAATTTCAAGAGGCGTTATTCTAAAGTAAGACGTACCTAAAGCCATTTTTGGATGAAAAAAGTAATCTCTTCTCACATCATTCAGAGTTGCAACATCTTTAATTTCTAAGTCGCCCCCACAGACAAAATCTGCATGTTGTAGCATTGATTCTGAAAACAGATTAGCCCGTGAAATTTTTGAATCCTGATACAAGTAGAAATTCAAAACATGATGGTCAAAAGTACCGACCTTTTCAGGAAAAAACTCACAAGCCTGCAAATTTGCTATTCGTTGAAATTCATGAGCGGGTCTATTATTGAGATTACCCTCTTCAAGCAAGTTGCATTGAACGCACAAAGGAGACCACGCGAGTGTAGATGTGAACACGGAATAATAATGATAAGCGAAAAGAGCAAATTTTCTACCAGCTATAGTCTCTAAAACCTCTAATAAAAAATCCGTCGTTTGAAGTAATAATTTATTACTCACATTAAATTCACAATCAGGAAAATTTGTCTCCATAAAATCAAATGAACTCAACAAGTCTAAGGGAGTTTGTCGATGATAAATAATTAATAAATTTTCCGGTGCTAGTTTAAACGCATTTATCACTCTAGATACTACAAGGGCAGTAAATGAATTATTCACTATGAAAATATTCATGGCGACTTCTTGAAGCTTAGAGCGCAATTTCCATCCGGCGGCAGCTGCTGACCTTGTAATTTTACTCAGATATGTTGAGTTACGATTAATGTGAGTTCTAGGTAAAGGAGCTAAGTTTGCGTTTTCCAAAGAAAGGTATGGAGCCAACGTTTGATAAGTAATATATGCCGCACATTGAATCTCAGCTACACAGATTGATTTTGTTTTGTTTGTAAGAGGGAAAAATCTTCCTGGCAAAACCACTTGTATTTTTTCAGCAGGTATTTCTCCATACAGTTCGATGCTTGCCCCAAATAGACCATTTGAAATACCGGGTAGATAAAGCTCGTGACATATGCTGGTCACAGAAAAAGTTTCATAAAGTCTATCGTTTACTCTTACCTGCAATAAATGATGGAGTCCTGATTTCTCTCTACCTGAAAAAAAAATACAATCAAGACGAGTACGATTAGGTGAATGCTTTACAGACCAATGCGCAATAAAGTCGTTCATACTTGGGTTATTACGATCAATTAGCTCTGACGAATTACCGATAGACTTAATTTCAGTCTGTTTCAAGCTGTCTAGTTTTAAACTTTCACACAAACTATACTTTAATTTCCCGTCGATATAAGCAAATAACAAAAAACTCTGAACTTCCACCTGCGCCTTAAAGTCGAGATCAAATAGCATTAATCTCTCAATGGCATGTTCTAATCGCCCATCAATTCCGATGCCATTGTTACCACTTTCAATCCAGTCGTCTTCAGTAATTGGAATCTGCTTTAGAAATTTAACACCTTCATTTGAAAGCCAATAGAAGGATCCGGAAAGAATTGGGTAATCCCAAGCATCATATTTTAATACAAAAATATCAGGATCAACTATTCTTGATAAAACTTTATTAATCCAAGTTATATTAGAGACCCAGTTTGCTTGACTAGCCGGGTTTATTAAGCAGGTTTCTGGAGCTATTAACCGAACATTACTTCCAACGCTAGATATTTCAGAAATTAATTTTAGGGGCTCATTTTCAGGCGCAAGATCCTCTGACCATTGCCTACGCATAAATGCACCATCATCACGATGCTTACTTTTTTTACCATGCACTTTAAGAATCCATTCATAATTGTCGAACAGATCACTTTTAATTAAATTCAAAAAAGATTTTAAATCACGGCCACCATTACCAACTTGAATTACTTCAACGTTATCAATATTTGACTCAATAACGACAATATCATCAGCTAATATGTTAGGAGTAACTGTAATAATTTTTTTTATTTTCGCGCTAAATCTACCCAGATACCAAATCATTTCGGGGACCAGATCTGGGAAATGAAGATGATAGGAAATTGCAATTTTGCCCTCATCCAACTGCATAACTAGCTCTCCAAATCGCAATATTTTGAATACGATAACCCACGGAGTGCAGCTCTTTCACGCATGACCGACGTAACCTTTTTGGATGGTGTAAATGTCGCTCGTGCTGTAGATGCGAGTTCCATTATTTGTCTCTTCATATTGTTCCTTTCAAAGATAACTGCAGGATGCTTTTCATTTTCATAATTTCGTCTCACTGTAAAAAACACTGACATTCGGTCTCCTCTCAATGACCTGAATGATTCTTCTGATCGTGAAGAATATTTTACGACAAAGTCATTATGATCAATTGTAATATCAGGAACCTTGCTTAAGACACTCCGACCTTTACGAGTCAATGCCTTCGGTATACGAGTAATTTGCCCTGTGTGAAACAGTCGCTGATCGAAAATTACAACCTGCCCAAGTTTGGATGGAATATATTGTGCTAATGTTATGTCCTGGGTGTCTCGCAGATGAGAGCCAGGCTCGAGCGTTAAGCCATCTTCAAATGACTCATGTTCTTGAAGGTATACAGCAACTTTAAATACGCCAAGATCAACCGTATTGTAATCAAGAGGAGATACACCAAAATATCCTCCATCCCCATAACTTGATCCATCATCTCGATGCCAGCCACTTAGAGCATTTTTATGCAGGTCACAATGTCCAGTCAACACCCAGTCATCACATCCGAGAGCTAATGACACTTGATCCTTTAAGTCCCTAAAGATATCAAAAACATTAATCGCCGCTGGAGCCACTTTAAAGGCGTAAGGCAACCTAACACCATCGTGTTTTTTAACACCAACATGATCAAGCAATGTGCTCGCAGCTTTTCGAAACTCTTTCAAACCAGCAGCATCGACATCACTCTCGCAAATGACGTAACCATCTTTTCGAAGACTCTTTTTAAACATTGATTAACAACTTTTTCATATGAATTAATTTATTTCTAAACTGATTTTTTAATTACACGCTTAAATAGTTTCTTAACTGGTTTCTTAATTATAGATTTAAACAATCTCTTTATCATACCCTTTGACTGATACTGTCCCAGTAACTTTAAGCCTTGCGCCCTCCCTACCAAACAATGATCAGCCACCTGAATCGACTTCGAATGCCTAATTAAAATTTCAGTCACATTTTTCTTACAAGCGCCCATATCAAAGCCCTCCAAAGTGATTAACAGTTAAAACCATACCTCAGCTGCCAGAATTTAATTCAAGCCATTTTTCACTAGCGAGGATATCATCTTCACAATGAATATCTGTTAATGCACCGCACTCAATCGGCATGATATAATCCCCAAGAAATGGCCAAGGGAAATCACCCGACCACCCAGCAGATTGATTTTTAATTGAAAGCGCCCAAAAATTATGACAAAGAAAATAGCTTGGTGTGAGATCTTGTCGATTTGATGAAATAAGCTGATCTTTATTTCTACCTACGAACGGCATCAAGTTCCCAGCGATATCAGCTTTCATCGCTCTCAAAGGGTGCTGATCGTATTCACGATACACAGGCACCACGCTAGTCGCTTTAGGCGTTGAATGAAATAGCTTCATTGCATCAGTGATCATTAAAGAAGTAGTGCAGACATTATTTGCAAGAAAGACAAATAGATAATCAACAACAATTCCACGCTCAGATATCACTTGCAGTGCATGGTCTATTGTATCAATGTGGAGAGATCGTGCTTGGGCCAACTCTTCAGGACGCAGGATTGGATCAAAGCCATATTCACTGGCACAATCGAGTATAGTAAAACAATCAGAACTACAGAATTTATAGTCAAAAGAATTACTATTATTAGCCGCTATAGCTGGATAGCCGAGAGCAGGAATCCCGCTGATAGGACGAACATTCTTATTTGCAAAAGAGCTCCCCCCCCTGCCAGTAATTAATGCAACATTACTACCCATTTAAATACCTCATAAATTTTGTCAGCCCTTCATCTAGACTTACCATGTTTTGACTTGGTATTAATTTTTTTAATTGGGCATTATCACCAAGTGAACGATTCATATCTCCCGCATGCCTACCCAATTGCTCGATCACTAAAGAGTCACCATTTAAATTATATTTAGCACCAATCTTTTCAATTAATTCCTGAACGGTAACCTCAATTCCAGAACAAACGTTAATGATGGTGTGTTTTTGTTTTAAAAAATCACTGTTGGCAAGAATCGCCACTATGTCATCCACATAGACAAAATCACGAGTTCTTTCTAAGGAGCCAGTAACCTTGAATTTCTTATTACGAATTGCCTGCTCCATAAAAATGCTTAGCATTCCTTGCTTGTGGTTATTCATATCTTGATATGGCCCGTAACAATTGAAAAGTCTTGCGATGCAGTAATCGCCACCAACAGCCCGATATTTTAATAACATTTTTTCGCCGAAAATCTTGGAAACACCATATGTAGAGCTAGGATTTAAGGTTCCGTTCTCGGTGAAAGGTAATGGTGAATCCCCGTACACTGCCATTGATGATGTAAAAATAAGTTTTGGGAATTGACCTAGCATTGCACCTTTTAATTCGCAAAATTTAACTATTTGAGCAACACCGATACAATTACTGGATATATCTAAGATTGGATCCTCTTCAGAAACCCTCCCCGATGTTTGGGCCGCAAGATGAAAGACATAATCAACCTTGCCATCGCAACGCTGAAGTATTTCATCCAAGAAAGATTTATTGCTTAAATCAAGCTGCAAAAAAACATCGAGGTCATCAGCAACTTGTGGTGGATTTATATCAACACCCCAAACTGACCAACCGAGTTTGGATTTTAAATATTTACAGAGATTTGTACCAATGAAACCACTACTACCTGTTACTAAAACGACCATACCATCCCTTATCTAGACTTGATCACAACAAATCAAAACATCTTAATTCTCTAAAAAAAATCTAACCAACTTAGCAGAAAAAATTTGTGAGCATGAATTTGAAGATTTAGAGTTGTATCCATAGCCCCACTCGGCATGAATCGTTAAATCAACTTTCTTTTCTAACTGCTCAAGATGCTGAGGCATATCATCAATATATATAATCGACACCTCTGGAGATATCCAATCTAGATGGATTGCAACATCTAATTTCGACCCATATTGTTCGATCATTTCTTGCCCCGCTATTTCAAGATTTGGCGCACCATAAAAATCTAATGCTCGTCGAATGGAATACTCATTTCTCATCGATAAGATCTTGAACACATGCTGAAAGCGATTTAGATCTTTTTTAATTTCGTTAAAGAACAAATAAGGAGACAATAAATTAGCCCATTGGCTATCTTTCATCATTGCTTTTCGGGTTGCAAAAAACTTTTCTGAAAACTCGGAATCCTGATCATTCTTCTGCAGAAGCGGTAAGTCCTTAAAATCAGAAATTAGACACTCTTTCGAGTACAATCTATTAAATTGCCATGCGTCAACCAGGTGTTTCCGGAAAGCTTGAAACTCCTCAAAATCAACATTTTGTCTTAATTTTATGTTTGTAGAGGCCAGATTTTGGCATACTTGGTAAACTTCAAATAACGAGTCAAATAGAACGCCATCAAAATCTAATATTACTAATTTCCTCACACGATCATCCGACTAGATATATCAACTATACGTTTTTTAATAGAATCAGAGACACGACTAGCCAAGCTCAATCGTTTTTCTAAAAGCATTTTTTCTAACAACAGACTTTCATTAAGGGCAGCCGAATTTAATAGGTGGCTTTGATGGATAACCGTCTTACGAGTTTCTATAGAATCCAACAAGCCGAGTAAATCGGATCTGCGCTTTAAAGTTTTAGTAGTGTCACTTGAAATAGAACCACCCATAGTAAAGGTAAGCCCTCTAGCCTTTGCAGATTTTGCAACATGAACTACCATGTCCGTTACTAAATCATCTTCAACTTCTTTAATTCCTGCCGATGCTGATAGGTCTGAGCGTCCAACTGTGACCTCGGTCAAATGTTCTCCGGCATCTAATATTTCTTCGACATTGTTAACAGCTGTTATAGTCTCGATCGTCACCCCAATAGAATTAAAGCCCTTATTAGCCACAGAACTCATATATTTTCGCATAGCAAAAGGAGACTCAATCATCGGGCATACTATTGAGCCAACCCCCAACTTTTCTAAGTAATAGATATCGCTGAGTGCTTCACAACCGCTAATTTTAACTAAATAGTCGAATCCATGTTTTGCAGCAAAAACAACTTCAGATGCCAACTCAGCCCGCGATAATCCCTCTGCTTCGAACTCACCCTTAAATTTTTGGATATATTTTAAATCACATATCATTAGAAAAATAACTACCTAACTTATTTCGTTTGCCAAAGTTTGACCTTCATTAATAAAGTTTGACCTTCATTAATTTGAGGCCAACTATTCACACGCTAGATGGCTAAACCATACTAAAATTAAGCAGTAAATAATACACCAATAAGCGATTAATAGCAAAAGAGGAAGTGAATTATTGCAAAAGCTTTACTTTGAAACACGGGCTTATTTAATTTACTATTCTCTGGCTTATTAGGTATATCAACCAACAATGATATCTTTTGAACTACTCTAGTTTCTGTAATTGATGGAATAAAATCACACTATTGCATTACCTATAGCATAGTATTGCGATGACAATTTAGCTAGGTGACTCCTTGATAGGGTTTAAGTAGATGACAATTTTAGTAACAGGCGGCGCAGGTTTTATCGGATCCAATTTCGTTATTGATTGGTTATCCATTCGTGATGAGACTATCGTAAACCTCGACAACCTTACATATGCTGGAAACCTAAACAACCTCTCCAGCCTTGAAAATAACGAGGATCATATATTCGTTAAAGGTGATATTGGCGACAGCACACTCATTGCACAATTACTTCATATTCATAAACCGCGTGCCGTCCTTAATTTTGCAGCAGAATCTCATGTCGACCGGTCGATTCATGATCCAGAAGCATTCATGCAAACCAATATCATTGGTGCTTTCCGCTTGTTAGAATGCACGAAGGATTATTGGCAATCACTACCTGAACAAAAGCAGCAACAGTTCCGCTTTTTACACATATCAACAGATGAGGTGTATGGATCACTGAATGCAGCTGCACCTGCATTTGCTGAAACCAATCGCTACCAGCCTAACAGCCCCTACAGCGCCAGTAAGGCATCGTCAGACCACCTTGTACGTGCTTATCACCACACATATGGGCTACCAGTACTAACAACAAATTGTTCGAACAACTACGGTCCATATCAGTTCCCAGAGAAACTGATCCCGCTCATCATCCATAACGCGCTCAGCCACAAAGCTTTGCCAATATATGGCAATGGTTTACAGATCAGAGATTGGCTCTATGTCGGTGATCACTGCAGTGCGATTCGTGCAGTTCTCGAACGGGGCACAAATGGTGAGGTATACAATGTTGGCGGCCTAAATGAGAAAGCAAACATCGAAATCGTACACACGCTATGCGATATCCTCGATGAACTTCGTCCCCTATCAGATGATAGCCAGATCAGCAGCTATCGCGACCTCATTACCTACGTCAAAGACCGTCCAGGCCATGACCGTCGCTATGCCATTAATGCGAACAAGATAGAAACAGAACTCGGCTGGCGCCCGTCCGAATCTTTTGAAAGCGGTATTCGCAAAACCGTCGTATGGTATCTCGATAACGCAGCTTGGATTGAGCAAATTATCAATGGCGAGTATCGCCAATGGATTAAGAAGCGTTACGCATGAAAATACTTCTCTTAGGATCGAATGGCCAATTAGGCAAAGAGCTTGAGCGTCAGCTTTCCATAGTTGGCAGTATGACAGCTTTCCCTCGATCATCACTCGACATCACCAATTTCAAGGCGGTCAAGGATGCTGTTCACCGCATCCATCCGGACGTCATTGTGAATGCAGCAGCCTACACAGCGGTTGATAAGGCTGAGAGTGATGCAGAGCAAGCTTATTCTATTAATTCAGATGCGGTAGCGCACCTCGCTCAAATCACGAAAGCACAGAGCGCATGCCTGATTCACTACTCCACGGATTATATGTTTGATGGAACCAAGCCAACACCTTATCTAGAGACAGATGCACCCCATCCGATTAACGTCTACGGTGCATCAAAATTGTCTGGAGAACAGGCGATTGTAGAAACTGATTGTCAACATCTAATCTTCCGGACAACATGGGTCATCGGAAAAGATGGCCATAATTTTGCCAAAACCATTTTGCGATTGGCGATGGAGCGTAAGCGTCTCAACGTAATCAGCGATCAGCTTGGTGTTCCCACATCACCATCACTAATCACCAAAGTCACGATCGATGCCATCCAAGCGATCAAGAATCATAGCGGTTGGCCTCACGGCATTTATCACCTAGCCCCGCAAGGATCAGCTAACTGGCATAAGATTGCACAGACCTTGGTGAATTTTGCCGAGCGACAGCAAATACCTCTAAGCACCAGCATTAACGATATCCACGCGATTACGACTGCAGACTATCCAACGGCTGCAAAGCGTCCTCTGAATTCACAGCTCGACACGCACAAGCTGCGTGCCCAGCTCTCATTCGATTTACCGCATTGGAAAGACGATTTTCTGGCTGTTGCCAGCGAGATTATCAAGGAGTTACACGCAACATGAAACGCAAAGGCATCATCCTCGCTGGCGGATCTGGCACCCGACTTTACCCAACCACTCAAGTGGTTTCAAAGCAGCTATTACCAGTCTTTGATAAACCGATGATCTACTACCCGCTCTCAACACTGATGCTAGCAGACATTAGAGATATCCTCATTATCAGCACCGCCCGAGACACACCCCACTTTAAAGAACTTTTAGGCGACGGCGGCCAGTGGGGTTTGAGCATTGAGTATGCCGTACAGCCTTCCCCAGACGGGTTAGCGCAAGCGCTGATCATTGGTGAGCGTTTTCTCGATGGATCACCTTCTGCACTGATCCTTGGTGACAACATCTTTTACGGACACTCGCTACACGAAAAGCTAGCGGTAGCGAATGCGCATGATACGGGCGCTACTGTTTTCGCCTACCACGTCCAAGATCCTGAGCGATATGGCGTTGCGAAGTTCAGCAAAGACGGAAAAGTACTCAGCCTTGAAGAAAAACCCACTTCACCAAAATCAAACTATGCGGTAACGGGGTTGTATTTCTACGATGAACACGCACCAAGTTACGCCAAGCAAATACAGCCTTCGCACCGTGGTGAATTAGAGATTACTGATCTCAATAAGATCTATCTCGAAAAAGAACAACTGAGTGTCGAGCGCATGAGTCGTGGCTATGCTTGGCTCGATACAGGCACACACGAAAGTCTCATTGAAGCACATCAGTTCGTACAGACCATCGAACACCGTCAAGGACTAAAGATCTCGTGCCCAGAAGAGATCGCGTTTTGCAAGCACTGGATCGATGAAGCTGCACTCAAAGCACTCGCAAAACCAATGCTTAAAAACAGCTACGGCCAATATCTCATGCAAATTATTAGAGAGTCAGAGCATGATAGTCACTAACACCAAAATCACCGATGTGAAGATTATTAGGCCAACTATATTCGAAGACGAGCGTGGATTCTTCTTCGAGAGTTTTAATCGCAAGAAATTTGAAGCGGCTATCGGCCATAACGTTACTTTCGTGCAAGACAATCATTCAAAGTCTACCAAAGGTGTCCTGCGGGGGTTGCACTACCAACTACCGCCACATGCGCAAGGCAAGCTTGTGCGTGTTATTCAGGGCAAGGTATTTGACGTAGCCGTTGATATCCGCAAATCCTCACCGACCTTTGGCCAATGGGTCGGCGAAACCTTATCTGCCGAAAATAAGAAGCAGCTATGGGTGCCAAAGGGCTTTGCGCATGGGTTTTTAACACTTAGTGAGACGGCGGATTTTCTCTACAAGACAACCGACTACTACTCTCCATTATACGAGCGAAGCATACGGTGGGATGATGCATTAATCGGAGTGAACTGGGTTGGCGATTTATCACCATCAGTTTCAACGAAGGATCAATCCGCAGCTGCTTTTGACAAAGCGGAGGTATTTCCATAAATCCAGATGGAGCCCATTCACTTTATTCCAGCAAAGGAAGTCAGTTCATATCAACATTAGACTCATCCAAAACCTTCTGGTACTTACAATTGCGAACTTTCTAAACGTACCAGTAACTCTGACTGTTAACGGCATGACAGGGGATTACCTAAAGCAAGGCAAAATGCATCTTCAGCCCTACGAGAGGAAACCATCTAGCTCTGAAAGCAGTTGATTGGACAGCGACATTTCCGCAGTAATGCATTGCAAAACCGAAAAAGAAAGCCTTTCACTTAGAAACAAGCTTAAGAAGCTCTTTAAAACCCACGGTTACATGTCAAAAAATACACGATTTACTATTTAAAAGCTTAATAATTTCTATATTGTATAACAGAAAAACCAGTGCTTTTTTGTGTATTGATTTACAAAACTCGGCTTAAACCTTATCGTTTACTTTTACCTCCAGCAAATGATTGAACCTTGACTTCATCTCTATCTGAAAGAAATACAATTAAGATGGGTACGACTAGGCGAATGCTTTACGCACCAATGTGTAAAAAAATCATTCCTAACTGGATTATTACAATCAATTAGCCCTTCTTATGCAGCCACTCTATCAGTGCATTGATGCTGCTCTGCTCGTTTTGGACTGTAACTTGTTTGACGTTAGCTGCTTTGCGATGTTAAAAGACATCGTTATCGTAATCTGTGTGCTCTAGTTCCTTCAACTTAGTGTCTTTGCCAATGCAACCAAGAAAGCACTGTGCCGGCGTGGTTACAATTATGTATCTCCCTGAGCAATATACCCTAGTTCAACTTCACACAGATGAAACAATAAGTACTTCTCTTAACTCAGTTTTTATAGCGATAGAAAAGTAGCTTTTGCCTTACTGTGATAGCCCTCTACGCGATTGTAATAGCACGTTTCTTTCTTCAGGTTTTCTCCATAATGTTTATGTTCAGTTAGCTTGTCTTTGAGTTTTTCTTATAAGTCTTTTTTAGCTAACTAATCAGCTTCAATTCATGTGCACTTATTCTCAATAAGCCAAGCTTATAACCGGCGATTTCTCACCTTATCTTTACGCTTCAATCGCACTGCTAATTCATATAACTTAAACCATCTTTTCCATTCGTTCTAAGTAAGTTTTGTGCGACGTGGATTGAGGTTATAACGACAATATTCACTCATACATAACATTAGGCAAAGTTTAAGATCCGAGCAAACGAACTATTGTAAATAATTACTATTTATTTGTTGCGCTATAGAATTGTGACCACGCATATTTAAACGGTCATCTATTGAAAAAAAGTCATCTTCAGAGAGCACTAGATCAATAAAATCAACGTTAAGCCCATTCTCAGTAAACGAGCCAACCCAATTTTCGATGTTTGGTTTAAACTTATTATGTCCACTAGTAAAAAACACAATCACGTGCTTATCTTGTAAAATCTCCACATACTCAGTGAGAATTCTTTCAACACTTTGCCGATGCGGTAATCTACGCTCTATACTTGGCTTTCCTCCTACAAAAAATTTGTTAAAACCCGTAACGAATTGAGGCATTAGTGCCTTTAAAGCACCAACAAAACTATTCGCTAATGGAGCATTTTGTTTTACTCCGTATGCACGCATAGCTTGTTGAAATTTAGTTACAGCAATCTCTCTATCTATTGGATAATTTAGGTTAGACCTCAAATCATTATCACAGTATTGGATTATGATGGTGTCAATATTATCAAGTGCGGCATGTGCAGCTAAACGGTCCAATTCTCGTTCAGTTGCATAGCTAGATACCCCCAGATTATATACACGTCTTTCAGTTAAACTTTGCAGTTTGGCGCTGAACGTCTCACTATCACCAACCCCCCATCCCATTGCATGTGAGTCACCTAATACGGCAATAGCATGTGCACCCGTATCAAATGGAATATTATGTTTTCTACCCTCAGAATCAAACGAAAGTTGAGTTTTGAATTCTATATTTGAAAATTCACATGAGCCAACTCTCGGTTGGTAGATCATATCTTCATCCAGTTCAGCGCAACTTGATATATATTGCCAAATATTTCGAAAACCTCCAAAATAAAACACCCTTTGAGAGGAAATAAGTGAGTTAATCTCTGGAACTTTGATCCCGTATTGTGTCGCCACTCCAATTGAAAAAGTAGATAACACCACTAAAAATATAATGACTACCCCTAAGATCACCAATGACCCAAAAATTTTAACAAATGACCCCTTAATCCAGCTCATAACGTTCTTCATAATTCTCTTTAAGGGCCTGGTCTTGTTCTTCTTTAAACAGCAAGTAATTACCGACTGCTAGAACGTCTAATCCAGTACCCATAAAACACTTAAATGCGTCTGTTGGCGTACAAATAATTGGCTCACCACGAACATTAAAAGACGTATTTACGACAAGTGGACAACCTGTCTTCTCTTTAAACTTCGATATCACTGCGTGGTAACGAGGGTTGGTATCGGCATGAACCGTTTGTATCCGTGCAGAGTAATCAACGTGTGTAATAGCTGGCACAGATGAACGTGGTACATTTAATTTATCTATACCGAACAACGCTTCTTCATCAGCCGTCATTGCGCGGCGCTTATCTTTTTGAACGTCTGCTACCAAAAGCATATACGAGCTATCAATATCATGTTCAAACCACTCATTTACGTCTTCACGTAACACACTGGGAGCAAATGGACGGAAGCTTTCACGATATTTAACTTTAAGATTAAGTTGCTTCTGCATGACAGGAGAACGTGGATCAGCGATAATGCTTCTTGCACCTAACGCCCTTGGCCCAAACTCCATACGCCCTTGCATCCAGCCTATAGCTTTTTCATTTGCTAACGCAGACGCAACTTGCTCTATCAGATCTACTTCTGAGTGCTTTTTTTAAACTGCACCACATGCTTTCAGTTCGGCTTCAATCTCATTATCATCAAACTCGGGACCGAGATAAGCACCCTTCATTGCGTCTCGCTTTGAGGTTACAATTCGCTCTTCATTATTATGCAAGTACCAAATAGAGAGCGCCGCTCCAAGTGCGCCACCTGCGTCGCCAGCAGCTGGTTGAATCCAGATGTTATCAAACACTTTTTCGCGTAACAGGATACCGTTTGCTACACAGTTAAGTGCAACTCCACCGGCCAAACAGAGATTTCGCTCACCCGTCTCTTTCGCAATCCCTTTTGCTATTTGGATAACTATATCTTCTGTGATTTTTTGAATTGATGCAGCTAAATCCATTTCGCGCTGTGTTAGTTCTGTCTCAGTTGTGCGTGCTGGAGCACCAAATAATGCATCAAACTTCTTATTAGTCATGGTTAAACCCGTCACATAGTCGAAATAGCTCATGTCTAATTGGAAGCTACCATCGTCTGCTACTTTTATTAACTTTTCACGTATTAATTCAGCATAGCGAGGTTCACCATAAGGCGCTAAGCCCATGACTTTATATTCACCAGAGTTTACTTTGAAGCCTGTGTAGTAAGTAAATGCCGAGTAAAGAAGTCCTAACGAGTGTGGAAAATGGATTTCCTGAACTACTTTTAAGTCACTGCCCTTGCCAACTGCTAAAGAAGTTGTTGTCCACTCACCCACACCATCAAGTGTAAGTACTGCAGCGCTTTCAAAAGGTGAGGGATAAAATGCACTAGCGGCATGTGACAAGTGATGCTCAGAAAAAAGCAATCGTGCACGCCAATCAATACCCTCATCTAACGTAGCTTTTAACTCTTTGATGAGCGCAGATTTTTGAAAAAGTTTATCTTTAATCCATACAGGCATTGCTTTTGCGAAACTTGTAAAACCTTTCGGTGCAAATGCGAGATATGTTTCAAGTAATCGTTCAAACTTAACGAACGGCTTTTCATAAAAAACTACGTTATCAATTTGACTCGCAGCTATATTAGCCTCTTTCAAACAGTACTGAATAGCATGATGCGGAAAAACTGCATCATGTTTCTTACGCGTGAACCTTTCTTCTTGCGCTGCTGCAACTATCTCACCATCTTTTAGTAGGCATGCCGCGCTGTCATGGTAAAAGGCAGAAATGCCTAAAATATACATACAGTTACTCCTAGAATAGTGTGTATATGAAAGGCGCTACAACTGAACCTTGCGCGAGTATCAACAGCCCACCTAATATAAGCATGACAACAATAATAGGTGCGAGCCACAGTTTTTTTCGTACGCGGAGAAAAGCCCAAAGCTCTTTTACGAATTCCATTTTCTCAGCCTGTCTTAGAATTGATATTTGAAGGAATCTGCTTGGATTGGCACATCACGCAAAATCCAGTGACTAGTTTTGTTCTTGAATTTAAGACGCAATTCATCACGTCCACGCAACCGCATCAGAAAAGCGATTGGAGTAAAAAGCCCAAAAAATATGACACCAAGCACAATAGGACTCACTATCATCCCTAGTAGAAGACCAAAACGCATCCAAAGCTTGTTCAGAGGTAGGAGCAAATCAGCTTTTATGAGAGTAACAAAAAAGAAGATTACTGCAGCAACACTGAAGATACATGCCCATATCAAGGAACGGTGTGTGTAAAAATAGCCAGTGGCGATGATGAATACTAGCGCGAAAAAATATCCAATTTTTTTGTTTGATGGAAGTTCAACTTCAGAAAAGTTCATAGAAATTATTCCTTATGGTATGCGTACATGGTGTCAATAATTCAAATACTCATATTTGCTCTCGCGCAGATACAATCTGTAATAAAAGAAAAAGAAGTCTTTATAGCATAGATTAATACTGATACTTAGCCTTTTGCGTAGCATGCGAGCAGTAGAAATAGCGAACCTGCCTGTGAACAGTTGGACTAAATACTACTTTACCCTCTATCTCAAGGACGTGCACGCGGGCGAGCTCATATATCACTTTATCAATCGCATTCGTTTTATCTTTAGCATGCAGACTTTTTTGGAAATATTTCTCTGCGGTGGCAATGCAAGCATGCATATGCCACCCCCCCACTTTTCTGTAGTTGAAACACAGTCACAGCGCCATCACAGATTTCGATTTTATTTTGGTTAAACAACTACTCGTAGTTGTCAGAAGAATTGTGCTATGCGCCTTTAAGTGCTTTCTGCTTAAACTCAACAGCCAATATTCTCTCTCATATATTTACTCCAATTATTTTACTCACTGCGCTAAATTTACAACAACTTTGGAGCGCATCATCCTAAAGTAACAAAACTAAAATTTCTGATACAATCCATGACGAGCGATAGCGACAGAGGCTTATAAATTTACTTACAAGAAATACTCAAAAAGGGAGTTTTCAAGTGGTTTTCAAGTCCAAAAAACAAGTATTTATGGGTTTCGCAGCCCATGTCACTACTCCCACTCAATCGTAGCAGGTGGTTTACTTGAGATGTCATAGGTCACTCTCGACACATTTTCGATCTCATTAATGATGCGTCTAGAGACTAGGTCTAAAAAATCATAAGGCAGATGAGCCCATCTCGCAGTCATGAAATCAATAGTTTCTACTGCGCGTAGCGCGATGACATATTGATAGCGCCGACCGTCACCAGTGACACCAACTGACTTAACCGGTAAGAATACAGCGAAGGCCTGTGACACCTGAGCATAAAGACCATGTGCTTCTAACTCTTGAATATAGATATTATCGGCAAGACGCAGAATGTCGGCAAATTCCTGCTTCACTTCACCTAGGATACGTACGGCTAAGCCAGGCCCTGGAAAAGGATGCCGATGGATCATCTGTGCCGGTAGCCCCAGCTCATCACCTAGGCGACGCACTTCGTCTTTGAATAGCTCACGCAGTGGCTCGACTAACTTCAGCTCCATATCATCAGGCAGGCCACCAACATTATGGTGAGACTTAATTAGGTGCGCTTTACCTGTAGACGCACCAGCTGATTCAATCACATCAGGATAGATTGTACCCTGCGCCAACCACCGTGCATCAGTGATTTTAGCTGCCTCTTCTTCAAATACTTCAACAAATAAATTACCAATAATCTTACGCTTGAGCTCCGGATCATTCTGACCTGCTAATGCTGTCAGAAAACGCTGTTGAGCATTGACGCGAATCACGTTCACACCTAAATGCTCGGCGAAGGTTTCCATCACTTGATCGCCTTCATTCAATCGCAAAAGACCATTATCTACGAAGATACAAGTCAGTTGTTTACCAATCGCTTGATGTAATAAGGCAGCAACCACCGATGAATCAACACCTCCTGACAAGCCTAAGATCACGTGCTCTTGGCCAACCTGTTCTTGCACTTGAGCAATCAAATCTTGCGCGATATTACCTGCTGTCCAAAGTGGATCACAGCGACAAATATCTAATAAAAAGTGATTCAGGATTTCTCGTCCTTTCTTACTGTGCGTAACCTCAGGGTGGAATTGCAAACCATACCATTGACGTTGTTGGTCAGCCATCGCAGCAATCTCGGCACTTGGGCTGCTAGCAAGCACTTCAAAACCATCGGGTAACTGCGTCACTTTATCGCCATGCGACATCCACACATCAAGACAAACAACACCTGCAGCATTAATCTCATCGTATAAGTCTGCAAATAAAGCGCTGGCGTTTTGAATTTCAATTTGAGCAAAGCCAAATTCACGCTGTCCGGAAGTCTCTACTGTGCCTCCAAGACTCGCAGCCATGACTTGCATGCCGTAACAGATGCCCAATACTGGACAGCTCGATTCTAGGACGTACTGTGGGATCGCTGGCGCTGCCGCCATAGCGACTGATTCAGGACCGCCAGACAAGATGATGCCATCAACACCTTGGGCAAAAGTAGCTGCCTGTTCTGAGTCAAAGGGAAAGATTTCACAGTAAACACCAATCTCGCGCACTCGGCGCGCAATCAATTGAGTGTATTGCGAGCCATAGTCGAGAATAAGTAGACGTTGTGCGTGAATATCCGCAGCTGCTGATGTAGTCATGAATGAGAACTTAGTTGTAGGAGTGCTTATCGCAACTCAGAATAATCGCTAGACCTGATAATTAGGTGCTTCTTTAGTAATCGCAACATCATGCACATGGCTTTCACGCATACCTGCTGTCGAGATTTTCACAAACTCTGCTTTTGCATGCATCTCTTCAATAGTCTGGCAACCAACATAGCCCATACTAGAGCGTAGCCCGCCTAAAATCTGATGCATGATTGCAACGATACTCCCTTTATAAGGCACACGACCTTCGATACCCTCTGGTACCAACTTGTCAGCATCGCCAACATTATCTTGGAAGTAGCGATCGCTGGATCCCTGTTTCATTGCACCTATAGAGCCCATGCCTCTATAGGTCTTATAAGAACGGCCTTGGTAGAGTTCGACTTCACCTGGCGATTCTGTAGTGCCAGCAAATAAACTGCCCAACATGACACAATTCGCACCGGCTGCTATTGCCTTTGCAACATCTCCTGAATAGCGAATACCACCATCCGCAATCACTGGCACATTATGCTTACCTGCCACACCAGCCACATTATCAATTGCACTAATCTGAGGTACACCAACACCAGCAACAATACGTGTAGTGCAGATTGAACCCGGACCGATACCGACCTTGATCGCATCCACATTATTTTCGATCAGCGCTAAAGCCGCTGCCTCAGTTGCAATATTGCCGCCAATAACCTGTAGCTCAGGGAATTTCTTTTTGACTTGCTTAACAGTGTCTAGAACACCTTGCGAATGGCCATGAGCGGTATCAACCACGACCACATCAACACCGGCTGCAACCAAAGCTGCAACTCGCTCTTCACTATCTGCGCCAACACCTACTGCGGCACCAACACGCAGTTGTCCCTGCTCACCTTTACAGGCAAAAGGATGTTCGCTAGATTTTTGAATATCTTTCACTGTGATCATGCCGCAAAGATGGAAATCATCATTGACGACCAACACTTTCTCAATACGATGCGTATGCAGTAAAGCTTGAACTTTATCTAAACTGGCACCCTCTTCCACTGTCACTAAACGCTCTTTCGGCGTCATGATGGTTTTCACCGGTGCATCCAAATGCGTTTCAAAGCGTAAATCTCGACTAGTAACAATACCGATCAAATCTTTGCCATCGACGACTGGCACGCCAGAGATATTATTTGCCTGCGTAAGATCTAATACCTCCTGAATACTAATATCAGGACTAACAGTAATCGGGTCTTTAATAACACCGCTCTCGTATTTCTTAACCTTGCGGACTTCATTCGCTTGTTGTTCGACCGACATATTTTTGTGAATAATGCCCATCCCGCCTTCTTGCGCCATAGCAATCGCCAAACGACCATCGGTGACGGTATCCATGGCAGCAGACAAAAGGGGAATATTTAAACGAATGTCGCGGGTAAGTTGCGTACTGATATCAGCGTCGCGCGGCAAAACCACTGAATGCGCTGGAACTAATAATACGTCGTCAAATGTTAGTGCATCTTGGATAATACGCATGTGCTGTTCGCCAATGTTTTAAATTGACGGGTCATTATAGAGAACGCTTGCAATAGGGTAAACTACTGACTCACTATTTAAGCTCACTTTATGACCACTTTATACGATACAGACACCAGCAATCGGCGTGAAATCTACTCCGTCAGCGACATCAATTTGCAATTAAAGCAGTTATTGGCGCAGGAATTCCCGATGATTTGGGTGGAAGGTGAAATCTCCAACCTGGCAACACCCGCCTCTGGCCATATTTACTTCAGCTTAAAAGACCGTGGTGCACAGATTCGCTGTGTCATGTTCCGTAACAGCCGTCAGCGTGTGCGTTTCGAGATTAAAAATGGGCTCCATGTGGTCATACGCGCCAAGGTCGGTCTTTATGAGCAACGTGGCGACCTACAGTTGATCGCGGATGACATGGAAGATGCTGGCGCTGGTGCTTTACAACGTCAATTTGAAGAATTGAAGAAAAAACTACAACAAGAAGGCCTATTTGCAGCGGAACATAAAACTGCGTTACCTGAGTTTCCGAATGAGATTGCTATTGTCACCTCCGCTACTGGAGCTGCTCTGCGCGATTTTCTCAACGTCATACAACGTCGCTTCCCAAGAGTAAGGAAACGACTCTATGCCACACCAGTGCAAGGTGCTGCTGCAGTGCCAACGCTACATAAAGCTCTGCGCCAGATCCAAGCTGATAATAACGTTGACCTAATCGCCATTATTCGCGGTGGTGGCTCAATCGAAGACTTGTGGGCTTTTAACGACGAATCCCTGGCACGACTCATTGCCGCGCAAAGCATTCCTGTGATAACCGGTATTGGTCACGAGATTGATTTCACAATCTGTGATTTTGTCGCAGATGTGCGCGCGCCAACCCCATCCGCTGCCGCTGAAATCATTAGTCCCGATGGCTTCGCACTTGAGCAGTTCTTTCAAGGACAAGCACAACGCCTGACAACAGTCGCACGTAACCACTTGGAATCCTTAAGTCAACGTAGTGATTGGCTAAACCAACGTTTGCATAGCAGCCATCCACAGTATCGTTTAAATACACAGCGGGAAACGTTACAACGCCAGCAACAACGAATCGACTTATCTCTTAAGCATTACTTCTCACGCAAACAATCCATAATGGAACGTTTCAACGATCGCTTAAGCAGCAACTCGCCTGATAAAAGGCTTAGCGCTAATAAACTTCAGTTACAACAACAGCTCACACACTTACAACGTGCCTCTTCACAGCTAAAGGCTGCAAAACAACATCGTTTTCAATTAGCTACCCGAGGGCTCAATAGTGTAAGCCCACTAGCCACCCTAGATCGAGGTTATTCAATCACACAACGTGAAGACTCTAATGATAGTTATATCCGTAGCCATCAAGAAGTAACCAAGGGGATGTTGATAAACACCCAACTAGCTGATGGTACGATTATTAGTCGTGTAGAATCACATCGGTCAGGAAAGCTTGCAAAAATCAAGTCGGAATAACTTGCAAGTAAGCTATATTTTTGCTATCAACACGGGCTAAATTTAACGAGACGCAGATCATCATGGCAGTGAAGAAAGCAGTATCGAAAAAGAAAGCAGTTGCAAAGAAAAAAGCAACGCCGGCAGCGAGCAGCAAAAGCAAAGCCACTGCCCCTAAAAAAGCAGTAAAAAAAGCGGCGCCTAAGAAAGCGGCGCCTAAGAAAGCAGCGCCCAAGAAAGCAGCGCCCAAGAAAGCAGCGCCCAAGAAAGCAGCGCCTAAGAAAGCAGCGCCTAAGAAAGCGGCACCTAAGAAAGCGGCACCTAAAAAGGCTGCGCCTAAGAAAGCTGCGCCTAAGAAAGCAGCGCCTAAAAAAGCAGCACCTAAGAAAGCAGCATCTAAGAAAGCAGCACCTAAGAAAGCAGCACCTAAGAAAGCAGCACCTGAGAAAGCAGCACCTAAGAAAGCCACACCCAAAAAAACTACTCCAGTAAAAAAAGCGACACCTAAGAAAGCTACTCCAGCGAAGAAAGCTGCACCTAAAAAGGCCGCAAGCAAGACAACACCAGCCCCTAAGAAGGCCTTACCAGCGAAGAAAATTGTGACTAAAGCAACACCAGCGGCGAAACAGCCAGCACTAAAAAAAACGACTGCTATCGCTAAGAAAAGCATCAAGAAGGCCGTTACTATTAAAGGCGGCGCTATACCAGACGAACCTAATATCACCTCCAAGCTACCTGTCGAAGGTATTGAGCCTTATACCATTTCAAAAGGTGAGAGCTACATGAATGATGAGCAATACGCCCATTTTAGGCGCATCCTGATTGCTTGGAAAATTCAGTTAATGGAAGAAGTTGACCGTACCGTGCACCATATGAAATCTGATGCTGCCAACTACGCCGATCCCGCTGACCGCGCCACCCAAGAAGAAGAATTCAGCCTAGAACTGCGAACACGTGATCGTGAGCGTAAGTTAATCAAGAAGATCGATGAATCACTGGTCACTATCGATCTTGGTGATTACGGCTATTGTGAAGCCTGTGGCATTGAAGTGGGTATTCGCCGACTTGAGGCACGTCCTACTGCAACGTTATGCATCGATTGCAAAACGTTACAGGAAATCAAAGAAAAGCAAAACTACGCTTAAGCCTTTGAAAAGGCCTCTAAGCAAGCCTTTTACACCCTACTATCGTGGTCGCTTCGCACCATCGCCGAGCGGCCCGTTGCACTATGGCTCCCTTGTTACGGCAATGGCTAGCTATTTACAAGCACGTTGCAATCGGGGCCTGTGGCACCTACGGATCGAAGATATCGATCCGCCTCGTGAACAAAAAGGTGCGGTAAGGCAGATATTATCCAGCCTTAGTGATTTTGGCTTTAATTGGGATGGGCCAGTGCTCTATCAAAGCCGTCGCCTAAGCTATTATCGACATATTGCAAAGCAGCTACATCAGTGCAACCTTGCATTTTACTGCGAATGCTCTCGCAAACAGCTCGCAAACAGCCCTGAGACTAGACTAGGCCGACTTTACCAAGGCCGATGTAGCCAGTTGGCTTTAAACCCCCTGACGGGCCGCTCATTGCGTATGCGAGTCGGCGACGCGTGTATTGCATTCAACGATGCTGTGTTTGGTCCACAACGCTACACGCTCTCAATCGATAGTGGTGATTACGTTATTAGCCGAGCCGACCAGCTCCCTAGTTACACCCTTGCGGTGAGCTTGGATGACCTGCACCAGGGTTATAGCGAAATAGTACGCGGGGCTGATTTACTCCATCTCAGTGCACGCCAATTGCACCTCATGCAGCATTTCAGTCAGCAACCACCGCAGCTCATGCATATCCCGATAATTACAAATAACGATGGCCAAAAGTTAAGCAAACAAAATCATGCCGCTGCGATAGAAAGCCGACATGCCTCGTTTCTGCTCTATCATGCGCTAAAGGATTTAGGTCAAGAGCCACCAAAATATCTCGCCTATCGATCAGTAGCGAGCATTTGGCATTGGGCCTTCAGCCACTGGCAGCAATCCCAGATAGCAGCTGAGATGAGCATCACGCAAAGTTATTAGACAGCGTTTTAACACATTGGTATCACTAGCCATTATCACCCCTCAGAACGCAAAAAAGCCGACATAGCCGGCTTTTTCACTGCAAAACAATTAGGCTGCGTTTATTCTTCGCTGCCCCATTGCCATGGCTCATCTTGTGCCACTGCAATAAAGATCCATACATTACCAACTAATGTAATGACCAACATAACGGCAGCACCTAAGTTCCAAAGTAGTTCCCCATAATGCTCTGGAAAACCGACAAAATTGAAAATAGAGATCATCACTGCAGTGAAGATCGCCATCATAGCTAAAGCTTTTTTAGTTAACATAAATTAGTCTCCTCGTGTACTTGTAGAAAATCAGCTTAGTGATTTCCTGGTGTTGAACTGGCATCTAGGAACTTGTCAAAGTAAATGCTCTCTTCTTCGATACCCGCTGCTGTTAGTAATTCTATCGCAGAATCGATCATAGGAGGAGGCCCACAGAGATAACCCTGCGCGTTTTTAAGATCCATAGACTCGGTTTTAACAAAATTGTTTTGAAAATAATCAGTAACATAGCCGGTAGGGCCAGTCCAATTGCTATCATCAGGCTCACCAGACAACACTGGGATGTATTCAAAGCTGTAGTCCGGGTGCCAATTATTCTTAATTTCTTGCATTATGCTCGCGCAATAAAGATCATTCTGTGTGCGTGCACCAAACAGGTAAACACAGTTGCGTTCCACTTGGTTATTCACACAATCTTCTAATATAGACTTGATTGCACTCATGCCACTACCACCAGCAATACACACCATCTGCGAACTTTCTTCACGACGATAAAATTGCCCATATGGAGCGCTGAGTTTGATAGCCGTGCCAACACGGTCTGACTCAAACAGCCAATCAGTAAAAGCCCCACCCTTGACGTGACGAATAAAGAATGTGAAGTCGGTTGTGTTTTCGTTAGTAGGCGCCTTGGCAAATGAATAAGAGCGTGCTGGCGCGACTCCCTCAACCTCAATCTCAGCGTATTGACCTGCGAGCATTTCACGCGGAATATCGTGGTTACAGCTAACTACTAACTCTTTAATATCATGCGTCAAATCAGTAATTTTTGAGATAGTGCCATTAGCTTCTATCATTTCAGTCACAGGCGTATCGGCAAGCTCAACTTCGACTTCAATGTCACCACGAAGCACACATTGACACGCGAGCACAGTACCTGCCTTGAGCTGCCCACCATCTAAGACATAAGAAAAATCAGTAAGGGCTTTAATCTTACCTTTCTTTACAACTGCCTTACATGCGCCACAACTACCAACACGACAATCATGCGGCCAAGGCACACCTGCTGCCAATGCAGCTTTTAAGAGATTATCGCCAGCCTTCACCTCAAACGAGGCGACACCACCGTTAACCGTCGCTGTAAAATCCTTTTTCTTATTGCCAAATAATCCAAACATGACTAAACCTTAATTATTACAAAATCCTAAACGTAAAAACGCCCCGAGACTGACTCGGAGCGCTTTCTAATCTTGTCGTCAGACTAAACGTTAATTGAGATACCTTGCAGGACACCAGAATTAACATCCTCAGCCGACGGCAATGCTGTGAAAGGAATAATTTTCTCTTTACTGGTACTCGGGTGCGCTTGCACCTTCTCGTACCACTTTGCAACACCAGCGCGAGATGAGATGAGATCACCTGCTCCAGCAATGACTAATAAATTACAACAAGCAGACCAATGAATATCGGCCAGCGTGAAATCACCACAAATAAAATCACCACGCTTAGGTGGGTTCATTACTTGCTTTTCAAACCCATCAAAAATAGCAGCGAGTGCGTCTTTGTTAACCGTTTCACCGATATGCGGTGCAACGCATTCTGTCGCGATGATTGACCATTGATACATAATCGCCCGGCTGACACCGTTGCGCGGCACCAATGAAGGGCCAAAGCCTTTATCATCGAGATATGACATGACTGCCGTAGTACCATAGACCACGAAATCAACATCATGGAGAACAGGGCCAACACCATAAGGGGACACTGCTCTAAAATCACTAGCATCTGTATCTGTGACCACGACAACATCAACATCAACGCCTTTCTCAGCGGCTGTTTGTAGACATTTGCCAGTGTTCGGACAGCTTGGATGCCCACGCAGAATCATTTTATTTCTTAATTGGTCTCCGATCATAACTTCCCCCTAAAATCCTACTCTCTATTATTAATAAAGTTCGCCCAACACGGAATCATTGTTGGGCGAATTTGATACTACTAGTCTTCGATCTTTAAAGCACCAGATGGGCATGATGCAACTGTTGCACGTACTTCTTGCTCTGACGCAGCTGACTCATTAATGACAAAGTTACCATCTACCACTTTGAATACTTCTGGTGAACCTTGCACACACTTACCCGCGTGACTACATGTATTTTCATCCCAAGTAACTTTCATATTATCTCCTGTCAATAATATTTATGGTTCGTTAAAACGCTTATAGTTCTAGACGACTATTTAGAGTTTTAATATCACTATTTTAGATCTAAACGCCTACAATCTCAGCTTTCATAGAGTACAAAATGCACAGCACTTCATTACGCTCAGCATCGCCAACATTGTTCTTTGCTAAGGCACTTAACACATCATCACAAACGGCAACGAACTCAGTGTCACTGATGTTCATGCCAGTGTGTGCAGTTAGCATGTCTTGACCTGTGTATGTCTCAGGACCACCAATACCAGCACCGAAGAATTCACGAACTAGACGCTTAACATTTTCGCCGTCACTCGCAGCGTAACGCTGTTGAATTTTTGGGTTACTAGTGTGATTTAGCCAGATGTCGTCAACAATGCTTGCGATACCATCTGCGCCACCTAGGCGTACATATAAATTTTCATCACTCATTCTTACTCTCCTCAGAAAATGTAACTCGTTAACAACTTATGTTTTTAATTATCCTTACACCAATAAGCCCCAGACCAGCTGGGGCTAATGTGTTTATATAATGAACTTACGCGTAATTTGCGATCTTGTTCATCTTGTCAGCGATCTTTAACTCGCCTTCTGATGCCATCTCGCCATCCCACTTGTTCATCTGCTCATTCATGTACTTGTGGAACACTGGCGGTAGTAAGGCCAATGCAAACA
>Ga0233395_1000102_pt1 | contig 43503 bp, 47 predicted proteins | sample 27DmetaG_FD_186029 | JGI IMG/M metagenome (GOLD analysis project Ga0233395, IMG submission 186029) | Seawater microbial communities from Monterey Bay, California, United States - 27D | ecosystem: Environmental > Aquatic > Marine > Coastal | place: USA: California | collected 2016-10-12 | reverse complement strand
GTGCCATCGACAACTATTGAAGAATGGGTGCGAAGTTTTTTGCTCATAAGTTTATAGCGAGTTATTGGGCTTAAGAGACTGCACTATACCGAATGCGGCGAATTGGAACGAGCCTTCGCTAGAGATATTCAGTCTGTTTTAGGTTTGTGGGGTGACCGTTTGATCTATACCCCACAGAATAATAGGTACTACGTAAGGTGGTTTAGCTTTCTTCTACGAAGCTAGCCGATAGTTCGACGTAGTCAGCCATTGATTGTTCGATCACTTTTATCGCGTGATCACGACCATAGCCTGGGCCTACCTGAACCTTAGAGTCTTCACCTGGTAAGCACTTATAAGTGCTGAAGTAGTGACGTAGTCGCTCAACAATCGAGCTAGGTAATTCTGCAATGTCCTCAACGTGTGACCAAATGTGATCACCTTCGAGTACGGCGAGGATTTTATCGTCGGCTTCACCGCCGTCGATCATCGGTAAACCACCGACAACGCGGGCATTTAAAATTAACTCGGCACGGTCGACAGGACGGTCACTGATTACACAGATGTCTAATGGATCCTCATCACCTTGTAGGTCATCACCCATCAATGCACCAACGCGTGCACCACAATAAGTGCGAGGAATAAAGCCATAGAGAGTCGGTGGTAGTGAAGAGGTGCGATGTGGACGATCTACACGCAGGTAACCGGTCTGTTTATCGACTTCATATTTGACGTGATCAAATGGCGTGCTCTCAATGTAGGCATGTACTACGCTAGGCGCATCTGGGCCTACTTCGATACCGTGCCAAGGGTGTGGGCGCCAGCGATTAAATGTTGATGACAAAGCGTGTTACTCCTCTTATATATCGTGACTGCTGGGTGGTGATACTGATCAAGCAAGCAGCCAATTTAATTGTGTACTATTTAGTTCGTAATGCTACCGCATTCAGTCTGTATAGGACTACGGTTTTTTAACATAACGTTATGCTTTGGCCAATGGTTTATATGACAGTAGCCCAAAGTCTTAGTCCTAATTGTGCAAAAAGTACCGCTAAGACCAGATTGCTTACCGCACTGACAAGGTTACGAAAGGTGATTTTTTGAAGACATTGTCGTGCCCCGGCATAAGCGCCAATGGCGGTAACGAAGAATCCAAACTCAGACATCAGTAGCAAAGTCAGTAACGGTAAAGTGCTGAGCCCTTGAGGATCGGTTTTACCACCTAGGGTGACGGCTACTAATAATACGCTGCCAAGGAATAAAGCGACGCTGGGATACAGTTCTTTTTTCATACTAGACCTATAAAAAATCAAAAAATGATAAGCCTTACGGTAACAGATTATTTTCTGTGCGGGAGCCGTTAACGTAGATCGACCTGATTATATTAAGGGTGATGTTTGCATTGGATTTTTGGGCATCTACCAGTGTTCTGTGCATTTGGGTACTTTGCGGTGAGTTCATTCAAAGTGTTTTGGATGGTATTACTTTTTGCCTGACTCATCTCGATAGCGCATCTAGCGGCATCTATAGCGCTGCGATGGCAACCCAAGGCAGCAGCACTATAAGCAAAGTTATTTAGCGCCTGAGCTGAATGTGGATTAAGACTTAAAGCCTTACGATAAGCACGATTAGCCGCTAAGGGCTCATTCAATTGCATGTGACTATTGGCCAAACCTAAATGCGCAGGAAAATGATCAGGCCAACGGCGTAGTGCGGTGCTATAGGTAATTTGTGCTGCACGTGTATGTCCTAGATGCTCAAGATCAATGGCAGCAGCCATGACCCTATCGATATCGGCATCCTCTGGGATGTCGGTCATAGGGGATAGCACTAATGACCAGTGTGAGGCACGTGACCAGGTGTTCTCAAAGGTTTTACGTGCGGCTCGATAGTATTCATGGCGACCACTGTGAAGTAACACAAAATTCCTATCTGCCGAATAACCGACGACGACGGCATAGTGCCAGACTGGGTAGGCATCAATCGCTAAGTTTTGTAAGACAATGACAGGGCGTTGTTGATCAATCGCGTTAAACAGGCTGTCCATGTCATTTGCTTGATGGTAACTCTGTAGGCCAATCTCACGGGCAGTAGCCAGCATCTCTAATTGTAAGCCACCGGTTTTGTTGGGGCTGCTTTTGAAGCGATGTAATTTGCCTGGGCGTATTGGCAGGATATAAAAGTTAGCGACCATCGATAGCGCGGCGGGGCCGGAATAAAAAGCAGCTTGATCAAAGAATGGCACTTGTAAAACGATGTCGGAGGCTTGGTCTTGCGGTTCCTTTGGTAAGAGATGGTCGGCCACTGTTGTGCAGCCATTCATAAGGGGGCTACTGAGTATAAATAATAGGGCTATTAAGTGGCAGTTGAGTGGCATGATGTCGACGTTAGAATGAGGTCGAGATATCAGTGTAGCCGGTCAGCTCTAGTAACAAGATCAAAGGGCTGGGTGCTAATGCGACTAGATTTGAGCTGTCTGTCTCTGGCATGTCTGCAATCTGATCAGCTAGATTTTGTAATTCACTAGGGGCCAGCTTGGGTAGGCGTTGACGGATATCAGCAGCTGTAATTTTATGCTTGAGTAGCATACCTTTAACATCTTCGCGCTGTAGCAGAAGGTCAATGCGTTCGATATTTTCCTGGCTAGTGACTGCAGCAACTATTTGTTCTGTAGTGAACATCTCTGCCTTTAGCGACAGACTGATGAACAGTCCAAATAGGACTATTAATAGAGATCGAAACAATGTTCTTGAAGGGCTCAAGTAGTTGCTCTCGGAGATAAGGTGTAGCCTGATTGTTCGCTTTTAAGCGAATTGGGTCAAGCCTTATTAGTACGGTGTTTATTCTCGCTCAAACAACATCAAGTGCTCTAAGTCCAGACGGATACCTAGCGGTTTGCCAATGCTGTGATCATGATGGCTTGGGGCATAACAAAGCACACGATAATCATTTGGTAGACGCAATGTGTAGAGAAACTGGGCCCCTAAGAAACGCTTTTCCTCAACGATGGCGCTAACCTGACTATTGTCATCGTGTGGGATGTCATCAGGCCTTACTAGCAGGTCGATTTGACTGCCTGGGGTGAAGCGTTTTTCGCTGCTATTAGGTAGGGTACCAAAGACTGTTTCAACATCTCCTGCGGCATTGATCTCGACTGGAATAAATGTACCGAGTCCAACAAAGTCAGCAACAAATCTAGAATTGGGTTCGTGATAGATATTGTAAGGTGAATCAAACTGCACAATAGCACCCTGCTGCATGACGCCAATGGAGTCAGCGATTGAAAAAGCCTCATCCTGATCATGAGTGACTAATAGTGCGGTGATTTTTTCTAACTTGAGAATGTTGCGTACCTCTAGCACTAACTGATGACGCAGTTCCGGGTCTAGGCTAGAAAAAGGTTCGTCTAATAAGAGTAGTGATGGTTTCGGTGCTAATGCTCTAGCTAAGGCCACGCGCTGCTGTTGCCCACCAGATAATTCGTGCGGATATTTTTGATCACTAGTGATAGGGATTTCTACTAAATCTAAGACATGTCGGACCTGTTTTTGAATATAGCGCTGTTCCATCTTGCGAATGCCATAAGCCACATTGTCAAAGATGGTCATATGCGGGAACAGGGCGAGGTCTTGAAACATCATGCCAACACCACGTGACTGCAGTGGTGCTTGTGATTGTTGTGAGCTAATAAGCCGTTGATTGAGCTGGATCGTGCCATGGTCGATAGGGTGTAGGCCGGCAATAGAACGGAGCAGAGTAGTCTTACCGCAGCCACTGGGCCCGAGTAAGCAGACAATATCTTGCGCTTGGATTTTCAGCTCGACCTCTTGCAGGATTTTCTGCTTGTGATGCGAGGTTGAAAGCTGCGCTACTTCTAGTAAGGGAGGTGATTGAATGGCCATGGCAATTATTTCTTTCGGATCGAAATGTTTAATAGAATGACCGGTATTATACCTGTCATTACGATAGCTAATGCGGCGGTTGAAGCGTCTGCTAGACGCTCGTCAGATGCTAGTTCATAGGCGCGCACGGCGAGGGTGTTGAAGTTGAAGGGGCGCATAATTAAAGTTGCTGGTAGTTCCTTCATGACCTCGACAAAGACGAGCAAAGCAGCGCTGAGCAGACCACCACCAATCAGCGGTACGTGGATGCGGCGTAGGGTCTGGCCAATCGAGTTGCCTAATAAACGTGAAGCTTCATCGATTGAATGTGAAATCTTACTAAGGCTGGCATCTACTGTTTGTAAGGCCAATGATAAGAAACGCACAGTATGCGCAAAGACTAGAGCAAAGATAGTACCGGTTAAGAGCAAGCCTGATTCAATAGAAAATTGTTCGCGTAGTGTATCGATCAACCAATTATCTACACTACTTAATAAAATAATTGCACCTACTGCGATCACCGTACCGGGAACAGCATAGCCCATGGCGCATAGATTAATCATCGATTTTAGTAACGTGCTTTTGCTGATACGTCTTGCGTAAGCCAGGATGGTTGCAATGACCAAGGTTAGTGCAGCAGCAGAGATGGCCAACAGGAGGCTGTTCCATGTTAGCTGCCAGAAGTGTGCATCCAACATTTCATCGGCAGTTTCGATTGCCCAGCTGATTAATTGCAGTAATGGAATAATAAAGCCGAAGATCGCTGGGATAAGGCAAAGGCTTATAGCTGCAGCAGCTGCCTTACCGTGAAGTGTGAGTACCTCACGCGATCGTTCAGCACTGGTGTTGCCATTAAAGCGGATGCGCCCACGCAGGTATTTTTCAACTAAGAAAAGCATGAAAACAGCTGCCATCAACAGGCTGGATAATTGTGCCGCTGTGACTGCTTCGCCATAGCCAAACCAGGTGCGGAAAATGCCAGTAGTAAAGGTGCTGATGCCAAAGTATTGCACCGTGCCGTAATCTGCCAAGGTCTCCATTAAGACTAGGATGACACCAGCTGCAATCGATGGTCGTGCTAATGGCAGGATCACCGAGGAATAGCATTGCCAACGGCTAGCACCTAATAGGCGTGCAGCATCGACAATATTTGCTGACTGATTTAGCAGGGATGAGCGTGTCAGCAGGAAGACATAGGGGTAGAGGACAAAAGAGAACATGACAATAGCACCCTCTAATGAACGGATCTCGGGGAACCAATATTCACCATAACTAAGATCAAAGCTATCGCGTAACAGTTGCTGTACGGGGCCACCCACTTCCAACATGCCAGTATAGGTATAGGCAATAATATAGGCTGGCATAGATAAGGGTAGTAGCAATAATAACTCGATTAAACCTTTGCCTGGAAAGCGATAGAGCGCACAGATACAAGCTGCAGGCACACCGATAATAAAGGTGCCAAAGGCGACTCCAAGACCTAGAAGGATGGAGTTTTTGACATAATCCCAGAGTAGATAATCTATTAAATGTTGCCAAGTATCACTACGCGCATGGAGATTAAACTGCAGCACGATTAAGAGCGGTAGGATAATCAGTGCGGCAATGATAAAGACACTTAGGAACCAGCCTTGATCAGAACCTAAGCGCGCAAGGCTTAACGCACGCAAAGGCTTAAGACGATCTAGCATTTCAGTTCCCAATTCCTTTGGTTAATCTTAAGTCTATGGCAAGATCTAACGCCAACCTGCACGATCCATGATGCGCACGGCCTCGGCGTTCAATTCGCCAAGGCGAGTGAGGTTGAGCGTGTCAGCTTTGAATGGCCCCCATTGCTGCAAGATGTTATTAATCTCAATGCCATCGCGAACAGGGTATTCTAAATTAACCTCACCATACCAGGCTTGTGATGCATCGGTGAGTAAAAAGGCAACGAGTTTGCTAGCTAGCTCTGGCTGCTTGCTGTGGGCGGTGATGCCAACACCACTCACATTGACGTGCACACCACGATCATCTTGATTGGCCCAGAATAAAGTAGCTTCACTGGCAGCGGCTTGTTGCGCAGCATCAGCAGTCATCATCTTACCTAAGTAGTAAGTGTTGATTACCGCCAAATCACATTGACCCGCAGCTAGGGCCTTGATTTGATCACGGTCACCGCCCTGTGGTTTACGAGCAAAATTAGCGACCAGGCCATCGGCCCATGCTTGGGTTGCTTGCTCACCATGATGAGCAAGCATCGCGGCAACTAATGATTGGTTATAAATATTGTTTGAGGAGCGGATGCAAATACGGTTTTTCCAGCTTGCATTTGTTAGCGCTTCATAGTTGCTAAGCTCTTCTTCTTTAACGTTTTTATGGCGATAAGCTAGCGTTCGAGCGCGTACTGAAAGGCCGACCCACTGGGCGTCAGCATCTTGGTACTGATGCGGTACCTGGCTGAGGATTGTTGGGTCTTTGATCGCTTGTAAGAGACCTGCCTGCTTGGCGCGATGTAAGCGACCGGCATCGACCGTGATAAAGACATCGGCCGGAGTGTTCTTACCCTCATTAAGTAAACGCTGAATCAATGCATCTGCTTTGGCCGTGATTAAATTGACCTGGACATTGTGGGTCTGGCCAAATTGGTCTAACAATGGCTTGATATAAGCCTCTTTACGCGCGCTATAGACATTGATTTCATCAGTAGCGTGTGCAAATTGCGAGCAAATTAGTGTGATACTGATGTAAAGTATTGATTTAAAATTACATTTCATGGCATGTCCTAAGCAATAAAATCACAGGGGTGACGTCAAACAATGGTAGCACAAATGAGATGCATTCGTATTTTAAGCCTGAAAATGAATGATACAAATTATTGGCATTGGACTCGTGAAATTCACCATAGCCAAGTTCTTTTAGATGTGAGTTCGGATGACGAATAAGGTCGTTATTAACGACTCGGTCCGTGCTCGCTGGCAGTCTCTTAAAACAGGCTATGCGTTTCCTCCAACAGTGCTGGCAGCTGAAGCCCAGATTGAATGCCTGTTGAGTCAGAGTCGATTTTGCGAACAGGTGATTCGACAGCAGCCTGAATGCTTGCAGGCGATCATTCAGCAAGAGGGATTACAGCCGACGACCTACCGTACTCTATTAGAGCAAGAGTTACAGGGGGCTGGTGACGAGGCACAGTTACGTCATGGCTTAGCACGCTTTCGCAATCGTCAGATGCTGGCTATTTGTTGGCATGATTTGATCTTGCAATGTGATGTGCAGTCGGTGTTGCTAGCACTATCCGAGCTGGCTGATGTCTGTGTGCAGATCGCTTGTCACTGTTTGCAGCAAAGCTTGAGCCAACAACATGGTGTCCCGAGAGTGGTCGCAACACCAGCAGATAATGTTGTAGAAGCAAAACAGGCGGAGTTTATTGTTGTCGCCCTAGGTAAGCTGGGTGGCCGTGAGCTTAACTTTTCATCAGATATTGATGTCATGTTTTGTTTTGATCATAACGGCTACTGTGATGGTGTTAAGGCGCTATCAAATAAAGAGTTTTTCACTAAATTAGGGCAGGCCTTGGTGCGTGTGCTGAATGACCGAGCTCAGCTGGTTTATCGCGTCGATTGTCGACTACGCCCTTTTGGTGACTCTGGTCCACTAGTGGTGAGTTTTGATCATCTACAAGAGTATTACCAAGTCCATGGTAGAGAATGGGAACGTTATGCTTTGGTTAAGGCGCGCTCTTTAAATGGTAGTGTAGCGGCACAAGAAGTGCTTAGCGCTATCTTAAAACCATTTGTTTATCGACAATATATTGATTTCACAGTGCTTCAGACCTTGCGGGAAATGAAGCATAAAATTGCGCAACAAGTGAGTCGTAAGCAACAAGTCGACCATCTCAAATTAGGGCCTGGCGGTATTCGCGAGATTGAATTTATCGCCCAACTATTACAGTTAATCAATGCTGGGCCAATGATGAGTCTGCAGACTCAATCGTTGTATAAGGCGTTGGAAGCTATCGAACAGATGGCGTATTTATCACCACTGGAAGTAACCCGACTGTTGCAAAGCTATGAGTTTTTGCGACGTGCTGAAAATAGGCTGCAAATGTGGGATGACCGACAAGTGCATGAATTACCACGTGATGCTGAACAGCTGACCGTGCTAGCCCAGTCTATGGGCTACGATGATGTATTAGCATTCCGTTCAGCCTTGCAGGACTATCAGCAACAAGTGTCTGTCATTTTTGACAATATTGCAGCGGCACCATCAAAGGATCTACAGCCGACCGATATAGCGGAAGATTTTTGGCAAGAGTTGGTTGAATCAGAGGATCAGTCTAAGTCAGAAGATGAGCTTGATTTACCACAGCTGTTCTTTCAGCAAGATGAAATCTTACAGCGTCTGAAGGGATTACTGAGTAGTCCGATCTATCGGACACAAGACGAAGTGGGTAGAGCACGTTTGCATGGCTTTATGCCAATTCTATTGCAACAACTGAGCAAGCGTGACGATGCAGTAGTTGTATTGTCCCGATTGCTACCTGTATTACTCGCTATTTTGCGACGCTCAGCTTACCTACTCTTGCTGACAGAAAATGTTGGTATATTACGGCAATTAATTGCGGTGGTGGCGAGTAGCCCTTGGATTGCTAAACACGTCAGTAGTAATCCTATTCTGCTAGATGATTTGATTACAGCTGATAGTGATAAGCACCACAGAGCTGAACTACAGCAGCAATTTAAGCTCAGTATTCTGTCTCAAAAAGGGCTGGATGACGAACAAGTGCTAGAGCGAGTGAGGTTGTTTAAACATGCGGCCGAGTTACGTATTGCCTGTGCTGATGTGCAAGGAGTGCTGCCACTGATGCAAGTGAGTGATCGTTTGAGTTGGTTGGCAGAGGTTGTGGTACAGGGTTGTTTGCAGTACCTCCAGCATCGTGAACAGCCAAGTCTGACAGATCAGCCAGCCTTGCCTAATCTGGCCGTGATTGCGTTTGGTAAATTGGGTGGTTTAGAACTAAGTTACGGTTCGGACTTGGATTTGGTCTATCTGACAGACAGTCAATCACAGACTGACCCAGCGATGATCAAGCTGACCCGAAAGGCACAGGGTTTGAGCCGCATGCTGAGTTTGCGTACGGTATCTGGCCAAATGTATGAAGTTGACCTGCGTTTACGACCAGATGGTAATGCTGGGCCTCTAGTCGCAACACTTCCAGCGATGCGTGAATATTATCGTTCGAGGGCTTGGTTGTGGGAATTGCAAGCCTTGGTTAGAGCGCGCTGTGTCGCTGGTGATGAAAGCATCGTACAAGCGTTTGAGCGACTACGACGTGATGTATTGTGTCAGCCACGAGAACAGCAGGCCTTAGCGCAGGAAGTGTTAGCGATGCGGCAAAAATTGATCCTAAATAAAAGCAATACAGGCCCTCTACGGTTTAATTTGAAACACGATCTGGGAGGTATCACTGATATTGAATTTATGGTGCAATACGCGATTCTCGCAAATGCGCACCGAGAGCCAGCCCTATGTCGTTATTCAGATAACGTACGGCAGCTCACGATGCTTGCCGAGGCCGAGTTCATCGCCCCTGAAATGGCGCAGGATTTGAGCGAGATTTATTGCCAATATCGTAATGCTTCTCACCGTATGGCTTTGCAGACACAGCAAATAGGTGCTGTTGATGATGCGGATTTTTCAACACAGCGTGCGCTAGTGCAAACGTATTGGAAGAAGTGTTTCGCGCTTTATCTAGATTAGATAAGGCGATAACCGCTAAGCAAGTTAGCAATGATTTTTGTTACTTTAATGATGAAAGAGTTTAGGAGCTAGAAGATGTCGATGTCTGATCGAGATGGCGTAATTTGGAACGATGGCGAGTTAGTAGACTGGCGGTCGGCTGAAACACATGTGCTTACACATACCTTGCACTATGGTACAGGTGTATTTGAGGGCGTACGTGCTTATGACGCAAAGCAAGGTCCATCTATATTTCGTTTACAAGATCATACGCAGCGATTGTTTAACTCTGCAAAAATCATCGGTATGGAGATTCCATATACACAGGATGAGATCAATCAAGCACATCTTGATGTGATTAAACAGAATGGCGTGCGCTTCGGCTATATTCGTCCAATGTGTTTCTATGGCTCACAGGGTATGGGCTTACGCGCTGACAACCTCAAGGTTCATGTGATGGTGGCTGGCTGGGAGTGGGGCGCATATATGGGTAAGGAAAAACTAGCAGAAGGCATTAAGGTTAGAACATCTTCTTATACCCGACATCATGTGAACACTACGATGTGTAAAGCAAAGGTGAATGGTCATTACGTTAATTCGATGTTGGCTTTGCAAGAAGCCAATCGCGATGGTTATGATGAGGCGCTGTTACTCGACCCACAGGGTTATGTTGCTGAAGGTAGTGGCGAAAACGTATTCTTGATTAAAGATGGCTGTCTCGTAACGCCGTCTTTAACCTCTGCTTTGGATGGCATTACGCGCAAAACGATTCTCGCAATCGCTGCTGATTTCGGTATTCCTGTTATTGAAAAACAGATGACACGAGATGAATTTTATGTGGCTGATGAAGCCTTCTTTACCGGTACTGCTGCAGAAGTGACACCAATTAGAGAGCTAGATGGTCGTACCATCGGTTGTGGCGCACGTGGTCCAATTACAGAGCGGCTGCAAAGTATGTTCTTTCAGATCGTGCATGGCGAAGTTGAAAAATACCAAGACTGGGTAACACCTATAGCATAGGGTATTAACGCCTTGTTATTGCAGCCAAGCTTCAATCTCAAACAAATCAGTACTACTTAAAATACCGGCAGCCTGCTTTAAACGTAGGCTGTCGATTAAGTAATCATAACGTGCGCGAGCATGATTCCTCTTAGCTTGAAATAGTCGCCGTTGTGCCAGTAGCACATCGACTGAATTGCGAGTGCCCACTTCAAAGCCCAATTCGGTTGCTTCAGCGGCTAATTGAGCTGATTCAGTAGCTCTAGCAAATGCCTCAATGCGACTAATGTCCGCTACTACGTTGTGATAGGCCGTGCGTGTATCACGAGTCACTTCTCGACGCAGTTGGGCATTTGATTCCTGTGCTGCTTGATAGAGATAGCTGCCTTCCTTGCTGGTGTAATAGGTACGACCACCTTGGAAGATTGGTAGTGATAATTCGAGGCCAATACGTGAACTTTTGCTATGGCGCGAGCCACTGATACCACCGGTATCGCTGTCGTTATAGGTAGCGATAATGTCGAGGGTCGGCAGGTATCCAGCTTGTCGTTTAGCAATTTCTTGCTTAGCGATTTTTGTGTCGTAATTGTTGATTAGTAGGCTAAGATTTTGCTGCAAAGCAGTCTCTACCCAGTCTTCAATATAATCTGGGTTGGGTCGACTTAATGGCATCTTGCTAGCTAATGGTGTTACTTGCTGAATGCGATCTCCAATGATGACGGCGAGCTCATCGAGTGCCAGCTCGACTGTAATTTTGGCATCAATCTCTGCGGCGACTGCTTGGTCATAGACGGCTTGCGCATCTTTCATATCAGTGATTGCAGCTAGCCCGACCTCAAAACGAATCTTGGCTTGTTCATGTTGTCGCTGACTTGCCTCTTTTTCAGAGCGAGCAAATGTCAGCGTATCTTCAGCGCCGAGTACATTAAAGTAGGCCTCTGCCACGCGTAGTATCAGCGTTTGTTCACTAGCATCTAATACGGCCTGTGCCTTTGCCACCGTATTTTTTGCTTGTCGTAGCTGCACATAAAGGCCGTGATTGTATAGCGGTTGGTCTAGACGTAAGGAAAAACCATGTGAGTTGTAGTCTGCTGATGAGCCAGGTACACCAAAGGTATTACCAACAGTCTTAATATAGTTGTCAGAAGTTTCTGCCGTTAGGCTGACTTGCGGTAACAATGAAGCGCGTGCCAAGGGACGTGCTAGGACGCTAGCTTCGAAATTAGCACGCGCCTCTCTAATTTGAGCGTCACGTACTAGGGCCTGGTTAAAGACCTCAGATAAACCTTCCGCCTGTAATGAATTAAGTGATGCTGCTAAGCATAGGGTAAATATGTAAAGGAACTTATACATGGCATATCTCATCAAGTGATCACTAATAGCTGGCCATATGGGGGTCAACTTGTTTGGCCCATTGATCTATACCGCCGGATAAATTTATGACGCGCGAAAAATCTTGTTGGGCCATGTAGTTTGCTACCGCACGGCTACGAATACCATGATGACAAATGATTACGATTTCGGCGTCAAGGTCAAACTGACTGAGGGTACTGGGGATTTCACGCATAGGTACATGTACAGTATGGGGTAGCTGACATTTCTCAAGCTCCCAGGCCTCACGCACATCTAAAAGGATGGGTTGATTGGCCGAATCTTCTAGGTGCTGTTGCAGCTCTAACGCTGACATTTCAGTAAAACTCAAAACACTACTCCAGTTTGGCCGATAGGCCTCTATCTGCGCAGTATCATACCGAATTAAGTGCTGCATAGTAATTGCACAAAGTTTCACTATTGAAAAGACTTAGATAGAGGTTATAGTCACCTTAAGACGCGCTTTTCTGCGCGTTATTTCAATCTATGGATAAGTTGGTTATGAGTGCAAATGAGATGGACATTATTTCGGAAACTAAAAAGCTAGGTGAGGCGGTTACACAGCCCTTTCCGAATTCCAAAAAGGTCTATGTTCAAGGCTCAAGAGAAGATATTCAGGTCGGTATGCGTGAAGTCAGCTGTGCCGACACATCGACTAGTATTGGTGCGGAAGAGAATCCACCTATTACGATTTATGACACTTCAGGGCCACTGACCGATCCAGAGCAAAGTATTGATTTATCTGAAGGTTTGCCGAAGATACGTAAACCATGGATAACTGAGCGCGGTGATACGCAGCAGCTTAATGCACTATCCTCTGAGTTTGGCCAAGAACGGGCTGTTGATCCGAAAACTGAACATCTGCGTTTTACTAAGACTGTATTACCGCGCGTTGCCTTAACTAATAAAAATGTTACTCAGATGCACTATGCCAAGCAGGGCATCATTACACCTGAAATGGAATATGTTGCGATACGCGAATCAATGCGTCTGCAAGAATTACGCGCCAATGAACAATACCAAAAGCTCTTGCTACAACATCCAGGCGAGTCATTTGGCGCCAACTTACCAAGCGAGATCACGCCTGAGTTCGTGCGTGATGAGGTAGCCAGGGGCCGCGCCATTATCCCTAGTAATATCAATCATCCAGAAGCTGAGCCAATGATTATTGGTCGTAACTTTTTGGTGAAAGTGAATACCAATATTGGTAATTCAGCAGTTACTTCTTCGGTGGTGGAAGAGGTTGAGAAAATGGCTTGGTCCGTACGCTGGGGTGGTGACACGATTATGGATTTGAGTACCGGCAAGAATATCCATGAAACACGTGAATGGATTTTGCGTAACAGTCCGGTGCCGTTAGGTACAGTACCGATCTATCAAGCCTTAGAAAAGGTAAATGGTAAGGCTGAAGACCTGACCTGGGAAATGTTCCGCGATACGCTGATTGAGCAGGCTGAGCAGGGTGTTGATTATTTCACTATCCATGCTGGCGTTCGCTTAGCCTATGTACCACTAACGGCAAAACGTCTGACCGGTATTGTTTCGCGTGGTGGCTCGATTATGGCGAAGTGGTGTTTGGCACATCATCAAGAGAGTTTCCTCTACACCCACTTTGAAGAAATCTGCGAGATCATGAAGGCCTATGATGTGTCTTTCTCGCTCGGTGATGGCCTACGTCCAGGCTCACTTGCCGATGCAAATGATGAGGCACAATTCGCAGAACTAGAAACCCTTGGTGAATTAACGCAGATTGCATGGAAGCATGATGTGCAAGTTATGATCGAAGGGCCGGGTCATGTGCCGATGCAGATGATCAAAGAAAATATGGATAAGGAATTAGCCGATTGTCATGAGGCGCCGTTCTATACCCTAGGCCCACTGACCACTGATATTGCTCCAGCCTACGATCACATCACCTCAGCAATCGGTGCGGCACAAATTGGTTGGTATGGCACTGCGATGCTTTGTTATGTCACACCAAAAGAACATTTGGGCTTGCCAGACCGTGAAGATGTACGAGACGGTATCATCACTTATAAGATTGCAGCGCACGCAGCTGATTTGGCGAAGGGGCATCCCGGTGCGCAGATTCGTGATAATGCACTGTCTAAGGCGCGTTTTGAATTCCGCTGGGAAGATCAATTTAATCTCAGTCTAGACCCAGAGCGTGCACGTGAATTTCATGACAAAACCCTGCCTAAAGAGTCAGCCAAAGTGGCGCATTTTTGTTCTATGTGTGGGCCGAACTTTTGTTCGATGAAGATCACTCAAGATGTGCGTGAGTATGCTAAGAAACAAGGGATTGGCGATATTAAGGTTGCGATTGAATCTGGCATGAAAGAGAAGTCTGCAGAATTTAAAAAGGATGGCTCGGAAATTTACAAGCCGGTATAAATCGGGGCATACTTTTCTTAGTCTGTTGAGCTACTCATCACTGCAGGTTAATCCCAGCTGGTGGGTATCTCATAACCGTTATCAACTAAAGCGTCGGTCAATTCTTGGCCGTCGTATCCATGAAGAATACTGTCGCCAATAATAATGATTGGCACGCCGCTAGATCCTAGTTTTTTATAATCCGTGCGGCCTTTCTCACTGTGTTCTACATCGTAGTCGTGGTAATTGATTTGGTATTGTTTGAGTGTTGCCCGCAGGCTGACACAAAAGTCACACCAGTCTGTGGTGTAAATCACGATAGGGCTTGTAATAGTGGAGCTCTCAGCGGTTATATGGCCTAGATTATTGCGTTCAGAAAGCAGCCATAGGCCTAGCGCAAATAGTATGCCAAGGCTTGCTATGAGGTTCTTTTTCACGAGTGTCTCCTAAATGCAGCGGTGTTGTTTACAGGCCTATATTAGTAATTCATTATATACTATAACTAGTACTATAATGACTCATTAAATTAACAGAGGAATTGTTCTATGTTCAATGCACTATCCATCCCATTTGGCTGTGTCATGTTATACAACGTGGTTAAGCTTAAAGAAGGGGTTCCACTCGAAGCGGTTGAAATGGCACTAGGCGAAATGTGCAATGTCGTTAAAAACACTTATGGTGATGATAACGGTGGCTTCATTGGTGGCCAGGTCTATAAATTTGGTGGTTTCATCTCTGAGCAAGGCTCGGTTGGCTCAAGTAAGAAAGCCGATGATCATTTGGCTATAGTGACTTATTGGCAGTCGTATGAGCAGCATGAGAAGTCACATGCCGATGCAACTTTTAAAGAAAAGTTTGATGCCTTAGCTGAGTTCGCAACAGATACCTATGAAATGGGCTATGAAATGTTGTGGCAGGGTGATGCTAACGAGTAGCTGGTGTTAAGGCATTTAATGCCGACTTAAATGTAAAGCTGGTTATTAGCCACTTTCATGGTGCACTCTAATATTCTATCAATTAGAACTAGCGAGTTTAGTTAAGACATAAGCTGAGGCATGGATGCCAAAGCCTGCTGTCACAGCCATTAAAGAGCCAAAGCCAGTAGCGCAGTTCAAGCCACCTGTGGTATCTGACTGTTCTTTTTTATAGGTTACGCCAGCGTCTGCCGTTGGGTAGCGTAACGCCTCTGCTGAAAAGACGCAGGGGATATCAAAACGTCTCTTTATATTTCTTGGAAAATTAAAATCGGTACGTAATAATTTGCGTGTGCGTGAGAGTAAGGCATCACCTTCTGACCGCGTGAGGTCTACCACTTGAATACGACTGGGATCGATGCGGCCACCAGCGCCACCAACGGTGAGTAGTTTTTGTTTTTTGCGATGGCAGTAATTGATTAATGCCGCCTTGGTACGAAAGTCATCGATGCAATCAACAACATAGCTGAACTCCCGATCGATCAGTTGTTCAATATTGTCATTGCTGAGATGTTCGTCAATTAGTCGCAGCTCGCAATCTGGATTAATCTCTCGAATACGTTCAGCCATAGCTTCAATTTTAGACTGACCTATTGTGCTGCTCATGGCTTGGATCTGACGATTAATATTGGACTCACTAACATGATCTAAGTCGATCAGTGTCAGTGTACCGACACCACTACGTGCAAGTGACTCGACAACCCAAGAGCCAACACCGCCAATGCCAATCACACAGACATGGCTGGAGAAGATACCTTGTGCTGCAACAGCACCATAAAGTTTTTCAATTCCGCTAAAACGTTTACTCGTCGACATTGATTGCTGAATTCACTAGGCTGTAGGGGTACTCAGATTTTATAGTAGATTGCATGAAGCTGATAGACACTCACTGCCACCTTGATTTTGAAGTCTTTGCTGATGATCGTCAGCAAGTGATGACACGTGCGCAGGCCTTGGGGGTAGATCACTTTGTTGTACCTGCGGTGCAACAGAGTAGCTGGCAGCAGCTTTTAGCATTGTTTCAGCGGCAAGATTTTGTGCATGTAGCGCTAGGGATGCACCCGATGTTTATGTCGCAACATGAAGAGTCACATATCGCGTTATTAGACCATGCCTTACAGCAACAGCGGCCGGCCGCAGTGGGCGAAATCGGCCTTGATTTTTACTCTGCTGAGAGTGATCGTCAGGCGCAATTAAAGCTATTCAGGGCGCAGTTACAGTTGGCGGCTGAATATGAACTACCAGTTATTCTGCATGTGCGTAAGGCACATGATGAGGTCTTGCAGTGCCTGCGTGATATACCGGTAGTGGCCGGTATTGTGCATGCTTTTAATGGCAGCCTGCAGCAGGCCGGGCACTATATTGGAATGAACTTCAAACTAGGTTTTGGTGGCATGCTGACCTATTCGCATTCGACTAAACTACGTCATCTCGCGCAGCAGTTACCATTAGAAGCCTTGGTTCTAGAGACGGATGCTCCTGATATGACGGTGATGCAATATCGAGGACAGCGGAATAGCCCTGAATATCTACCCTATTGTCTAGAAGCATTGGCGACAGTACGTGGCCAGTCTAAGGCAGCTATTGCTGAAGCGACTTCAGCTAATGCACGACAGCTATTAGGGATTATTTGATGGCAAGTTTGATAAGTCGTGTCAGCTCTTTTTTATCAGTACCTAGAGCAGGTGTTCATGTTTTGCTTAGGCAAAAGCCCACCTTACAGGCAAGTGCTGAGGCACTGCGACAACCACTTGTTTTAGGCGAGGTTGAAGCCTTGGAACAAGCCTGCCAACAATTAGTTGATCAGCTCTGTGATGCCTTAAATTGCGTTAGAGTAAAGGTACATATTATGGAGCGTAGACCGCATGATCGGCGTGGTGAACTGCATGGTCTTTATGAGGTCAAGCAACGAGGTATGCGTCAGGCACGTATCTATGTTTGGATGCGTACGGCCAAGCGGCAGCAGCTGGTTGCCTATAAAACATTTTTACGAACTTTAGCGCATGAGTGTTGCCACCATTTAGATCTTACGCATTACCACTTGGCAGATTCCCTACACACGAGTAATTTCTATAAACGAGAATCTAGCTTATATAAGCAATTGCTAGGTAACGATTAAATATACAAAAAAGAGAAAGCATGGCCATTTTCAATCCATCTGAAAGACTAATGATGCCGACGGCAGAACAAGCCTTACCTGGTCGTTCTCAGGCGATGCCTGTGTCTGCACCACATCACGTACTTGGTACGCCGTTGCAAGGCCCCTTTGCTGAAGGCAGTAAAAAACTGTTATTAGGCATGGGTTGTTTCTGGGGGGTTGAACGTAAGCTATGGCAGCAGCAGGGCGTCTTAGTGACTGCTGTTGGTTACGCTGGTGGGCTCACTCCAAATGCAACCTATGACGAGGTATGCACTGGTATGACTGGGCATAACGAAGTAGTGCTTGTGGTCTATGATCCAGCGCAAACCACATTGGAAACGTTGCTTGCAGTCTTTTGGCAATCACATAATCCAACCCAAGGCATGCGCCAAGGTAACGATATGGGTACGCAATATCGTTCGGGTCTTTATCTCTATAGTGAAGCAGATTTACAGCTGGCAGAGGCTGCACGTACGACTTATGCAAGCTGTTTGAAACAAGCGGGTGTAGCTGTAGCGATCACGACTGAGATCATGCCAGCCCCTGAGTTTTACTATGCTGAAGAGTATCACCAGCAATATCTAGCAAAAAACCCTGCGGGCTACTGTGGCTTGGCTGGGATCGGTGTCGACTATTCACAGACAGCACAGGTATAGCTTCTTGTGCAGTGCAAGCGTACTCGTGTTTTTACTGGCTTGGCGTATATTTATATCTAATTAATAAAGATAGTGATAGAAAATATTATGAGTGATGAATCAATCTCGGATTTACGGAAGGACTACCAAAAAGACAGTCTGACTCGAGCCGACCTATTAGCTGACCCAATGCAGCAATTTCAGTTGTGGTTGGATGTTGCGCGTAAAGCCAAAGTGCTGGAGCCAACTGCGATGAACCTGGCAACCTCTTCTGCTGATGGTGTTATTTCTTCACGCATGGTTTTGTTGAAGGATTTGGACCAACGTGGTTTTTCTTTCTTCACCAATTATGAAAGTCGTAAGGCGAATGATCTTGCTGAGCATAGTCGTGCCGCACTATGTTTTTGGTGGGGTGACTTAGAGCGACAAGTACGCATTGAAGGTGTGATTGAAAAAGTCAGTGCGGCTGAGAGTGACCATTATTATAGTCGTCGTCCACGTGGTAGTCGGATTGGAGCGATTGCTTCACGCCAAAGTACCAAGCTGAGTTCACATGCAGAATTAGAGCAACAGGTGCAGGTGGTAGAACAGCAGTATGCGGATGGCGAAGAGATTCAACGTCCAGACTACTGGGGTGGCTACCGTGTTTTACCAAATAGTCTCGAGTTTTGGCAGGGTCGTCCTAGTCGCTTGCACGATCGATTCTGTTATCAACTAGCAGAAGATGGTCAATGGCAGATCACACGTTTGTCACCTTAGAATAGCCATGGCTAGTGACCTAGTCTAAGTCAGTTAGTCCATGCATTTTTAAGACGAAGGCATACATTAGCGCGACTTCTTTCAGGCTGTCATAACGACCAGATGCACCAGCGTGGCCTGCATCCATATGTGTCTTCAACAACAAGGTATGGTCGCTGCTGCTGTATGCACGTAATTTAGCGACCCATTTTGCCGGCTCCCAATAGGTCACACGTGGATCGGTTAGACCGGCAGTAACTAGAATATGTGGATAGGCCTGCGCGCTAACATTTTCATAAGGCGAATAGGATTTGATGTAATCGTAGGCTGCTTGATCTTTAATCGGATTACCCCATTCTGGCCATTCGGGTGGTGTCAGCGGTAGGCTATCATCTGACATTGTATTTAAGACATCGACAAATGGGACATCGGCAATCGCACTATGATACAGCGTTGGCTCGATATTAAGTACTGCACCGATCAGCATGCCGCCGGCTGATCCACCATGTATAGTGATCTTGTCAGCATGCGCATAAGATTCCTTTACTAAGTGTTTGCTTGCGCTAATAAAATCAGCAAAGGTATTCTTTTTCTGCATTAGCTTACCTTGTCGATACCAGTCGTAACCCAATTCCATGCCGCCACGGATATGCGCAATCGCATAGATAAAGCCACGCTTGACCAAGGATAAGCGCGTTGTGGAAAAGCTTGCTGGCATGCTACTGCCATAGGAGCCATAGGCATATAAGAGTAAGGGGGCGCTGCCATCTAGAGGAGTATCGTGGTGATAGAGCAGAGAGATTGGGACCTGGCAACCATTGTTGTCGGCAAAAATACGGCGTGTGCAAAAATCATCTTTATCATGACCACTTGGAACTTCTTGTTCTTTACGCAATTCACGTTTTCGGCTGAGCATGTCAAAGTCGAAAATCTGGGTTGGTGTGGTCATTGAGGTGTAAGAAAAACGTAGCAAGTTAGAGCTAAACTCACTGCCACCATCAACACCTAGCTCATAGGCCTCTTCATCGAAATCGATGGCATAGGCATCAGCTGTTAATTCACCATCGACCACTGCCTGAATAGTAATCTTAGGTAAGCCTTCACGGCGTTCAGTACGAACTAAATAATGCTCATACAAAAACATGTTCTTAAGCAGGCTCCCTTTAGCTGGTAGATAATAGTCTTGCCAATGTTCGGCCTGTGTCTGATCAAATGAACAGCGCATGATTTTATAATTCTCACAGCCATTTGCATTGGTCATTATCAGCCAGTGGCCGGCTTGATCACTGGGATAGTATTCGATGCCTTCTACTCTAGGCTGAAAACACTGAGGTGCTACTGTCGGCTGGTCAGCAGGGATGTAATGTGATTCTGAGGTGTTGTGATCATGTGCTGAGATAAGGATAAAATTATCTGATTCGGTGCGGTCTAAACTAACAAAGAATCCCTTATCCGCTTCGGTATAAACCAAAGTGTCATAGCTGGTAGCGGAATACAGCGTATGTCGGAACACTTTATCGGTGCGATGATGGTCATCTAAAGTGGTGTAGAACAGGGTTTGATTGTCCATCGCCCAAACAATATCACCCTGCACATTATTAATTGTCTCAGTCAGGAGTGTGTTGGAGCTCAAATCAAGGATATACAGTTGGTAGAATTCAGAGCCTTTAGTATCTATTGAGTAAGCAAGGTAGCGATGATCTGGACTGTGTTCACAGCCACCCATATCAAAATAATCATAGTCAGCGGCCAGTGCGTTGGCATCTAATATGCATTCTTCTGTTTGGTCTGGGTCGTTAGCGCGATAGCGGCAAAGGCGAGGGTGCTCAGCAGCATCTTCATAGCGAAGGTAATAGAAGTAATCTCCATCTTTTGTTGGCACAGTGGATTCATCTGATTTGATGCGGGCCTTAAGTTCGGTAAATAAATCTTCCTGCAAAGCCTGTGTATCTTGCATGTAATCTTCGGTATAAGAATTTTCAGCCTCAAGATATGCTCTAATATCAGATCGTAACTGATCGGGCTGTTTCATTACGGCTTGCCAGTTAGGGTCGCGTAACCAGGCATAATCGTCGACGCGAGTTTCCTTGTGTTGCTCTATCGAAGCGGCGATCTTGTGTGCAATGGGTGCAGGTAGGCTCATATTTAAATTACTGTGTTAAATTATTTTATGGTGTATCAAAGATGTTGTTAGGGCAGTCGCCAAAGATAGAGAGCTCGCAGCTGGCACCACATAAAAACTTAGCGAAAGTGGTGGCGCGTCACGCTCAACATGACTACCGTAATACTATACCGCAATATGCGCATGAGGCTTTTGCTGAGTTAGACAAAACCGTGCGGGCAGATGGTCGACCGATCATCCTAGATAGTGGCTGTGGTGTTGGTGAAAGCAGTTGGCAGCTGGCCTTGCAGTATCCTGATCATTTGATTATTGCGATAGATAAATCAGCGCAGCGCTTGGATAAGTCTAAGAATCATGCACTGGTCTCTGCTGCGGTAATATTTTTGCGCGCAGATCTGGTTCATTTCTGGCAATTGCTGGAGCGGAGTCAGTGGCCAATCGAGAAACACTATTTGCTTTACCCCAATCCCTGGCCTAAACCTAGCCATCTACAACGTCGTTGGCATGGTCATCCTATTTTCCCTAGTCTATTAAAGACTAGCCCCGAGTTTATACTGCGCACAAACTGGCAGATCTATGCGCAAGAGTTTGCCTTGGCAGTGGAGTACTTAAGGGCTGAACGCTTTCTTGTACAGCCTTTAAAAATCACTACGCCGATAACACCATTTGAGCGAAAATACCAAGCCAGTGGTCACGAATTGTTCGAGCTTATGATCCGTTTCGCTCAGTAGCGGCTAACCCTAGTTCAGCTGACTGGTTTATTTTACCAATGGCTGCGCGTTAAGTGTTATTGACCATTCAGCGCGGACTACATTGTTACTGGCAATGCTTAAGCCTTTAGGTCCACTATGACTGACGGTTCGATTTTGAGGACCCGTGATAAAGGTATAATATTGTATGGCTGCTTGAGGAAAGTCATCGCAGACAAAAGGTAAGCGCCGGCGTACTTCAAAATACTCTTGCCCATCTTGTTCGATCTGTTCGATATCGGCCATTAGATGAGAGTGAAATTGGTCCTCGAATTCAACGTCAAATAACACTTTAATGATGGTGGCAGCGGGTGATTTAATACCAAGATCTGATGCCTGATGCGTATTTTTCGGTTTTTGAGTGACATCGGGGTACATGCCATGAAAAATAAACTTTGCAGTGCTCATGGTTTTCTCTTTGAATTAGACTAATGATTAATAAAGTATACAACTCGCTTGGGAGAAATCTATGCTTGAATACCGTTTAGACACAGAAGTAGCTAAGTTTGTTATCCGTAGTGAACCCTTGGGCCTATGGGACTTATGGGTAGATGAGATGCCGACATTAACCTTTGCAACAGCAGAAGATGCAGCTAGAGCTGTTTTTGTACAAAATACTGGTTATGTGGTGTGGGATCAGTTAACAGAGCATTCAGCACCAGCAGAGTTAGATGGCTGGGTAGAGGATAAAGACGCCTAGTCATGGGTCGTTATCGCCCACCGGTTACACCTGGCTCAAAGTACATTACACCGGTTGGAAAAGAAAAATTACAGCAAGAGCATGATTATCTCTGGCAAGAGAAGCGCCCACAGATAACTCGGTCAGTGCAAGAGGCGGCAGCACAGGGTGACCGTTCAGAGAATGCTGAATATATCTATGGTAAAAAGCAATTACGTGAAATTGACTATAGAGTGCGTCATTTACGCAAGCGCCTAGCTGATATAACGGTGGTTGATGCGATTCCAGAAGAGCAAGATCGGGTGTTTTTTGGCGCCTGGGTATCTCTAGAAGATGAAGCTGGTGAAATCAACGAATACCGGATTGTTGGACCAGATGAATTTGATGATGCAGATGAATATATTAGTATGGACGCACCCTTGGCTAAGGCGCTACTTAAGCGGCGATTAGACGATGAGGTCGTGGTGCACTTGCCGCAGGGTGAAAAGCGCTATTTTATTACAGCGATTCGCTATTGCTAGATCGTCGATTCAAGCTAGCGTTGCTGCGGTGACGATAAGGATCTATTTTGCTACATTAGGCTTCAAATTTTGACCACTTTTTTTAGACAACGACATCATGCATGTGAGTAAACAATGGATCAGGTAGTACTACATCTCAGTCCCGAGAATATCGAAGAAGATCTGGAATATTATTTTTCAGGTGAGCGTGACAAAAACAATCAAGTTCGCCCTGATCGCAATATATACAGTATGACACCTAGCTCTAGTGAAATTGATTTCATGCTAGGTGATGACAAGGTGGCAAACTTTTTCTTCCCGACGGCGATCAACTCATTGGATCGTATTTATATTGGCATTAGTGTTTCTCTTTATGCTAATTATTGGGGTGCTTCATTCTTGCTGCAATTGCTCAAGCTAGTAAAACCGGGTGGCTCTATTATCCTGCCAGTTTATCCTGAGGGTCAGGCGGCTGAAAAAGGGTTTTGGTCACGTAGTTTTCTAGAAAATATTTTTTTAAGTCGTCAGCTTTGGACTGGCTTTAGTAATATCACGGCTGAAAATGATGGTGTGATGTCGCTGCGTGTGGGACGTAAATGGCCTGCTGAGATGCCTAGTAGTATTGAATGGTTTTTTGCTGAACGCAGTAATTTGATGTTGTCTGATTTGAGTCGAGCTGATGTAAATAGCGAACAACTAGCTATCGAATTTCAGGAGATGAGCCAACTGATTTGGGGTGGGTACTCTCTGAGTGCATCCTTAGAAGGTATCATTGCTGATTTTCGTCCAAAGGATAAAGCTACTCGTGTACTGCATATTGGTCGTGATTATGGGCTGTCAGGACATGACAGCAAGCTATCGCCATTTGTCACTATTAGTTCTGCCAAGAGTATTCAGTTGGGTCAGCATAGAGCGAGCTGGTTACAGAGTGTGAATAATTACTTTGCACCTCATACAGGTATTGATTCAGCAACAGTTGCAGTGGAGCAGGTGCAGGCGATTGATAACTTTGATGCTGATGTGGTTATGTTCAGCGATGTGCTTGCCGATACTTCGGTTGCAGATTATCAGGCGGTCGTTCAGCGTGCCTGGGATGCGTTGCCTAATAAGGGCGTGCTGATTTTGCGTGAAGACGCAGTGACACATGCTGGTGGTGTGAGGCAGATGCAGGCAAGTTTAGAGACCTATGGCGAGGTGAATCTTTATTCAGCCCTTGCTGCATGTCAGATCAAAGAAAACTATGAGATCAGTCATTACTCTTTAGCAGTAGAGGAAAAATTGCAGCAAGAGAAGGTTAATAAGGCGCAGGTTCTGCGTGTGTTGCAGAAAGTGACTTAACGCAGGTAGGTTATCAGCGTAAATAGTATCCAGCCGACGCAGGCAATAAAGATGGTCAAGTTGAATGCAAGGTGTTTGACGAGCTGAATGTTGGCGTTGCCCTTTATTAACTGACTTGCTAAATGCTGTGCCATATTGCCACTGACAATGGCGGGTACTATTGCGATTAATGAGAACAACACCAGACCATAACTGTAAACCGGTAAGGCTGAAAGCTCGATAATAAAATCAAACATAGTTAATAACCTAGTTCTAGGTGGTTAGTCGTAAGTCATTTTTAAAGTGGTCTGTATTGTTTAGGTAAGTAGGTCTAAGCAATACTGATCAAGCCAGGGGCTAGCAAGTTGTGTGTCCAAAAAGCCACAATGCCCACCATGCTCGCTTAGACAGACCTCTAGATTCTGACTCGTGGCCAGTCGCTTATGATCTTGCCAAGGGATAATGGGATCATCTTTGGCTAAAACAATATGGCAGTGGGTCTGAAGGTGATCTAGGCGATTGCCGACGACAGAATAACCATCCATATACTGTGTGAGATCAGCAAAGTCGGTACAGCGTTGTACTAGATAGTCAGTGCCACTACGTAGATCTTGAATTTGAGCTAGCTTATTTTTTGTATAGAGCTGTGGGAAAGCGCGTTCTTTTCTACGTAAGATCTGACGCCAGCGATACATAAAGTAATGGCGGTAAAGGGCAGGTCCATTCTCTAATGCGATTAATGAATTCTCTGCTGAGAGCACTGGGCAAAAAGAGATCACACGATGTAAGCGCAGGCGACTCGGATCGCTATCAGCATTGATTCGTAATACAAAATTGGCCCCCAGGGAAAAACCAATCAGGGATAATGGTTGTTCCGGTAGCTCTTGTTGCACATGCTCACAGGCCTCGATCATCTCGTGCAAACGACAGGAGTGAAATACCTCAGGGTTCAGCTGTTCACTGTAGCCATGATCACGGAAATTAATACGTACGACATTGAAGCCCTGACCAATCAGCGCATGACTTAAAGACACAATGTATGGCGACTCACTGCAACCTAACCAGCCATGTAGTAATACAACTGTGGCGGCTTGCTTGGGTTGCTCTTGCAGGCTATAAAAGGCAGTTAAACGTACGCCGCTAGCAGTAGTGATGATGCGTGAAACACTGCTAGTACGTACCGTATGAACAAGTTTAGTATTAAACCAGCGACGTACGGCGGATGACGTTAGGATGCTATTTAGGTGTCCGCCGCGGAGTAAACGCGGCGCTTGATAGGCTGATACTGTGATTGTAATTAGCTCGCTTTAGTTAACGCTTGTTCGAGGTCAGCAAGGATATCGTCGATATGCTCTATACCGATGGAGAGGCGAATCAGGTCTTCACTGACACCGGCTGTCTCCATCTCTTCAGGAGATAGTTGTCGATGTGTTGTGCTGGCAGGATGGCAAGCTAATGATTTAGCATCACCAATATTGACCAGACGTACAATCAGATCTAGTGCATCGATAAATTTACCACCAGCGACGGCACCTCCCTTGATGCCAAAGCTTAATATGGCTGAGGCTCGCCCGCCCATGTAGCGATCAACTAATGGCTTATCTGGGTGGCTGTCTAGCCCGGCATAACGTACCCAGCTGACTTTAGGGTGGGTTTCTAGATACTTGGCCACCAGCATTGCATTCTCGCAATGACGATCCATGCGTACCGCTAGAGTCTCTATACCCTGCATGATTTGGAAGCTATTAAAAGGTGAGATAGCCGCACCCATATTGCGTAGCGGTACCACACGTGCACGCCCAATAAATGCTGCATCCCCCATTTCTCTGGTGTAAACCACACCATGATAGGACGGATCAGGCTCATTCAGCATAGGGAAACGCTCGGCATGCTCAGCCCAAGGAAATTTACCTGAGTCAACAATAGCGCCACCAATAGAGGTGCCGTGACCCCCCATGTATTTTGTTAGTGCGTGGATCACGATGTCTGCGCCATGCTCAAAAGGCTGACAGAGATAAGGTGAGGGTACGGTGTTATCGATGATTAAGGGGACACCTTGCGCATGTGCCATATCAGCAACTGGCGTTATATCAAAGATATTGCCAGCTGGATTGCCTAATGACTCTGCAAAAATTGCTTTGGTCTTACCGTCGATATTGGCACGCATGGCGTCGATGTCATGATGATCAACAAACCGTACCTCTATACCCAGGCGTGGCAGGGTATGTGCAAATAAATTGTAGGTACCACCATAGAGCGATGCGGTTGAAATAATATTATCGCCTTGCTGTGCAATAGCAAAGATCGCATAGGTAATTGCGGACATCCCCGAGGCAAGTACCAATGCACCTATACCGCCCTCCATGGCTGCTACTCGCTTCTCGAGTGCGCTACTGGTTGGGTTTCCGATACGCGTATAGATATTACCTTCGACCTTTAAGTCAAATAGGTCAGCACCATGCTGAGTGTCATCAAACGCAAAAGAAGTGGTTTGATAAATCGGCACAGCGACTGCTTTAGTCGTCGGTTCAGGTGAATAGCCACCATGGATGGCAATTGTTTCTATTTTCATAGCACTAATACTGTGGGTGATCTAAGGGCTAGAGCTTAACGTGTTTGGCGCGATGAGGCTAACGGATGAGTGCGGTTTAAGCGGTTCTGTAGAGGCTGAGGGAGTTAATTACGCAGTTGCCAACTCGGTTGATTATTGGCTAATAGGATCTGTTTTTCGATTAACCACTCGCGTGTGTCTTCGGCATCCTCGGTATACCAACGGATTGCTGAGCCGAGACGGAAGCTATAGCCCCAGGCATCCATATCTTGAAATAGGCGAGATTGATCATAGCCATCAATAAATTCGCTAAGAATGATCTGAAAAAAGCAACAGGCATTTTCTTCAGCAGCCGAGCCAGCGGCATCGACTAAATCTTTAGCACGTTCAGTAGCGGGCATACATATGTAATGACAAAGCTCATGTAAGACCGAATGTAATGGTGTATCCATACGTACATAGAGCGTATTACCTAAGCGTCCGGCCTCGGTTTCACCCCAAAAACTATAAGGAATGTCCTGATTTTCAGCGAGCTCTATAATGCGCATCGAATAAGCCGCCAAAACTGGCTTTAGTGCATCATTTTTGAGTTGAGAGTAGTGAAACATAGAGCCTTGCAGTAAATAAGTTTATTTATCTATTAGAAAATGTGATTTTATGCTCAAAATACCCCTTAATGCGGGCATATCAAAAAATATATTTCGCGGTATACTAAGCGCCGCAAAATTGCACTCAACCCATGATTTTGGATAGGAACGATAACCAATGATCGCAAATCTTCGAAACCTACTAATGATTTCTATGCTGCTAGTCAGCGCTAATGCTCATGCTGCCGGTGATGCTCAACGTGGTGCCATTAGTGGTGAAACATGTCTCGGCTGTCACGGTATTGTTAGTTACACTAATGTATACCCAACTTACCGCGTCCCGCGTCTTGGTGGTCAGCATGCTGATTATATCGCAGCAGCATTGAAAGGCTATCGCTCAGGCGAACGTAACCACCCTACTATGCAGGCACAAGCAGCCGGCTTAGATGATCAACAAATTGAAGACATTGCAGCATATTTTGCTGCGATGACTAAGTAACTAGCTGATTTAAATCAGCTTTTTTACCAAGGATATAGAATGAAACTTAGTAAAATGATGCTTTTAGCCGTTGCCCTGATGGTTTTAGTTAGCGGTCAAGCAATGGCGGCAGGTGATGCTGCTGCAGGTGAAGCCAAGTCTCAGGCTTGCGCGGGTTGTCATGGTGCTGCTGGTGTTAGTGCAATGACCACTTTCCCAATCTTAGCCGGTCAGTTTGAAGATTATCTCTTCAGTGCCCTGAGCCAATATAAGTTAGGCACGCGTAAGAATGCGATTATGTCAGGTATTGCAGCAGGCTTAAGTAAGCAAGATATGCATGATCTAGCTGCCTACTATAACGGCTTGGAAGGCGTTTACAGCCTTAACCTACCTAAGTAGTAGTTTTAAAGGGGTAGGCTTCAGTTAGTCTGAAGCCAGTAAACTCTGATGAGTGGTGGGTGACAGCTTAAAGCTGTGCCCATTCCTCAGGTGTATACGCCTTGATAGTTAATGCATGTAATTCGCCACTGGCAATTTCTGCATTCACTGTCGCATAGACCAGCTGATGTTCTTTCAGCATACTCAATCCATCAAAAGCATTACTCACAACGACTGCTTCATACTTACCACCATCACCGGTGACGGTAGCCGTAGAGTCAGCAATACCTGTTTCGATCAATTTTTTAATATCTTCGCAATTCATAATAGTTAGTCCTTTAAGCGAGCCTGGATTATATAGGCAGGCTGTTTATCTTTGAATAGATGTAACTAGGCCGACAGCCTACTTGATTTGAGTTTCTTCTGTTTCCGAATTTAAAGCTGCAAGCTGTAGCTTTAATGCATCACCTACCACCGCTTTGCGCCAGCCTTGCTCGACTTTACTTGTTTTACCCATGACTAAGCGATCAATCGATTTGCGATTAGCGAGTAGGGTGCTGGAAGTGCCAATCTCTTCAGCCGTTGCCTTGATATGCTGCATCAATTTTTTCACCTTATCTTGATCTTCACGTGCGAGCCGTGGTGGCATGATTTCAAATTCAGGACGACTGGCGATGCTCGCATCGACTAATTGCAATTGCGCTCGTATCTCATTTTCTTTTGATTTAGCGCTAGGTACTTCGGCTTCTAAATATTGGGTAATCTTATTTGGGTCCATCTGGCAGAGCTCAATCAGGTTGAGATCAGGTAATAACCAACGTCTAGGTCGGTTACTTTTTTGCGCGCGTTTTTCACGCCAGGCAGCTAGTTGCTGGACACAGGGTAAATATCTGCGTTCAACATTGCCGACTCCTTTTAAGGATTTCCAAGCTTGATTAGGGTCAGTAACAAAGGTATCTGTTGCTGTGAGTTGTTGGCACTCTTCTGCCAGCCATTGCTCACGGCCAACTTCTTCTAATTGGCTTTTTAACTGTATATAAAGTGTACCGAGGTAATGTACATCATCTAAGGCGTATTCAATTTGTGCTGCGGTCAGTGGGCGACGTTGCCAGTCAGTACGACTCTCAGTCTTGCTTAAGCGAGTCCCATCGATCTGCTCGACTAAGGCGCCATAGCTCACTTGAGCCTCCATACCAAGGATGCTGGCTGCGATTTGAGTGTCGAACAGTGGCTCAATAGAAAGGTTATAACTGGCGTATAAGACTTCTAGATCTTGTCTTGCTGAATGTACGATCTTGACCTTTGTTGGGTCTCTCAATATGTTGAGTAGAGCCTCAATATCGGTTAATTCAATCACATCAATACAGCTGGCCACGGTGTCGCTAGCAATCTGCAATAGACATAGATTTGGGTAATAGGTGGATTCACGCATAAACTCTGTATCTAGAGCGATCCATTGCGCTGCTGCTAAATCAGAGCAGAAAGCGTTTAATTGTTCTGTAGTAGTGATGACGTTTGGATGCATGCTGACAGATGAGGGTAAATATGAAAATCGGTTTAATGAGACTAAGAGACAAGCTTAGAAACAAATGCTATGGCGTTAACTTTACCAGTGGTGCTGTTATTTCCCTACTGCTTTCGTCCTTCTTTGTGTCTTTTATTTCATTACTGACCGTTACTAGCAGTGCGGAGTCGGCACCAGCCTGGCAGTCGACTGAATATCTGACGCATCCTTTGGTTGGTAAGATTTACGACAGTAAGCATAAGCAATTTGTCAGTCAATATATGGTTGATAGCGCAATGAAAGAGGCCGATATCCTACTTTTAGGGGAAACGCACTCTAACGTCGATCACCATAGAGGCCAGGCGAAGTTGCTTGCACGTTGGCAACGGCAACAAGCAGCGACCGCCATAGTCTTTGAGATGCTCACTGTGGAGCGCTGGCAACAGCCTGAGCGGTGGAGTGATCGCAGAGTGTTATCTGAAAGGTTACAACAACATGCAAAGGAATGGGATTGGCCGATCTATACCCCGATTACTGATTTAGCAGTGATTAAACAACTGCCGATCTTGGCGGCTAATTTGAGTCATCAGCAACTGCGTGACTATGCTAGAAATGAGCAGTGCAGTTTGCAGTGGGAAGGTTTGGTTTTGGCGTTCTGTGATGTGCTCAAGGCAGAGTCACGCGATCGTTTGGAAACACTGATTGACCGGTCACATTGCGGCATGTTGCAGCCGAAACATTTACCCCCTCTAGTTAAAATGCAGGCAGCAAAAGACGCTTCTTTTGCCTTGAGTCTGTGGCAGGCATATGAGGCGGGTTCTGCCCCTGTCTTAATCTCTGGTTCGGTTCATGTGCGTAAAGATATTGGTGTACCCGTTTACCTTTTACAGACAGGATATTCGGTCATGAGTGTTGCTTTTCTAGAGGTTGATCCTGAGCTGGTTGATGCCACTGACTATGAACTATCTGAAGATGAATCAAGTTATGACTTTATATATTTTACGCCAGGCAGTAGGGCGCTGGATCCCTGTGTTGAGTTTAAGCAGCAGTTAGAAAAAATGCGGCATCAATAAAGATAAAGCAGGCCTGGTTAGTGAACTCAAGGCTTTAACCAGATTTAAAAGGTTTTTGCACCACGCCAGCCGCCTAGCACAATGGATATAATGGGCCAGACTATAGTGCTACTGACCATAGGTAACCAATAGTGCCAGCTACTAGGGGACTGATCTAGGAGACCATAGACCAAATATGACAGGATAAAGTGAGGCAGTAAGGCAAGTGGAATAAGAATGCATTGTTGTGGCATTGAGAATAGGTGTGCACGTTGGTGGAACTGCTGACAAAGATAACAGCTAATGACAAAACCCAGTGCATGCTGTCCAAGTAATGCGCCACGGATAACGTCCAGAATCAGCCCCAGTATCCAGACTGTGCCAAGCCCATAGGTTTCTGGCTTCCGTACTACCCAAAAAATCAGAAACAATAGCAGCCACTCAGGCTGATATTGTTCGATATTGCTGGGTAAAGGTAATAGGGTGAGTGCCAATGCAATGAGTATTGAAAATAAGAAATTAGAAAGCGTGGCCTGACTGCGCTGGTTATTTTTAAGGCCATTAACTGGGTTGGGCTTACTCATTTATTATGCCCAATCGGCTGTGACTTCCGCTTAATTCTTTGTTCTGGCCAGAGTAATAAAACCTCACGAATAGAGTCTAGTTGAGCTAAGGGTTTAGCCGTGACTGTTAAAAAAGCTTCTCCTTCTACACGCCCAATCTCTAGAACACGTGCAACGGGGTAGTTGCGTGGATAGAGTCCATCTAAGCCAGATGTCTGAAACAAATCACCGATCTGAATATCAGCAGAGGAAGAGATATTCTGCAGATAGACACGGTCAGCCTCACCACTACCTACCAGCAGTGCACGCAAGCCAGTGCGATTGTTTTCTGCCAGCAAGGCATGGCTAGGATCGGAGATCAGTAACACATTAGAATGCATCGGGAAGACTTCGACTACTTGACCGATGATTCCCTGTGCACCAACGATAGCCTGACCTTCATACACATTATCTTGTTGTCCGCGATCAATAGCGATCAATTTGCGGAAAGGATGCAGATTGACGCGGATAATGTCAGCCAGTAATACACTATTTTTATTTCGTTGTAGCGGTGAATCCAGCAGTTCACGCAAGCGATTATTCTCAAGCTTTAGTTGGGCCAGTTCTTGTAGTCTGGCCTGCTGAAAAAGGTTTAAGCGTTCTAAGGACTCTACTTGTGATTGCAAGCTGGCACGGGTGGTGAAGTAAACTGCGAGCCACTTTGAAATGTCACCAGGGGTCGAGACTAAGCGTTCTAAGGGATAGAGTACGCCGCCGATCGTACTGCGAATAAGATGGGTTTGTTGGTAACGATGGTCAGAGACCATTAATACGATGGATACCAGTATTAGGCCTAGTAAACGGGCGGGTGTTGATGGATTGAGGGTGAACAAGGACTTCATATAGGTCTGCCGTCACGCATCAGAGTAAGCATTCTTGCTGATTAACATAATTTAGCCAGCATGTTTAAAGAGGTCTACGAGTATGAGTCGTAGGTATTAACTTAACCGTGGGTTAAGAAATCACCACCATATTGCTCAATCATTTCCAGTACCTTGCCACCACCGCGAGCAACCGAAGTTAATGGGTCTTCGGCAACAATTACTGGGATGCCAGTCTCTTCCATGATTAAACGATCCAAATCACGCAATAGTGCGCCACCACCGGTTAGCACAATACCGTGTTCTGCAACATCAGCACCTAGCTCGGGTGGGGTTTGTTCTAAGGCCGTTTTAACGGCACTAACAATGCCCTGTAGTGGGTCTTGTAAGGCCTCGAGGATTTCATTGCTATTAATAGTAAAGCTCTTTGGAATACCCTCTGACAGGTTGCGGCCTTTAATTTCGAGCTCGGTGACTTCTTTCCCAGGATAGGCGGTACCAACTTCTTTCTTAATACGCTCTGCAGTTGCCTCACCGATTAAGATGCCATAGTTTCTACGGACATAACTTACGATGGACTCATCAAATTTATCGCCACCAATGCGTACAGAGGCGGAGTAAACAATACCGTTTAATGCCATTACAGCGACTTCTGAGGTGCCACCACCGATATCCAGTACCATTGAGCCAAGGGCTTCATCGATAGGTAATCCGGCGCCAATAGCTGCCGCAATCGGTTCTTCAATCAGGTAAGTCTTACGTGCGCCAGCACCATCGGCCGATTCTTTAATTGCACGTCGCTCTACTTGAGTTGCACCACAGGGGACGCAAACTAGTACGCGAGGGCTGGGGCGAAAGATCATATTCTTATGCACGGCACGAATAAAATGCTGCAGCATTTTTTCAGTAGTCGTGAAGTCAGCGATCACACCATCTTTCATCGGGCGGATAGCCTCAATATTCGTTGGTGTTCGACCAAGCATGTTTTTAGCCGCGGCACCGACTGCTTCGATACTGCGTGCACCGGTGTTGGGATCTTTACGAATCGCAACTACGGATGGTTGATTCAGCACAATGCCCTTGTCTCGGACATAAATCAGCGTATTTGCCGTACCGAGGTCAATGGAGAGGTCGTTGGAGAAGATTCCGAGGATGCGTCCGATCATAGGGTTTTTTAGCTACAGTTATATTTATTAAGTGGTTACCGTCCAACTCTAACAGTGGGTATGGGTTTGGGCAAGACGTTATCTATGGTACCTTTCTACCCTAATATAAGGCTTGGCAGAAGGAATATTTGATGGCATTGACCACAGCAGAAATCTTAAACATAGCGAAACTGGCACGTTTGCACGTAGAAGAATCAGAACTAGCGGATTATCAGCAAGATTTATCAGCCATATTGGGCTTTGTAGAGCAGATGGAGCAGGTTAATGTGGATGGCGTTGAGCCTATGGCTCACCCACAAGATATGGCGCAGTCTCTGCGCGAGGATGTGGTCACGGAATCTGACCAACGGGACCGCTTTCAGTCGATTGCCCCAGCCACTGCAAATGGCCTCTATTTAGTACCAAAAGTGATTGAGTAAGGCTATGACTGATCAGTCAAACGCCGAATAACCCGATTCATACAGATCTAATTTAAATTAAGTATATGCATAACCTTACACTTGCGCAGCAACTACAGGCATTGGCCGCTGGGGAATTTTCCAGTGTCGAGCTTACACAACACTACATTAATCGGATTGAGAGTCATCAGGATAGCCTGAATGCATTCGTCACTTTTACACCTGAGCGTGCCTTAGAACAAGCACAGGAAGCAGATCAACGCGGTACTGACAAACCCTTATTAAATGGTGTCCCATTGGCGCTGAAAGATATTTTTTGTACACAGGGAGTCAAGACCAGTTGTGCTTCTAAGATGCTGGATAATTTTATTGCCCCTTATGACGCCACAGTAGTGGCTAAGCTACAGCAAGCGGGCGCAGTCAGCTTGGGTAAGACAAATATGGACGAGTTCGCGATGGGCTCGTCTTCTGAATCTAGTTATTACGGTGATGTGAAAAATCCATGGGACTTATCACGTGTGCCTGGCGGGTCATCAGGTGGTTCGGCAGCGGCCGTTGCTGCACGCTTAGCCAGTGCCAGTATGGGTACTGATACCGGTGGTTCGATCCGTCAACCAGCAGCCTTTTGTGGCATCACTGGACTAAAACCAACCTATGGTCGCGTATCGCGCTACGGCATGATTGCCTATGCCTCTAGTCTTGATCAGGCAGGTCCATTTGGACTATCGGCATTAGATTGTGCTTATTTATTGCAAGCAATTGCTGGGTATGATGCAAAAGACTCAACTAGTGTTGATCAGCCTGTAGAGGAGTACACCACTAATATTAATAAGGATATTCGTGGGTTGAGAATTGGTTTGCCAGAAGAATTTTTCCAAGAAGGGTTGGATGCTGATATCCGTGCCAAGATCGATCTAGCCTGTGACCAGTTGCGTGAACTCGGCTGTGTCATTAAGCCGATCTCTCTCCCTAATGCCAAGTTAGCTATCGCGGCTTATTACGTTATTGCACCGGCTGAGTGCTCATCCAATCTATCGCGTTTTGATGGGGTTCGTTTTGGCTATCGTTGTGAAGATCCAGTAGACCTTGCCGATCTCTATAGTCGTTCGCGTAGTGAAGCCTTTGGGGCAGAAGTGAAACGTCGCATTATGGTGGGTACTTATGCACTATCTGCGGGTTACTACGATGCATATTATTTGCGCGCACAAAAGATTAGACGTTTGATTAGTGAGGATTACCAAAAAGCCTTTGCTGAAGTCGATGTTGTATTAAGTCCAACAACGCCAACAACAGCTTTTAAAACCAATGAGAAGGTAGATGATCCGATTACTATGTATCTTTCTGATATTTATACAATTGGGGTGAATTTAGCGGGTCTGCCTGGTATCTCAATACCAGTAGGCTTCAGTCAGAAACTACCTGTAGGGATGCAGATGGTAAGTACTTATTTTGCTGAAGATACGCTGCTACGTATTGCGCATCAGTTTCAGCAGCATACCGACTGGCACCTACAAACACCGGCCAAATTTGAGTAAGACAATATGAATTGGGAAGTCGTTATTGGATTAGAGATCCACGTTCAACTAAATACGCAGAGTAAGATTTTCTCTTCTGCAGCTACGGCCTATGGTGCCGATGCAAATACACAAGCTTGCGCGGTAGATATAGGTCTGCCAGGAGTATTGCCAGTACTGAATAAGGCAGCGGTACGCAAGGCGGTACAGTTTGGTGTGGCAGTAGATGCGGAAATTGCATCACAGTCAGTGTTTGCACGTAAAAATTATTTTTATCCAGATTCACCTAAGGGCTATCAAATTAGTCAGTTTGAATTGCCTATAGTGGGTAAGGGTGAATTGACCATTGATTTGGAAGAAGGCAGCAAGACGATCGGTATCACGCGTGCTCACCTAGAAGAGGATGCAGGTAAATCATTGCATGAGGATTTTGTTGGTATGACTGGTATTGATCTCAATCGTGCCGGTACTCCATTGTTAGAGATTGTCTCCGAGCCTGAGATGAGTTCAGCTAAAGAGGCAGTTGCCTACATGCGTAAGATTCATTCTATTGTACGTTACCTGCAGATCTCTGATGGCAATATGCAGGAAGGTTCCTTTCGATGTGATGCCAATGTTTCGGTACGCCCAGCAGGCGAGAAAACATTAGGTACGCGTACAGAGATCAAAAATCTCAATTCATTTCGTTTTATTGAACGTGCGATTAATCATGAGGTTGAACGTCAGATCGACGTTATTGAAAGTGGCGGTAGAATCGTACAAGAAACCCGCTTGTATGATGCTGATGATGATTCAACGCGGCCTATGCGAAGTAAAGAGGAAGCCAATGATTACCGTTACTTCCCTGATCCAGATTTACTACCGGTTGTGATTGAAGAGGCCTTGTTGGCGGAAGTTAAGGCGCAGATGCCCGAGTTACCACATGTGCGTACCCTGCGTTATCAAGATAGCTATGGGCTGGCATTGGAAGAGGCGCAACAACTTACGGTGAGCCAAGAGAGTGCTGCTTACTTCGACGCAGTGGTAACCATGGTTCCCGAATCTGCCAAACTGATCGCAAATTGGGTCTGTGGTGATCTAGCGGCTAAGTTAAAGCAGGATGAGCTCTCGATTGAGCAGAGTCCAGTTAATGCTGAGGCAATGGCGCAATTGATGCAACGTATTGCGGACGGTACGATTTCTGGCAAGACTGCGAAAGATGTATTTCAAGCGATGTGGGCAAGCCAGACTAGTGCGGATGACATTATTCAGCAACAGGGTCTGCAACAGATCTCTGATGTGGGTGAGTTGGAAGCCTTGGTTGTACAGGTTGTAGAGGACAATCCAAAACAGGTTGAGCAATATCTTTCTGGGAAGGATAAAGTGTTCGGGTTTTTCGTGGGTAAGTTGATGCAGATGACAAAGGGTAAAGCCAATCCGCAACAAGTTACTGATTTGCTAAAGGCAAAGTTAGTTCGCGATTAGATTGCGCAGTAATTGCGCCTTACGCTGAAGATGTTTATGAAATCCCTGATTGTATTTGCTCACCCCAATCCCAAAAGCTTTAATTATGCCTTGGTCGCTACCGTAGAGAAAAGTCTGCGTGCTCGTGGTGATGAAGTGCGTATGCGTGATCTATATAAAGCAAATTTTAACCCTATTTTAGACAGTCAGCAGTTAGCTGAAGTGCAGCAGGGCCGTGTACCTGATGATGTTGCGCTGGAGCAAGAGCAGGTGAGTTGGGCTGATAATCTTATTTTTATCTACCCGCTATGGTGGTTTGATCGTCCGGCAGTACTCAAGGGTTGGTTTGATCGTGTCTTTACTAATGGCTTTGCATTTGCCTATGAAGATGGTCAGTTGCAAGGTCAGCTAAGCTCTAAGCGTGTCATGTTGGTGATTACTACTGGTGGTAATCAGGCCGATTTTGGCATCGAGTCAGATCAACTTTGTACTAGTGGCACGCGTGCGACCTTGTCGTTTTGTGGGGTTGATCAGATATTGCAAAAAGTGTTTTACGCGGTGCCAGCAGTAGATGATGCAGCTCGTCAGGCAATGTTGCTCGAGCTTGAAGGTCTCGCTGAGAGCTTATAAGTAGCGTGTTTGAACTAAACTACTTAGGGTGATTCTCTAACGCTCTTACCACTCTCTATCCAGTCTTGGAATAACGCCTTCATGGCAAGTGGCACATCAGTCTCAGGGTGTTCGATGCAATACGCTTTTAATAATGTTAATACTTGTTCTGGTCCCATATCGCCAGCTACATCATACAATGCCGCATCGGCGTAATTAACACCGCTAATAAACCCACTGAGCCAGGCCTCATACATATGTTTGTTCAGGCTTTGGATAGAACTCGTGTCGGCAGAAGCTAGATCATCCATCATTCCTTGGCAGTTGGTTGCACCCCAACCCTGCGCACTAAAACTCTTTGCTGCTGGTTGTATTGGTGTGCTGACACAGCCGCTAACGAGTACGATACTGAATACAGCGATTACAAAGCGTTTCATGGCACCTATCCTTGGTTGTTAATCGACCGCTATAATTTATACGTCCAGCCACAGTTTACGAGGTAAACGCATGCCAGCTATCTTACAGGCTTGTTGGCCGTAACCATAAGGAAATAGATGATAGACGTATTTGCGTGTGGCTTGATCAGCACCTAGTTCTGTCTTTAGCCGTTTCATAATGTGACGTAACTCCGGTACAACACCGCTCTGGAAGTAGAGCTCACGTACAAGATGGATAATACGCCAGTGATCTTCTTGCAAGTCTATTGATTCCTCTTTGGCTAAAGTGGCAGCAAGGGTCTCATCCCAATCATCTGGGTCGACTAAAAAACCACTATCATCACGCTCTACATTCATCTTATTTATTTCCCATTTTATCTGACATGCGAACTATATTGCGCCATGCTGACCCGTTCATGACCCTGTAGATCGGTGCGTGTTTCTATCGCGCTAAAGCCTTGTTGTCGTAGTGCATTTTGCACCTGGCCCGCCTGTTGCCAACCATGTTCTAAGATAAGATGACCAGCCTCTAAAAGGTAGTCGCCAGCCTGTTGAATTATTTTATTCAGGTCAGCTAAACCTTGATCTTGTGCGATAAGTGCGTAGGTCGGCTCGTATTCAGCGACGTTAGAGGCTAGGTCGGGATCATCGGCTGCGATATAGGGGGGGTTGCTCACTATCAGGTCATAGGGTTTTACACTCAGCGCACTAAACCAGTCACTTTCATGCCAGCTAATATTTTCCAAGCCTAGATTTTTTGCATTCTGCTGTGCGATGTTTAAACAGGCTGGACTTCGGTCACAGGCAGTGATCTGAGCTTGAGGCAATTCAGAGGCTAGTGCTAAAGCGATACAACCGCTACCTGTGCCTAGGTCGAGGATGTTGGCCTGCTGTTTATTCGCGAGTACAGCCAGTGCCGTTTCAACTAAAAGTTCGGTGTCGCTGCGTGGGATTAATACATCAGCTGTCACTTTTAAGGGTAACGACCAAAATTCCTTTTCCTCGATAATGTATGCACTGGGTTCGCCAGCAGCTCGTCGCTCTAATAGTTGTATAAAGCGTTGATACTGTTCTACTTCTAGTAACTCTTCATCAAAGGCGAGTAATTTGACCTTAGTTTTTTGTGTAACATTTTGTAGCAAGATAAGGCATTCATGAGCGGCCTGATCACCGAGGTTGGCTAGCCTATGTTTACCGGTAAGCAGCGCTTGCCGGATGTTAGGCACCTCGGTCATTATTTATTCTTCAGTGCTCATGGAGGCGAGTAGGTCGGCCTGATGCTCATTGATCAGTGGCTCGATTATTTGATCTAAGTAGCCCTGCATTAACTCATCAAGTTTGTATAGAGTCAGATTGATACGATGATCAGTGATACGTCCTTGCGGAAAATTGTATGTACGAATACGTTCAGAACGATCACCACTCCCAACTAGATTGCGTCTAGTGGCTGCCTGCTCTGACGATTGTTTTGCACGTTCAGCATCTAATAGACGAGCACTTAATAGAGATAAGGCACGTGCCTTATTTTTATGTTGTGAACGTTCATCCTGACACTCAACCACAACACCAGTTGGTAAGTGGGTAATGCGAATTGCAGAGTCAGTTTTGTTGACGTGCTGACCACCGGCACCGGAGGCGCGGAAGGTATCAATTCTTAGGTCTGAAGTATTAATATCAACCGAATCAACCGCATCGACTTCGGGCATGATAACGACGGTTGCAGCTGACGTGTGTACGCGACCTTGGGATTCTGTATCTGGCACTCGTTGCACACGATGCGCACCCGATTCAAATTTTAAAATAGAATAAGCGCCATGGCCGATGATGCGAGTGACAATCTCTTTATAGCCGCCATGATCGCCTTCATTGCTATTGATGACTTCCATTTCCCAACGTTTCTTTTCAGCATAACGGCTATACATGCGAAATAGATCACCAGCAAAGATTGCTGCCTCATCGCCACCGGTTCCAGCACGGATTTCAATAAAGACATTACTGCCATCCAATGGGTCTTTGGGTAGTAGTAGTTTTTGCAGGTCTAATTCTAATTGTGCTTGTTTTTCTTCTAGCTCAGACAGCTCCATCTGCGCCATTTCACGCATGCTGCTATCACTGTCATTCATCATCTCTCGTGCTGCCAGCATGTCATCATCTACCTCTATATATTGCGTGAAGGCCTTAACAACTGGTTCTAGCTGGGCATACTCCATCGAGTATTGGCGAAATTGATTTTGATCAGCAATGACCCCTGGGTCAGACAGTAAGGCTGCAATTTCTTCATGCCGGTCCCGTAGGGTTTCAAGTTTGAGTGAGATCGATTCTTTCATAAATTCCGGGGTGCTTAAATTAGGCCTACTGAATAATCAGGGTAGGGCATATGAAGACTTTATTCGTCATCAATGCCGAGTATGGTTTTGGCAGTGCGAATAGTCTCGCTCTGTCCTTTTGCACTAGCAGCTTTAATCGCTTCAGTGGGTTTGTGTAATAACTTATTGGTTAACAGGGTACCCAATTGCTGCAGGGCTTCCTCTGCTGATTTCCCTTGTTTAAGCGATCGTAATGCTTTCTCGGTTGCAAGTTCTCGCTGCTGATTAGCCTCTTCACGATAACGACGAATGACTTCACTTGCATCTTGTCCACGCAACCAATGGAAAAAATTATCTACTTCGACTTGAATGATACCTTCTGCTTGAGCCGCTGCATCAGTACGAGACTGCATGTTTTGTTGAATAACTTTTTGTAGATCATCGACACTATACAGATAGATGTCACGGAGTTGAGCTGCTTCTGGTTCAACATCACGAGGTATCGCTAAATCCAATACTAATATAGGTTTATGTTTTCTCTGTTTTAGACTCTGCTCTAACAAACCCTTGCCTAGGATAGGGAGCTGACTAGCTGTGGCAGTAATGACAATGTCACTATTAGGCAATGCAGTATGGATGTCTGCTAACTCAATCGCCTGGCCTTGATAAAGTTTTGATAACTGTTGTGCTTTTTGTAGGCTGCGATTGGCAATAGTGATGTCTCTAGTACCATTGGCATGCATATGCTGAGCGGCTAATTCAATCGTCTCACCAGCACCGATAAAGAGCGCGCGTTGTTCTCCAAGATCGGCGAAGATTTGTTTTGCGAGTGATACAGCGGTTGAGGCTACCGAGACTGGGTTGGCACCAATAGCAGTATGTGTACGCACTTTCTTAGCCACATTAAAGCATTGTTGAAACAGCTGATTAAGGTCTTTGCCTAGGGTTTCAGCATCTGCTGCCTTGGTGTAGGCCTGTTTCAGTTGCCCTAAGATCTGTGGCTCGCCTAGCACCATGGAATCTAAGCCACTGCCGACACGAAACAGATGCTTAGCCACATCTTCATCGCTATAAGAATAAAGGTAAGGTTGCAGCTGTTCGATTGCTAGCTGTTTAAAATCACTCAGCCATTGAGTCAGTACATGCTCACCCTGCGCAGTAGAGTCGACACTGCAATAAATTTCGATGCGATTACAGGTGGAGATGATGGCTGCTTCAGAAATGGGTGCAAGATCGGTCAATGAACGCAGTGCCTGAGGCAGCGTTTGATCCGCAATCGCTAGGTGCTCACGGATCTGAATCGGTGCGCTAGCGTGGTTTACACCTAAGATGAGTAATGACATGTACGGTATTTTAACCTAAGCAATCCGCGCTAAAGCAGTTTATTCAATATCATGGCTATAATCTGTCTTCAGCCCTAGTCTCAAACTAACATGTAAGAGGCTGAGTGATTCAATATAGCCTTATGAATTAGCAGTAGAAATAACGTAGAATCGAAGTTCATCACGTCATTCGGTTGCCAAAAGCGTAATTATGCCTCATTTAACTTGTCTGAAGCACCTGCCCCATTTGTCTAGTCTCCTCATGGTGGCCAGTTTCCTTACTGGTTGTGCCGGTGGACCTGGTTCGAGAGCATATTCTGGTGATGAGATATTGGAACAGGACTTAAATATTCTTCCCCAGACGGAAGTGCTGGCTGATCCACGTGCCGATGTCATGTATCAGCTATTAGTTGCTGAACTGGCAGGGAAGCGTGGTCAAGCTGAACTAGCCAGAGAACATTACGCACGTGCAGCAGAGCTAACAGACGACGTTGAAGTATTAGAGCGTGCCATGCGTATCGCAATTTTTGCAAAAGACTGGCCGTTAGCCTTGGAGACGACCCGTCGTTGGGCACAAAAGCAGGGTTTTAATAGTGAGAATCGTCAGGTTCTCGGCCTCCTCTATATACGTACAGGCGATATCGATGCTGCCGAAGAGCAATTTTTAGCCTTAATTAAAGAAGCACAAGAGACAGTCAATGATGTTTATAGTCTGATCGCCAACACCCTGCGTCAGGTCGATGAGAAGGAACGCAGTCTAATATTGATGGATCGACTGGTGATAAAAGACTTTACTAATGCGAAGGCCCACTATGTCTACGCTGATCTAGCTATGCGTGCAGGGCAATACCACCTAGCAATTGATCAAGCCGAGCTTGCGATTGGCTTTGACCCCAACCTAACTGTTGCCAAAACCTTGCGGGTGCAAGGTTTATCTAAGCTTGGTGAGAGTGAAATAGCCTTTGCTGAGATGGCTAATATGGTGGCAGAGGATGCAGATAACTTCGCACTACGCTTAGCCTATTCACGGCTACTGCTACAGGATGAACGTTATAGCGATGCAATTAAACAGCTGCAAGTCTTGCTTAAACGGCGCACTGATGACTCTGATTTACTCTATACCATTGCACTGGCTCATCTGCAGATACAGGAGTTAGAGCCGGCTAAAAAGTACTTGGAACAATTAGTGGATGCGAATCAACGTCTAGATGAATCACATTATTATCTTGCTCGCATCGCACAACAACAAAACGACCTAGACGCGGCAATTGGGCATTTTAGTCGCGTTGCCTATGGTGAGCTGTTCCTTGATTCTATGATTCGATTGACGGATCTTTATGCTGAGACAGAAGGTATCGATAGGGCGCGAGAACATATTGGCTTAGTTCGAAAGAATGCACGCAATACGTCAGATATTATCCGCTTGTTTATGGCTGAAGGCGGCCTTTTATATAATATGGCCGAATATGAAATGGGCTATAAGGTTTATAGCGAAGGCTTATTGGAGTATCCACGACATCCAGATTTACTCTATGCGCGTGCACTAATAGCAGAGAAGCTAGGCCGCTTAGATAGGCTTGAAGCTGATCTGAAAAATATCTTAGAGATCGACCCTGAAAATGCAAATGCACTGAATGCCTTAGGCTTTACCTTGGCTGACCATAATCTGCGTTTAGATGAAGCACGTAGTTTCATTGAGCGGGCCTATGCACTGAACTCAGGTGATCCAGCGATCATAGATAGTATGGGTTGGCTCAACTACCGTATCGGCAGATTGAGTGAGGCTGAAAACTATCTGCGTAAGGCCTTCGCTCTTATGCCAGAAGCTGAAATTATTGGCCATCTGGTTGAAGTGCTATGGGCACAGGATCAACAAGCACAGGCACGTCAGCTGTTACAACAGGGCTTGCAGGATTTCCCAACTGATGTTTATTTGCAACGGTTGCAGCAAAGTTATCCTTAAGTTGAACGCATATTACGTTTCGTTATGAATTCAATCTTAAAATTAATCGCCGTTAGCACTGTTCTATGCCTAATCATTAGCTGTGCTGGCCCCCAGTCTGTGCTGCGGACAGAGGCCCCAGTGCTGGATTGGTCAACGCACTTGAAACAGATGCAAACGCTAGCAGAATGGCAGGCGCAGATGATTATTTATGGCCA
>Ga0233395_1000098_pt1 | contig 44169 bp, 59 predicted proteins | sample 27DmetaG_FD_186029 | JGI IMG/M metagenome (GOLD analysis project Ga0233395, IMG submission 186029) | Seawater microbial communities from Monterey Bay, California, United States - 27D | ecosystem: Environmental > Aquatic > Marine > Coastal | place: USA: California | collected 2016-10-12 | reverse complement strand
GCTATTGATGTTAGACAAATAAAAAATCTAAAACTAGCTAATCAACTTTTAAAACAAAAAAGAAAAAAGAAATACAAAAGAGATCAAGCAGCGGCTCAAGCAAATATACAAATGCAAGCTCAAGCAAACGCTAAAACAAATGAGCAAGCTGCATTAGCTGAGGTTCAAAAACAACAAGCATTGACTGAGCAACATGTTAATTTAGAAAATGCAAAATCTCAGTTTGAAATACAAAGGATGCAAGTAGAGCTAGAAGGTAAAAAGCATTTGATGGCTCAGCAATTCGAATACGATAGGCAGTTAGCTGAGATTGAAGCTCAAACTAAAACTTTAAAAGAACAAGAAATAGAAGATCGTAAAGATAAAAGAATAAAGATGGAAGGTTCTCAACAAAGTCAATTAATAGATCAAAGACAAAATGATCTACTTCCTATCGACTTTCAACAATCACAAGTTGGTGAAGGATTTTAAATTTTAACAATTAATTATATTATATCATGTCAGAAACAAAAACAAATGAACCTGTTAAACAGGAAGGTGAGTTTAAATTAAAAAAGAAAACACCTAAAAAATTAGGGATTACCAATAATGATCCCGTTAAAGTAGATTTAACTAAACCAGAAGCAACAGGGGAAGTAGTTCCTGATGTTGTTAAGGTTGATATACCTAAAGACGATGCCATTCAAATCGGAGAAACAGAGAAAGTGGATGTGGGCGAACAAGCCGGAGATAGCGCTAAAGTGGACAAACAAGTACAAGAGTCCACTGAAGATGCTCAAGAGTCTTCACCAATCCAAGAAATAATAGAAGAAGATAAAGATGAAGTAAAAGAGATTAAAAAAGAGATTGTTGAAGCTAAACAAGAGCAACAAATTCTTAATAAGCCTTTACCTGAAAACATCGAAAAATTAATTGACTTCATGGAGTCTACTGGTGGTACAGTAGAAGATTATGTAGCATTAAATAAAGATTACTCCTCTCTTGATAGTGCACAGCTATTAAGTGAGTATTATAAAAAAACAAAACCACATTTAGATCAAGAAGAAATAAATTTTCTAATGGAAGATGCTTTTAACTTTGACGAAGATGTGGACGAAGCAAGAGAGATTCGTAAGAAGAAACTTGCGTATAAAGAAGAAGTTGCAAAAGCTAAAAGCTATTTAGAAAGTTCAAAAAGTAAATATTACGAGGAAATCAAGTTGAAACCAAGTGCCACTGGAGAACAAAAAGAAGCTTTAAACTTTTACAACAACTACAAGCAACAACAAGAGCTTGCAACTAAATTACATGGTGATTTTAGAGACAATACTAAAAAATTATTTTCTTCAGACTTCAAAGGTTTTGATTTTAACGTAGGAGATAAAAAATTTAGATATGGAGTAAAAGACCCTGTTAAGGTTGGTGAAACTCAATCTGATGTACAAAACTTTGTTAGTAGATTTTCTAATGATGAAGGTCAAATTGTAGATCAAAAAGGGTATCATAAAGCAATGTATGCTGCGATGAACGCTGATAAACTAGCTCATCATTTTTATGAACAAGGGAAAGCTGATGGCATTAAAAATGTTATTAGTAGCTCTAAAAATCCTTCAAAAGACGGACCGAGGCAAGTTGCTGATGGAAATGTTTTTATAAACGGGTTAAAAGTAAAATCAATTAGTGGTTTAGATTCATCAAAATTAAAAATTAAAACAAAAAAATTTAACTAATTAAAATTACAAATTATGGCTTTAACTCCTCAATTTGGTTCGATAGTACCATCGCAAGCTCAACAAACTCTTGCGAGTAATTATCTACAATTTGACAATGGCACGAACGATTTCGCACAACAATACTTACCTGAGCTTTATGAGCAAGAGGTAGAAAGATATGGTAACAGAACGTTATCAGGATTTTTACGTATGGTTGGAGCAGAAATGCCGATGACATCTGATCAAGTTATTTGGTCTGAACAAAACAGACTACACATTTCATACGATAACTGTACAGTTGCTGGTGCTGCCGGTGCTGCTGCAACTATCACAATCCCTGTTACAGCTGCTAACGCTGCTGTGCCAGTACTAAACGTTATTTCTCCACTATCAACTATTGTTGTAATGGATGGCTTTGGAAACGAAGTAAAATGTTTAGTTACTTCTTCTGACACACGCCCTGCCGGTGGTGGTGGTAACCCAGGAAGATTAATAGTTGAACCTTACCAAGGTGCTAACCTTGCTGCTAGCGGTATTGTTAACGGTAATCCAGTTAAGATCTTTGTATATGGTTCTGACTTTCAAAAAGGAAGTAGTACATTAAACGCTGCTCAAGGCGTTAACGTTGGAGCTTCAGCTGCTAACCCTATGGTTACTGTTGATCCTGCATTTACTACTTTTTCTAACTCTCCAATAATCTTAAGAAGCCAATACACGATCAACGGTTCTGACACTGCTCAGATCGGTTGGGTAGAAGTTTCTACTGAAGATGGAACTGGAGGTTATTTATGGTATCTAAAAGCTGAGTCTGAAACAAGACTAAGATTTGAAGATTACTTAGAAATGGCAATGGTTGAAGGTGAACTTAACGCAGGCGCTGCTGGTATACCAACTGAAAATCCTGGAACTGAAGGTTTATTTGCTGCTATTCAAAATGGTGGTAACGTTGAAGTAGGTTTCACTGCTGCCGCTGGTTTAGATTCATTTGATGACATTCTTAAAAACCTTGACACTCAAGGAGCTATTGAAGAAAACATGTTATTCTTAAACAGAGCTACTGCTCTTGATTTTGATGATATGTTAGCTGGTATCTCTGGAGGTTTTGCAGGTGGTGTAGCTTTCGGTTTATTCGAAAACTCTGAAGAAATGGCATTAAACTTAGGATTCTCTGGATTTAGAAGAGGTTCTTATGATTTCTATAAAACAGATTGGAAATACTTAAACGACGCTTCAACGCGTGGTGCAATGACTGGTCCTGCTTCTATCGAAGGAGTATTAGTTCCTGCAGGTACTTCTACTGTTTATGACCAAATCTTAGGTACAAACATTAGACGTCCTTTCTTACATGTAAGATATAGAGCTTCTCAAGCTGATGACAGAAGAATGAAATCATGGCTAACTGGTTCAGTTGGTGGTGCATTCACATCTTCATTAGATGCAATGGAAGTAAACTTCTTATCTGAAAGATGTTTAGTAACTCAAGCTAGAAACAACTTTGTATTATTCAAAGGGATCTAATTGATTCAACAAATGTAATTCTTACCCTCGTTGTATTAACGGGGGTAATTATTACCCTTATTAAAATTATTTAATTATATTATATTATGAAAAAAACTAAAGAAGTACCTAGTTATGAAAAAGGCTGGGAAATAAAGGATAGACATTATTATTTAACGGGTAACAAAAGTCCGTTGACATTAACTATACCTAGTAAGCATACAAAAAAACACGCTTTATTATTTTACGACGAGCAAAAAGGAATGCAAAGAGAACTTCGTTATGCAACAAACCAATCCTCTGTTTTCGTAGATGAACAATTAGGTGAAGCCACTATGGGTCACATAACTTTTAAAGATGGTGTTTTGACTGTTAAAAAAAATCAACAGAACTTACAAAAAATGTTATCACTATACCACCCTTTGTTAAATGGTATATACAGAGAACACGATAAAGTTGAAGTTGCAATAGATGAGTTAGCTAACATTGAATTAGAAATAGATGCTTTAAACTCAGCTAAACAAATGGATATAGAACACCAAGAAGCTATATTAAGAGTAGAACTTGGTAGTCAAGTAGGTAAAATGAACTCTAAAGAAATTAAAAGAGATTTACTTTTATTTGCTAAACAAAATCCAAGCACTTTCTTAGCTTTAGCTAACGATGAAAATGTTCAACTTAGAAATTTTGCTATAAAAGCAACTGAAATAAACATAGTTAAATTATCTGCAGATCAAAGAACTTTTACATGGGGTTCCAACGGTAAAAAGTTAATGACCGTTCCTTTTGACGAAAATCCATATTCAGCATTTGCTGCATATCTGAAGACCGATGAAGGTGTAGAGATATATAAATCTATAGATAAAAAAATAAATTAACAAGTGATTATAATAATAGGTGATCACTTGTGTGGTCACCTAATATTAATACAATAATAACTTATGGCAATTAACGTAAATACAGTATACACGACTGTCTTGTCTATTTTAAATAAAGAACAAAGAGGATACATAACGCCTGATGAGTTTAATAAATTAGCTACACAAGTACAGTTAGAAATATTCGAAAACTATTTTGAGGACTATAATCAACTATTAAGAATACCACAAACAGATACAGAATACGTTAATAGACAAAGAAATTATAATACAGCAATATCTATATTTAAACAATTTGGTACAACAACAAGTGTTCCTGTAGGATTAGTGAGATCACTAAGTATAACTAATGCTGGATCTGGCTATTCAGGAGCTACAAATAGAGCAACCACAGATGTGGGAGCTGGTAGTGGTTTAACTGTTGATATTGAAACTGTAGTTCCAGGATTTTCAGTTATAAACGCGGGTCAAAACTATACAAATGGCGTAAATTTAGCTACAACAACAGGTGGTGGTGGAACTGGTTTAACTGTAAATATAAATAGTGTTGGTGTTAGTGGTAATATTACTGGTATAACAATAAACCAACCAGGTACAGGTTATGCTAATGGTAACGAAATATTAACTATAGTACAAGCTGGGCAAACAGGTACTCAATGTACTATAAAATTAAGCTCACCTAGTATTGGTGCTATACAAAATATAACAGCAAGTAATGGTGGTAGTGGTTATAGCGTAGGAGATGTTATCGGTGTTACTGGTCCAGGAACATTAGCTACAGCTACAGTGACTTCTGTTAATACATCATTATACTTTCTTCCCCCATCAAATACACATAGGATCGGTACTGTTATATTTAAAGATAAAGAAATACAAAGAGTTGATAGAAACGAACTTCTTTATTTAAACCTATCCCCAATAACAAAACCTTCCGAAACTTTCCCTATTTATACATATGAGCAGTCCACTATTGGAACTAGCGGTGATGACACAGGTCAACAACATATATACGTTTATCCTGAATCTATAACAACAGCTAGTGATGTGACTGTAAGTTATATAAGAAAACCTAATAATGTTGTGTGGGGCTTTACCACTGGAACTTTAGGTCAATACATTTATAATAAATCTTTGTCAACTCAATTTGAATTATCTAACATAGAACAAACAGAAGTTATATTAAGAATATTAGCTTACGCGGGTGTTGTTATTAGAGATCCTCAAGTAGTACAGATAGCATCTCAAGCAATTCAAGCAGAAGAAACAAACTCTAAATCATAATAAATCATGGCAGGTAGCGTAATCAAACCTCAACCGCAAGACGGACTTATACAGGAAACTGGTCAACAATACTTTCAAGGTACTCAACCTTTTAAAGGTACTAACACTGCTGGTCAAGTATTAAAAACTACATTCAACACTGATTTAATTTTTTATGATTCTACGCCTGGTACAGAAAACTATGCGTTAAATAATTTTAAGATATACACTAGTGCTAGTGCAATACCAGGAAGTTGGACAGAAAAAACAACTAACTATACTGTTAGTGGTAATGACATAACATTTACTGCGGCAAGTTCTGACTATATAGTAGTACAATTAAAAATACTAGATGGTGGTAAATATGGTAACACAGTTGATCAAAAAGCTTTTGGTCAAACAGTTGAAGATAACTATGGAGGTTACCAATATGTAAAGTTACAGGATATTGTAAATAATTTTATGGTAGCTTTTGTTGGTGAAGGAAAACTTATATTAGACGTAAAAAGAACTGATATTATTTTCCACGCAAAAAGAGCTATACAAGAATTTAGCTATGATACTTTAAAAAGTATTAAATCTTCTGAATTATCAATACCAAATAGTTTAACTTTAGTTTTACCACAAGACTATGTTAATTACGTTAAGCTTTCATGGGTTGATCAACTAGGTGTTTTAAGACCCATATACCCAACAAATAACTTAACAACAAGTCCTTACAATACTCAAATACAAGACTCATCTGGTGTACCTACACAAGATAATTATGGTAATGATGTTGAAGGAACTTCTCAAACACAAGAAAGGTGGCATAATAGTAATATTGGTTTAATCAATGGTGATTTAAATTCAAACAATTTTACTAATGAAATGTGGGCTTATAATTGGGATTATGGTGGTGATTTCTTTGGCGGTAGCTGGGGACAAATGTTTGGTTTAGAACCACAAACTAGTCAAGTAAATGGTTGGTTTAACATGAACGAAAGAGAAGGTAAGGTTTCTTTTTCAAGTAACTTAAAAGATAAGTTAATTATATTTGAATATATATCAGATGGTTTGGCTACTGACATGGATACTAGAGTACCTAAGTTAGCTGAAGATGCTATGTATTCATATATAACACATGCTGTAATAGCTAGCAGAATTGGTCAACCAGAATATATAGTACAAAGACTAAAAAGAGAAAAAAGCGCAAAGCTTAGAAATGCAAAAATAAGATTATCTAACATTAAACTTGATGAGATAGTTCAAGTAATGAGAGGTAAGTCTAAATGGTTAAAACACTAAATTAAATGGCTGAAGTTAAAAATGCTTTTATAGCTTCTAAAATGAACAAAGATCTTGATGCAAGACTTGTTCCGTCAGGAGAATACAGAAACGCAATAAACGCTCAGATTAGTAGATCTGAAGGAGCAGATGTAGGTGCTTTAGAAAACGTTTTAGGTAATCAGCTTAAAGTAGATTTTTCTTTATTAGCTTCTCTACCATCAGGTACTTTAAAAACAATAGGTACCTATGTAGATGAGATTAATAATTTTATATATGTTTTTTTAACTAACCACACAGGTAGTACTTATAGCACTACAGCTAAAAATTATATATTTAGATATGATGTTTTAAGTGGTAACTCTGTTAAACTTGTAGAAGGTGCTTTTTTAAATTTCTCTACACAAAATAAAATATACGGTATAAATGTCTTAGAAGATTTTTTATTTTTTACTGATAATAGAAATCAACCTAGAAAAATTAATACAGTAATAGCGGCTGGATATGGAAATCCTTATGACAGTGAAGATACAATAAGTGTAGCTAAAATTAACCCATATCAACCAATACAGCTTTATCAAAAAATAACATCTGATATAGCAAGTGGTTTTACCTCACCATCAACAAACCAAGCTGTGGATAGCTATCAAACCACTATGCAAAATGTTAGTGATGAAAAACTACCTGATGGTAGTAGTAATAATCCTTATTATGATCCTAATTTTGTTGGTGATACAGAGCTATTAGATGATAAGTTTATTAGATTTTCTTATAGGTTTAAATTTAAAGACGGAGAATATTCTTTATTAGCTCCTTTTACTCAAGTAGCTTTTATACCTAAACAAGACGGTTATTTTTTATATGACACTGGGAGTGGGAGGAACATAAACGACATGAACGATGCTTTGCAGAGTACGGTTGTGCAGTTTATGGAAAATAAAGTAGATAAGATACAATTAATAATTCCTATGCCATTAAATGAAGTCGGAGCTTCTTTAACTGCTGGTACTATTGGTAGTTCTTTAGATATTGATGAAATAGATATTATATATAAAGAATCTGGAAACTTGTCTATACAACTAGTAGATACTATAACATCAGATCAACTAACAGGAAATGCTACTTTTTATAATTACTCTTACAATTCTACTAAACCATGGAAAACTCTTCCGCCATCAGAATTAACTAGAGTGTACGACAAAGTACCTGTTAAAGCTTTAGCTCAAGAAGTTACAAGTAATAGAATTGTTTATGGTAATTATCAAAACAAACACACCTCTCCAGAGTCATTAGATTACAATTTAGCAGCAACGTTTAAAAGTGCTTTTGCTGTAAATACAGGTGCCAATGAAGTAACTAATACTACTAGCATCGTAGAATACCCTAATAGCACCTTAAAGCAAAATAGGAATTATCAAGTTGGTTTTGTTTTAGCGGATAGATACGGAAGATCTTCTTCTGTTATATTATCTAATGCTGATGACAATGTACAATCAGGAGGTATTAATTACGGTGGATCAACTTTATATTTACCATATAGAGATGCTTCACTTCAAACCGAAACTTTTCCAGGCGATTCCTTAAAGGTTATATTAAATTCTTCTATAGGTCCAGCAGATCCTAACCCATCAACTAATTGGCCTGGTATATATAACGGAGACAAAACAAGTTCTGATTATAATCCTTTAGGTTGGTATTCTTACAAGATAGTTGTAAAACAAACAGAACAAGATTACTATAATGTATATCTTCCCGGTGTTATAGCTGGACAACCTAAAACATCTGAAAATAGCACTAATGAAGATGAAAATACTATATCTCATACTGTTTTATTAAATGATAATATAAACAAAGTACCTAGAGATTTAACAGAAGTTGGGCCACAACAAAAACAATTTAGAAGTTCAGTTCGTTTATTTCCAAGAGTAATAAATACAAACAAAGTACCGACTAATAACACTGCTAATGCTCAGTACACTATAGGTGAGGGTAACAAACAATTTCAAGCAACACAAAAAGGTTTAACAGTTTCCACAATATCAACTCTTAGAGACTTGTTTGATTATGATCCTAGTGATCCACCTGTTCCAGATCAATTTCCTCAGTTTTATTTATATGATTCTAATCCATTAATTGCTAGATTAAGTACAGAAAGTAAATTAGGTGAAGCACCAGATTTTGTAACCCCTTCTGGTAATAAGTCTTACGAAAGTGGCAGCGCTATATTTGGTCCACCATTTTTTACTGCATCACCCAATTCACCTCTTGATTGCGACGAGGGTATTTTTAGTTCTGATACGACATCTTATTTTGTTTCTTCAAATGGACAAGCTTTTGTAACAGGTATATTAGGTCTACCAGTAAATTATACTTCCGCTAATCCTTTTGAAGCAAATTGGGTTGGAGGTCAAACAGGAATAGATATTTCTGGATGGAAAATTAATTGTACACAAACTGGTGATCCAACTAATCCAGTTGGTACTAATAGAAAGAATTGGTTATTTTTTGATGATGATGCTCAAATACCTGTTGGAAAACAAGTTAAAATAACTGGTAGACGTGGTGGTATAAACCCTGGAATACAACAGTTATCTGTAATGGAAACGGATCCTGTAGATTCTTTAATTGATATATATTACGAAACAACGTCAGCTGGATTAATAACAGACATAAATAACGTAACGGCTACAGACACTGGTGCGGCAACTGCTTTATCTGGGTTTACACCTGTAGGTTTTAACGAAGGAATTGCTCTTAATGCTAGTGTTTTTAATGCTAGTAATGGTGTTAAAGCTTTAAATGCGGCAAATCAAGTTATACGTACTGCAGATACTACCCCATCTGGATCTAACACTGTTGTGTTTGCTATGACAAGCGTTATGAATAATGAGTCAACACCGGCTAATGTAACAAGTTATTTTTCAAACTGGACTGGTAATCAAGCAACTGGTTTTACTGTGACTATAAATCAAGATTTCTTAAATAATGTTTGGTATGGTAGCAACGTAGGTCAAAGAACTTTCATATTTAACTTTACTGTTTCTGTAAACGGCTTTAGTAATTCTACAGCATTTTCAAGAACCATAGACTTAGAAAATATAAATCCTATATTATGTCCTAATGGAAATGCTATAGACGTGAATTTAAGCGTGTCAGCTAGCCAGATAACAAACATTGTAGCTAAAAACGGAGCAAGTCCTTGTGTAGCTAACGGTAATTTAAACTCAGGTAGAGATATCACATGGAGCATTATTTCAGCTGTAGGTGCCAACGGTAATAGTTATGTAAATAGATTTTCAATAGCTAGCACAGCTACAAATCTACAATCTACCGCTACTCTTAGTAGAAATATGGGTGGTGGGTTTATAACTCAAAATTACACTATAACAGCTAGAGCTAGTGATCCAGGTGGTTCAACAGATCAAGTGGTTAATATAGCTATGGGTAACACACCTCAATATGTTAAAGACCATGTTTTAACATTAGTATTACCAGGTGAAAGTCAAGGTGATGATTTTGAATGCACAATAATAAGTATAAATGATAGTACCACGACAAATAATGGATGGTATATTTTTGATTATGAATGGGACACTTTAAATAACTCTAATCCAATACTATTAAATAGAACTAATGCTTGTACTGGAAGTTGTTCTGGGTTTACTGGTGAGTGGTTTTTTAGCTCAACAAGTCAAGCTGCTGCTTTAGGTTTATGGGAGGCGTCTAAACCGAACGGATCTTACGCTGGCTCAACTACTACCACTGTAAGCATAGGATCAAACTATCAGTTTGCTATCGTGTAATGAAACTGTATAGTAAAAAAGAAGTAGATGTTTATATAGAAAAATTGTTAGAATTAAAGTGGGATAGATATAACTTATATTTAGTAGGTGGTGCAATTTATAAACAAGAAACAAAAGATATAGATATATGTATTGTTGGGTCTAGTGATTCAAATAAAGTTTCTAAACTAATAGAACAAAGTAGAAGATTAGGTCCATTTGATGTTTACTATTGTAATGAAGATCAAATAGGTAATCAAAAACCACATGCTGCTAAATCTTATGATAGAGGTCATAGCAAAGCAAAACAAAGAAAAGGTGAATGGATTGATGGATTATTCTGGCAACATTTAGACTTTTCATATAAAAAATTTAATCCAAAACCTCTATTAATATATAAAGGTAGCGGAAGTTAATAAAAAAATAAGTAACTATATTAATATGGCGGCTATAATAGAAGTAAAATATTTCAACTCTTTTCTATTGAAAAAGACTATTGGTAGTTCAAATAAACTACCTTTGTGGAATGGATCTAGAGGTATTCCTAAAGTTGATCAAATGCAAGGTGGTTATAGCCAGGTTGGAACAGCTTATAGTGCTACAGATAACTGGCTTGTAGAAGAATCTAGAATAAGAGGAGGTTATAACAATACTATAGTTGATTTAGGGCCTAGAGCTTTTTTAGTAGAAGAAGAACTAAATGGTATACAGAGAATTAACTCATTGATATATTCTGGAATATTTAATTCTAGAACAGGTATAAACCAGACAAATGTTTTTCCAGTAGGTGAAGATATTAGTAAAAGTTTAGATCCTTCACAAGGTAGTATACAAAGGTTATTTGCTGAAAACACGAACTTAACTATATTTCAAGAAAATAAAGTTAGCTATTCTTTAATAGATAAAGATGCTATATATACAGCTGAAGGTGGTGGTGTTCAAGTAAGTCAATTAAATTTAGTGTTAGGTCAGATAGTACCTTACTTAGGTAATTTTGGTATAGGTAAAAATCCAGAGTCATTTGCAACTTATGGATTTAGAAAATACTTTGTTGATCCAGACAGAGGAGCTGTTTTAAGACTATCTAGGGACGGTATAACTGAAATATCTAATTATGGTATGTATGATTTCTTTAGAGATGAATTATCTAATGTAAATACAAATACTAGTTCTGGAAATATACCAGGTGGTTGGGACATACACAATAAGCAGTACGTAGTTTCTTTACAAAATACAGCTAATAATAAATTCAACACGTTGTCTTTTGATGAATCAGTAAGAGGTTGGACTAGTTTCTTTACTTACAAACCAGAGTTTATGGTTAGTTTAAGAAATGATTTCTATAGCTTTAATAATGGTATATTATATCAACACTATAGTGACTCCGTAAACAGAGGTAATTTTTATGGAGCAAATAACAATACATCTATAACGTTTATATTTAACCCTAATGTTAGCATGTCTAAAAACTTTAAAACTATAAACTATGAAGGTAGTAACGGTTGGAGGATAGACTCTATAGAATCTGATCAAACTGGGCCTGATGGTTACAACGGTACTTATAGTAATGTTACAGATCTTACGGCTTCTATACCTAGTTATTTAGGTGGAGAGTATATATTAAACCCCGCTACTAATGAAGTTGTTTATCCAGCACAGTATGGTACTGTGTTTGGAAATGATAATCCTCCATATAATAGAAACTATGCTGGATTTGTTAGAAAAGAAAACAAGTATGTTGCAAACTTAATTAATGCAACACCATCTACTCAAGGTGAAGTTATATTTGGTAACCAAATGAGTGGTATAAAAGGATACTTTACAACAGTAACAATATCAACAGACGATGCAACAGCGGTGGGAGAAATCAAAGAGTTATTTGCTGTCTCTTCTGAATACGTGCAGTCGGCTTATTAAATTAAATTAAATGGATTTTAAAACAAGAACATTACTAGAGGAAGACTATAGTATGTTAGAAAACTGGTGGAAAGCTTGGGGTTGGCCAGCAGTAAGTAAAGATATACTACCAGACAATGGAACTGGTGGAGTGATGGTTGAATACAAAGATAAACCTATTGTAGCTGGATTTATATACTGGAGCAATTCTGGTTTATGCTGGTTTGATTGGGTCGTATCAGATCCTGAAGGCAACAAAAGAGCTAGACCTTTAGCTGTAAAACTTTTGATTGAAACAGTAGAGCAAATGGTAAAAGATGCAGGTAAGAAATGCATTATGTCAATAAGCAGAAGTAACAGTCTGTTAAAGATACATAAAAAATTAGATTGGGTTGTTGATGAAACACCTTCTCACGAAATGATAAAAAGAATAATTTAAAACAATAAAAATATGGCAGTAGTATCAGCAGTAGCGGTAGGCGTAGGCATAGCTGCATCAGCAGTCGGTGGAGCCGTAGCTGCTAACCAAGCTAAGCAAGCGGCAAAAGGCTATAAGAATGAAAAAGAAAGAGCTAGGGCAGAAATTGAACAAATAAAATCAGAGAGAACTCCTATAGTAAATCCATACGCTGGAGTTACTGATCTTAGTGGTATGGTAAGTAATCCATTCGCTAATTTAGGTGTTGCAACTCAAGCTGCTGAATTCCAAGCAGAACAAGCTGACATGTCTTTAGCTAGTAGTTTAGATTTATTAGCAGCAACAGGTGCTGGTGCAGGTGGTGCAACCGCTTTAGCTCAAGCTGCATTGCAAAGTAAGAAAGGTATATCTGCTAGTATAGAACAACAAGAAGCTGCCAACGAGAAACTTAGAGCACAGGGTCAAAGTGAGGCTGATAAGTTAAAGATGAGTGAACAAATGAGATTACAACAAGCAGATGCCGCTGGAATACAGTATGAGTTTCAAGCTAGAGAAGCTAGAACAAATGCTGATTTAGGTTTTGCCGCTGGTAATATGCAGCAAGCTGCACAGAATCAAGCAAACGCTAAAGCTGCTCAAGGTCAAGCTTGGGGTAATGCTTTAAGTGGAATAGGTGGTGGACTAATGTCTATTGGTGGAGCTGCAAAATAGGTGTAAAAAATAAAAAAATATGAGCGCATACGATAACCCAAGAATAATAAACGATCAATCCGCTATGGCTTGGGCTAACGCCTCCGCTAAGGTTACACAAACTATGCTTCAAGGCATACAAAATGTAGTGAAGTTTAGAAACCAGCAAAAAGCTATTGCTGCTGCAAAGCAAGAAAAGTTTAATTCAGTGTGGACAGCAGCCTCACTCACTCAAAATAAAAACCTAACCGACGCTATAGCTACAGCTAAAGCGGATCCTAACGCTGACAAAACATTAATAGAACAATTTCAAAGAATACAAGAAACATTAATGCAAGGTGGTGAGGGTGTTATGGGTTCTATAGAAGCTCAAACTTTATTAATGACTAAATCTAATTTAAGTAGAGAAGAAAGAAACGAACTACAAAATATAGTTAATAGATCAAACACAAACATGGCTTCAATAGTTAATGATGGTGGTAAGATAATGACTGATGTAGAGTTAATAAAGTCTTACGCTGGAAGCAGTGGTCCACAAAGAACTATGTTTTGGGAAGGTGGTAGCAATGGTGTTACAGGTCAAATAGCATCTCAACTAGCTGGTATGAGTTTAAGTAACATAGCTATAGACGGTGTTGCGTCAACTAAAAAAGCAACACATACTTCTGAAGGTAATTTTGTAACAATAGAAAGCACATTAAAGAAAAGTAATGACTTAGTAAAAAATCTAGATCTTAATAAAGACTTTATAAAAGATAACGGAGACGGTACAGTAACATTTAAGTGGCAAAAGAATATGTCACAGTGGGATGGTAATCTTCTTAACAAAACAGAAGACGGAACTGATTATGATAAAATAGCTAAAGAGCAAGGTATAGATGAAAATGGAGAACTAGCTAAGTCTTTTAGAACTCCATTAAACGCTATAACTTCAGTTGGTAAAGATGGTTATCAAAACGTTATAAGCAGAGAGTTTGTAGATACACAGGCGCTGGATAGCAAGTTTGAATCTACATTGAAAGGTAGAGCTGCAAGCATTTTAGGTATGGATAACCCCGAAGCAATACAAGCATATTTAGAGCAAAGACTAGGTATGGGTGAAGTAAATATACAGAAGTTTTTAGAAAAAACTCAAGCTGATAAAGTTAAAACTCTTACTGAATTAGAAATGGTTGCCATGCGAGAGCATTATGACTTAGTGCCTGAAGTAGAAGGTGTTGATGCTTTTGATAAAGAAGCATTAAAAGATAAAGTAAACCCTAGAACAGGTGATAAATACACAGAGCAAGAATTAACTAATATGGCAACTATGGGTGATCAACCTGGATTTAAATTAGTTGTCAGAAAATTAAGTCAAGAAGATGTTGATCAGCTTAATGAAGCTGGTATAAACGGTTACTCAGAGGGTATGGAAGGTTATTTTTACGAAACACTTTCTACAAAATCTACACCAAAAGGATCTTCTGTAACACCTAGTGTTGCGGTAAGAGAAGGTAGAAGATTGTTTAAAACTTTAGATGTAGATGATATTTTTGCTACTGAAGTTTCAGATCAATTTCTAGCTCCAGTGGCAATACCTAATTCAAATACTTTTTTACAATTTAGTAATGGTTCTTATAATTTAATTAATAAAGATGGAGACCCTACAAAAATAAAAAACCCAAAAGCTTTATTCAAAAGGTTTTAAATAAAATAATATGAAGAAATATATGGTAAATGGTGTTTTAAAAACACTAGAAGAATTAACTTCAGAAGCAGAGGTTTTAGGCTTAGATATTGATACTTTTCTTGATTCAGTTGGGGCTGAGCTTCAAGACGTTGATGAAGATTTTCAAGAGGGTGTTGTAGACAATGTGGATGCAACTGTAACACCCAAAGCTCCGGAAGCATCCGAGACTCCAAGTACTATGGAGCAAGTTTTGGATGTTGGTTCTTTGGGCTCGTCATTAATAAATCCCATACTAGGAATATCTAATTTATTTAGACTTGCTAAAAAATATGATAAAGGAGAAGAAGGTGATTTTAGTGTAACTGAAGAACTAAAAGATATACCCCAAAGGGTTTGGGCTTCAACATTATCAGTGGGTGAGACTTTATCTAATGTACCTGGTTGGTTAAATAGACTACAGTTTAATATTGCTAAATCTTTTGCTGACGAGGAGTTTCAGGAAGAGTTTGACAAAATGAGCGCACAAGAACAAGATGATCTTGTACAAAACATTTCTTCTGCTACAGCCGCTGGAATTCCTGGGGTTGGAGGTTTTATACCAGCTTTAGGTAAACCAGGAAGAGAAAAAGCAGCTGAACTTAAAGCATCTGCTGAAAAATGGAGAGAAGATTTAGAAAAATACGATAAAACTATATTCCAAGCTTTTGCTCAAGGACAAGTGATAGAAGGTGTTACAAGAACTTTTGCTGGTGCTATGGAAACAATACCATCAATAGCTCAAGCTATGATACCTTATGTGGGTATAGGTAGTATAGTGGCTGGTCAAGCCGCTCAAGCTGATGCTGAAAATATAGAAAAAGGTGAAAAATTAAATACAAAAAATTTAATATATTCAACAATTATAGGTGCTTCTGAAGGTTTATTAGAAATTACTACTAAAAAAATAGGTGGTAAAATGTTTAAAGATCTTGCTGGTAAAAGCAAAGAATACGTCAAGCAAACACTTAAAGGCGTTACTCTAAAATTAAGTAAAGAGGCTGGATCAGAGGGTTTATCAGAATCTGCTACGTTAACTATCAACAAAGCTGCTGACATGCTTATCATGGGTAATAAAAAAGCTTTTGAAAACTATTGGTTAGAACTAGCTGACACTTTTATAATAGGTGCAGCAACTGGTGGAGGTATGAGTGGTACCGGTACTGCTGGTACTATAATCAGGGATGCTCAAGCGAATAATTCTATGCGTAGAAGTATTGAGAATAGTCAATATAACTCAGTATTTGAAGCTTTTGATGGAACTGAGATTACAGATGATAAAATTAAATTAGCGGAAAATAAATTTGCTAATAGAAAATTAGAGTTAGAATTAAAGCAAAAAGTATCGTTAGGTGACTTAACAATAGAACAAGCTAATGATATAAAAATAAATTTTAGATCAACTCAAGGAGCAGTTAATATAGCTAAAAACCTAAAGATACAGGGTCCTCTATTAAAAGAAACAGTACAGTTATTAGAGGAAAGCTCTTTACTTAGAGCTGAAATAAAAAAAGCAGGTGACAACAAAGCTTTAGTAGATACACAAAAGAAAAAATTAGTAGAAATAGAAAATAGATTAGGGCAAATAAGTGCTGAAAATCAATTAGCTATATCTACAGAAACAATAACTGATTTATCCAAAGGAGTTGAAGGTTTAACTGTTTTCACGGTTGAAAATGCTAAAGAAGCTGAAACATTATCTAAGGACCCTAAGTTTGATAACGTTGATAAAAAAGCTTTTGGACAACAAGGTTTTATATTACAAAATAAAGAAACTGGTGAACAAACTATAGTTATAAATAAAGAGCAATCAGCTAAAGATCTCGCTGTTGATGTAGCAAATCATGAATTTCTACATGCTTTATTATTTAAAACATTAAAAAATAGTAAAGGTACTGCTATAAATTTAGGTAAGGAATTAAAGGCAGAATTGTTTAAGATTGAAGGTATAGAAAATACTGAGTTCGCTGCTAGACTAGAGCAATATAAGGCTGATCCTGAATCTGTAAAAATGGAAGAAGTTTTGACTTTATTTTCTGGAGCTATACAAACAGGTGATATAAAATTTAATCAAGGGTTTTTTACTAAAGTTGGTGATATAATAAGAAGATTTCTACAAAATGCTGGATTAAAAAATGTTAAGTTTAACGAAGCTAAAGATGTTTATAATTTTATTAAAGATTATAATACAAGTCTAGAAAAAGGGAAATTGACAAAAGCTCAAGAAAAATTATTTACTGAACGAGCTCAAGGTGATTTAGTTAAAAGAGAATATAAAACAAAAGATGATTCAGCTGTTAAGGAGTCTAAATCTTTTTACGATAGCTTAACACCTGAAGAATTAGTTCAAATTAAAAAATCTCCATCAAGTCAACCATCTGAGATTTCAAAAGCAGATAAAGCTTTATTAAATCAATTTGATTTACTAGCATTAAATGCTTTAAACTATGATACTCGTAAAGGTGATTTTAAAAGAGAAGATGTTTTATCTGCAGCTAGAGAATTTTTACCGGGTATAGTAGAAAGGTTTGATCCTAACACAGCTAAGTTTTCTACATTTGTAGACAACAACATGAGACCTAAACAACAGCAGATATACGAAGAGGTAAAAGGATTATCTCGTGAGGCTGATAGACTTGATTCTCCTGAAGCTAAAGAAATTGTAGCTGAAGAAACTGTTGTAGAAGAAAAACCAGTTGTTAAAGAAACTAGAATTAATCCACTAAACTTTGACAAAGTAAACAAGTCAGAGGTTGAAGCAGTGGTTGATATAAAAACAGAGGAAATACCTGGCTTGTCTTTTAAGGAGGTTTCTGATAGATATGCGGGTAAAGCTGCATCTAAAATATTCAATATACCAGAAGCTAAAATAACTGATCCAAAGAAAAACTTAACATATGCTAAGAAAATAGTAAATGGTATACCGGAACAATCAGAAGCTGGTAACATACAAGAGTTTTTTAGATCAGGACAAAATGCTAGAAATTTTATAAGAATACTACCACCTGAAAATGTTAGTAGTTCTTCAGCAACTATAGACGAACAAGGTGAGAATATAGATGTATCTAGAGATGTATTAGGTAGAGCTTTAGGTTTAAATAACAAACTGCTTAATTATTTTTATAATAAAACAAATAGAAGATCTAAAGGTAAATCATCTCAACCAACAGTATGGGAGCTTAAAGAAGAGTTTAAAAATCCTACACCAGAAATAGTAGACAAGTTTAAAACAGAGTTAGGTATAACACCAAGAGGTGAATTAAATCTTTACGATAGAAACATAGGTCAATTGTTAAAAGGTGCGGCTAAATTACAAGGGCAAAATACAGCTAATGTAATTGCTCGTGATAAAATAAAAAAATCACCTGTTAAAACTGCTAAACCTAAAAAACAAATAATAGCTGATGTAGCTTCAAGTAAATCTAGAGTTATGGCTGCAAAAGCCAAGCCTAAATCTTCTAAACAATTAGCTAATGATATTGAAAAATCAATGGGGCAAGTTAGGGCTTCTGAAAAAGTATCTGTAACAAAAGCAAGAGGTGAAGGTAAAAAAGGTAGAGCATATGATAGAGATGCTAAGCTACCAGAAACTGTTAGAAGTTTTAAAGGCGAAACAATTATACAAGGCTTTAATAGAACTTTAAATAATTTTTCTGAAAGATTCCCAGGTTATAATTCTTATTTTAAAAACGCTTTAGTTTTTGGCGAAACAAGATCTCCATACGGAGTAGTATCTAGATTTAAAGAAGGTGTTAAAAATGTTGGTAAGCAATTTGATATTCGTAGAACACCTATCACTAAAGATAGAAAAATAACTAATCCTTATGCTAAATCTATTTTTGAAACTGGTTACGTAGCAAAAGAAAAAGCTAAATTAAATGTGTTGAAGGATTTTTATTTAGCTGCAGAAGCTTATCTAAAAGACAATCCTAAAGACATTTGGGTGTTTGATGAAATTACTTCTGCTGCAACTAATTCTCAAAATGCTCCTAACAGAGCTTTAGCTCCAGCTCTTATAGTTCAAGTTGATTCTAATATGAAGCCTTTACAGGGCGTTAAAGGAATTGAAGAGCATACTGAGCCTCAAAATAACATAGGAACAATGTTAACACAAGCCGCAAAAGATGGTAATGTGAAACAGATTTGGCCTATAGTAGAAGCATCTTACATGCAAGGTTGGATAGACCTAGATAATAACGATTTATTGGATGTGGATTTTAAAACATCTATGCCTAAAGCGTATTATAAAGGTGTTGAGCTTTATTTAGATGGTAAGTTAAAATTAGATCAAGGTTTATTATCTACAATAAGGTTAAGTGAGGCTGGTATAGATTTATCTAGCATGATGTATATACCTACTAAGCAAACCTTAGCTGAGTATTTTTTTGAAACAAACGAAGTTCCTGTAGAATTACAAAAAACTTTAATGAACGATTTATTCTCTGGTAATAAAACATTGAGAGAAATAAAAGATGAAGCATTGTTTAATAGAGATGTTACTAATAGAGAAAATGAAACATTTAAACCAGATGCTAAAAAAGTTGTAGTAAAAAATAACAAAGCAGATAAAGCTATGGCTAATGCTAGAAATAGCGTTAAGTATTCTAAAAACAAAAAGAAAGCTAGAGTGTTTGATTTTGATGATACCTTAGCTCAGTCAAATAGTAAAGTTATAGTAAACATGCCAGATGGTACTAGCAGAAAAATATCTGCTACAGAGTTTGCCACAGAGGCTCAAGCTTTATTGGACCAAGGTGCTGAGTTTGATTTTATACAATTTAATAAAGTTATTGATGGTAAAAAAGGACCACTGTTTGAAGTCGCTAAAACAATACAAGATAAAAGAGGATCTGAAGACTTATTCATATTAACAGCAAGACCTCAAGCTGCAGCTTTAAATATTAAAGAGTTTTTAGAAGGATTAGGTCTTAGTATACCTTTAAAAAATATAACAGGCTTAGCAGATGGAAGGCCAGAGGCAAAAGCTGATTGGTTTGTAGATAAATATGCTGAAGGTTATAATGATTTTTATTTTGCAGATGATGCTCTTAAAAATGTAAAAGCTGTTAAAAAAATATTTGATGTGCTTGATGTTAAGTCTAGAGTACAACAAGCTAGAGTTAAATTTGCTAAATCACTAGATAGCGAGTTTAATAAGATGATAGAAAGAAATAAAGGGGTTAAAGCTCAAGCAACTTTTTCTGATATAAACGCTAGAAGAAAAGGTCGTAAACAAAAAAGATTCGCATTCTTTATTCCACCTTCTGCTGATGACTTTAGAGGTTTAACAATGTACACATTTGCTGGTAAGGGTAAACAAGGTGAAGCTGATCAAGCATTCTTTGACAAAGCTCTTATAAAACCTTACATGAAAGGTATTAACGCTATGGAAATAGCTAAACAAAGAATAAGAAAAGACTATAACGCTTTATTACAGTCACATCCTATTATCAAAAAACAATTAAAGAAAAAGTTTCAAGGAACTAAGTATACTTTAGATGAAGCTACTAGAATATATTTGTGGAGTAAAGAAGGTTTTGAAATACCTGGTTTATCTAAAACAGATCAAAAAGACATTGTAAAGAAATTTGGTAAAGATGTAGATCTTGTAGCGTTTTCAGAAGGAGTAAAACTTATAACTAGATTAGATCAATTTGTGGAGCCAACAGCTGCGTGGGACGGAACAACTATTATAGGTGATTTAAGTAGAGTCGGTAGAGATATAAACAGAGCTGAGTTTTTAAAAGAATTTACAGATAATGTAGATGAAATATTTAGCGATAAAAACTTAAATAAAATTGAAGCTCTTTACGGTTTTAGAGTTAGAGAATCTTTAGTTAATATTATAGATAGAATGAAAACCGGTAGTAACAGATCAAGTGGTCAAGGCCGTATTGTTGCTAGGTGGAATAACTGGGTTAATAACTCTACTGGTGCTATAATGTTCTTTAACAGACGATCTGCCTTACTACAGTTAATGTCCTCTGTCAACTTTGTTAACTGGTCAGATAATAATCCTTTAAAAGCTGGACTCGCTTTTGCTAACCAACCACAATATTGGAGTGATGTTGCTAAACTTTTTAATTCAGATAAATTAAAACAGAGAAGATCAGGTTTGCAAAGTGACATACAAGAAGCTGAGATAGCACAAGCAGCTAAGAATAACGGTATGGAAGGTGTTATTTCTTATATATTAAAATTAGGATTTACACCTACACAAGTAGCGGATAGTATAGCTATAGCAACAGGTGGGGCTACATTTTATAGAAATAGAATAAAGACATATAAAAAAGCTGGATATGAATTAGCTGAAGCAGAACAAAAAGCTTTTGATGATTTTAGTGCTATATCAGATGAGACACAGCAATCAGCAGATCCAATGCTTATATCTGGTCAACAGTCTAGCGTATTAGGTAGATTAGTTTTAGCGTTTCAAAACACACCTATGCAGTACACTAGGCTTATGAAAAAAGCAGGTCAAGATTTAATAAACGGTAGAGGTGATAAAAGAACTAATATAAGTAAAATAGTTTATTATGGGTTTGTTCAAAACTTAATATTTTCTACGCTACAAAATGCTTTGTTTGCTTTGATACCAGGATTTGAAGATGAAGAAGAAGATTACGCTACTGATAAAGATAGAGATAAAGCTATAGAAAGAAAAGCTAAAAAATTAGATACTAAATTAGCTAGAGCTGGAAATAGTATGGTTGATACGGTTTTACGTGGATCTGGTTTAGCAGGAGCTGTTGTTTCTACAATAAAAAATGTTTTAATGGAATATAAAAAACAGCAAGGTGAATCAGAGTTTAATAGAGAAAATGCTCAGATTTTAATTGCAGCTTTAAATATATCTCCACCAATTGGTAGTAAAATTAGAAAAATAAATAATTTTTTAACAACTCAAAAGTACGAGAAAGATGTGTTGGCAGAAAGAGGTTTTGACGTAATGATTGACGGTAAATTTCAACTTAGTCCAGCGTATGATATGCTTGGAGAATTAAGTTCAGCTACTTTAAACTTACCTTTAGATAGACTATTTGATGAAGTGAACGCTTTAACAGAAGCTTTAGACACACGTAATACAAATTACCAACGTATAGCTTTAGGTTTAGGTTGGAGACAATGGGATGTTAACGCTAGAGTTGAAGAACATGATTTAATAAAAGTGGAAGGTAAGGCTAAAAGAAAAGAAGCTGGTAAAGAAAAAGCTAAAATAACTAGAGCTAAAAACAAATTAAAAGAAAAAGAATATAGAACATTTAGAAAAAAAGTTTTATTAGGAATAGAGGATCAAAAAGTTAGGGATAGTATATACAAAGTAGAAAAAGAAACTAATATAAAAACACCTATGTTTAAATTAAAGAAACTTGCAGAGAAACACGGAATATGAAAATAAGTAAACACGTGTCTTATGCTGAGGCTGTGTATTCTAATACAGCCAAGCGTAGACAGATAGATAATAAACCTAACACAGAACAAATAGACGCGATGAAAATAATTGCTTTAAATGTATTTGAACCATTAAGAGATTTTGTAGGTGGTCCAATAAAAATTTCAAGCATGTTTAGATCAGAAAAATTAAACAAAGCCATAGGAGGTTCGTCAACCTCACAACACGTAAAAGGTCAAGCAATGGATCTTGATGATACATACGGTTATAAAACTAATGCAGAAATGTATAACTGGATAAAAAACAATTTAAATTTTGATCAACTAATATGGGAGTTTGGTACGGATTCAAACCCAGATTGGATACATGTATCTTATGTTAACGATAAGGATAACAGAAATAGATGTTTAAAAGCTTACAAAGAAAATAAAAAAACAAAATACAAGATTATTTAAAACACCAACACCTTATAAAAAATAAATATGGCTAACAAGATTTCAGAAAACACTGAGTTAACTTTAGATTTAAAGACATTAATAATTATAGTAAGCTTTGTCATAACAGCGGCAGGTATGTGGTTTGCTATACAAGCGGATATTCAGTTAGCTAAAGAGCTACCCGAACCACCTGTAACTAGAACCGAGTATGATTTAAAAGATCAATTGATTAGGGAAACTATAATGAATACACAATCTAAGGTGGAAGAAAATAGTGATAAACTAGATAAAATAGATGAAAAATTATACGAAATAATAGAAAAAAAGTAAATCATGAAAAACATCTTAACTTTAATAACAATACTTATAACAACTGTATGCTTCTCTCAAGAGTACACATTGTTAGAAATAAACTCAGAGTGGAATTGGAGAAATTCAGCTAAAATAGATAAAGTTAAAGGTGTGAAACACCAAGTAGCATACTTAGAAAAACAGTCTGATGACTTTAAAAAGAAGGTAAAATCTGTTCCTTTAGTTATATTATATAGAGATAATAGTGCGATAATGCAGTGGACCGCTGATATAAGTTTTAAACTTATTATAACAGAAGAACAGATTAAAGCTGCAATAGAAAGATCTAATAAAATAGTAAGGAAAAAAACAAACAATTAAAAAAATAAAGCAATGTTAAAGAAGGGTGGATTTAAAAAAATAATATCAGAAACACAAGGTAAAAAACAAGAAGAAGGATTGTCTAGAAAAAAATCAAAAAAGAAAAACCCTTGTTGGAAAGGTTATGAGGCAATAGGCATGAAAAAGAAAGGTGGAAAAACTGTACCTAATTGTGTTCCAAAGAAAAAGAAAAAATAATGTATACACAAGAAAATTCTCCATTTTCTAGGGTTAGAAAAACTACTAAAGGTAAGGGTCGTAACTTTCGTTCTACTAAAGAAGGCGCAGGTATGACATCTGCTGGTGTTAAAAAATATAGAAAAGAAAACCCAGGAAGTAAATTAAAAACAGCCGTAACAGGCAAAGTTAAACCAGGCAGTAAAGCCGCTAAAAGAAGAAAATCATTTTGTGCTAGATCTAAAGGTTGGACCGGTGAAAGAGGTAAAGCCGCTAGACGTAGATGGAAATGTTAAAAATTATGAAGAAAATAATAGACAAATTACAATCATCGTGGAATAAGTTATTATATAAACTTATGTTTAAGAACTATATGGAAAAGCCTAAGGCTTCCAAGAAAAGAAAGGGACGAAAATAAAACTGGGCGTACCATACCCAAAAGTTCCTGTAACCAAGAAAGGGCCCTCATTACGAGAGCCCTTTTTTGATATGTATACATTATTTAATTACTTATACATATTAGTTTTTATATGTATAAAAAAGTCATAACTTTTAGCCTTTAGCCATCACAAGCTAAACAATCTTCACTCATTGCTTGTTGAGCTATATCCCCACGTAAAACAGATTCTGTTCTTGTATAGTATAAAGTCTTAACGCCTTTTTTCCATGCATCAAAGTGAACCTTATTAATCCACTTAGGTGTTGCTGAACTAGGAAAAGCTAAATTTAAACTAACTGATTGATCTATATATTGCTGCCTTAATCCAGCTTGCCTTATTAATTCTAATTGATTTATTTCTTTAAAAGTTTTAAACACTTCTTTCGTAGAGTCGTCTAAACCTTCTATGTCTTGAACCGAACCACCGTCCGCTAAAATTTTGTCCCATATTTCTTTATTATTTATTTTAAGTTTTTTTAATTTTTTCTCTAATGTCGGGTTTTTCCTAATGAAAGTCCCCTTCGCACTCTGCTCTGTAAAAACATTTGCAGCCCACGGTTCAATACCCGGAGAAACATTTCCACTAAGCTTACTATTAGAAACAGTAGGAGCAATAGCACGGAGATGAGTATTACGCATACCGGTACCAACACACCATAAAGGTTCTCCATATATTTCAGCAAGATCTCTAGAAGCTCTTTCGCTTTCAATTTTGATCTGACTAAAAATCTTCCTAGTTTCAAACTGAGAAAGTAACCCTTCGAAAGGTAATCCTTTCTCTTGTAGATAAGTGTGCCATCCCAATACTCCCAAGCCCAACGCTCTTCCTTTTTGAGCTGAGCGTACTGAATTCTCGAAGCCTCGTAATCCTTTAGCTCTTTGTATAAACTCCTCCATGACTCCATCAAGGAAGTATATGCTGTCATAAATAAGGTTTGTATCTTTCCACTCATCATATTTAGCTAAATTTAAAGATGATAAACAACATACAAAGCTATGGTTTTCATCTGTGTGTAATGTTATTTCTGAACATATGTTTGTCATATGTACTTTTAAACCGTTTTCCTTATATGCTGCTGGATTTGCTTTGTTAACATTTCCTTTAAACATGATATACGGCTCTCCAGTTGCTTTTCGTTTTCTAAGTAATTTACCCCATCTAGCTCTAGCTTCCTTATCTCCTTGTTCAAGCTTACGCATAAATTTATCACCAACAATTGCGCACTGATGTAAGTTAAGCGATTGTCTGTTAACATCTCCTTTAGGTTCCCTGATTTCAAGCCACTCCTCGAAGTCATCATGTTCAATGTTGATATTAACTGAGGCAGCTCCACGACGGACACTCCCTTGATTAGTTGCAAGAATTGTTGAGTCATATATCTTGCAGAAAGGTACGACTCCATCTGATGTTCCATTACCTGTTATTTTAGTGCCAGCGGGTCTAATCATATTAACTCCGATACCAACTCCACCGCCATGCTTAGCGAGCAGCATCATCTCTAAATTCTTTTGTCCTATATCCTGTATACTATCAGCTACATCAATACCAAAACAACTAATAGGTAAGCCACGATCAGTCCCGGTATTAGACAATACAGGGCTAGCAAGGCAAAGCCAACCATTCCAAATATAATCAAAAAACGTCTCGGCCATTTCTGGTTTATATAATCTACGAGCAACTGTTTTAGCGACGCGTATGTATGCTTCTCTAGGTGTTTCTCCGTCAAATAAATATCCCCCGGATATAGTCTTCTTGTATACGTCCGTATTACCCCACGCAGGGTAATCTTCTCCTTTTTTCCATTCATTATTCCACATATTTATCCTATAAAATGTTTTATCCAGGCTATTAGCCCATTAAAATTTAAAGCAACTAAATTCCATTGCTTTCTTGATGCTGTTTGAATCATTACACATATAAAACCTAATATGTAAAGCTTAGGTTCTAATGTCCATTGTGCTGCTATTAAAAAACCAGCACCCATATATCCTGCTCTAGTCGCTAGTCGCTTCCAAGGGCTCAGCCTTTTCTGCCTTACTAGACTTTTCAATAACATCGGCTTTAAGTTTTTTAATCGCTTCATCATAATCTGGCATGTTTTTAATTGTTTCTAAAGTTCCTATAGCTAGATCTTTTATTTGTGCTAGCTCATTAATCATATGTTGAGACACCCTTGTAAGTGCCTCAACTTTATTTTTCATTTCTATTAATTTATTTTCTTTCATATGTATTTATAAAACATTACAATTACTATTCTTTGGTTGTTATATTCATTTGGGTATTTGCTATGGAAATACTCACACGGATAAGACAATAGTCTATTATCCTTACAACCAACAACACTGTTTAACTTCCATTTAGTTTTATCGTTTGAATCCTCTCTGAGCATTCTATCAAACTCATCGTTGCTAGATTTAATATATGTATGACCATAATTTTCATGTTCCCAAAAGGCTGTACCATGTAATTTATCTTCATTAGCTTTGACATATAATACTATAGCTCTATCTGGTTGATCACCATTTATTATAGTATCATTATGTATACGCCAATCATTATCTTGACCTAACTTAGCCTCCCTAGCAAAAGATAATATATTCTTTATTTTTCTACCTTCTATTTTTTCTAGTTTACCTACTATGAAATTATTAAATTCATTAGGTAGATCTTTAGTCCAAAAAGATTTATCTGGATACTTTATTTCCTTAAAATCATCAACATAATTTAATAAAGCTTTATATAGATTTTTTGGTAAAAAATTATCTTGTATATAAATCATCTACCAAATATCTTCATAGTCCTCATTTTCTCCAGCTTTTGAATAATCAGTTGGCCTAATAGCGAAAAAATCAGTATGAGTGACGCCCCCGGTAAGATGATAAAACCAATCAAGATTAGACGCTGCCTTGTCGTCATACGCAAAATAGCTACCCAAGTCGACATAGCCAAGTTCAACAAGTTTTTCATTTGTTCTCTTTTTTATAAAGTGTTTTAGATCTTCTGATTTTAAGTTTTCTAAATCACCCATTTCAAACATTTTGTCTATATATTTTTCTTCTAAATCCACCATTGTTTCAGCAGCCTTTATTACGTCTTCTCTACATAAACTAAGTAAGTCACTATACTCTTCACACATATGTCTAAATAATTGACAACCCATCTTACTATGTAAGCTTTCGTCTCTTACAGACCATTTCATTTGTTGACCTATACCCTTAAGTAAATTGCGTAACTGAAAAGAATAGAGTACAGCAAAAGCAGAATATAGGCTAACACCTTCTGCAAACGCGCTAAATATCGCCAACGATTTTGCAATACCAATAGGAGACTTACCACCGTAAGCAACTAAATTATCAAACCGCTCAGCAGTAGCAGGTTCGTGTAAAAAAGCTTCATAATCCTCTAATTTTAATGTTTCATTTAAATAGCTATATGCTACAGCGTGAACTGTTTCTTGTGATCCAAACATCATAGCCATTTGTTGTATCTCATGCTTAGGAAACCAACCAACTACTTTTTGTGTCCAGTAATCAGATACTGCACATTCAGTTTGAGCAAAGCCTAGCAAGATATTTCCTACTAGGTTTTTTTCTGATTCATTTAGTTTTTCGTTCCAATCTTTAATGTCTCCACTCATAGATATTTCGGTGTGCAACCAAAATGCCTGAGCTTGTTTTAACCAACCCTCAGTATAATACTCAGGATATTCAAAAGGTTTGTACGCTACGCGCTCATCAAACAATCCCATTATCTATATACTTCTAAAGCTATATCAACAAGTGGTAAATACAAAACATATGTTGTTTGCTCTAACTCTTCATATGTTCTAATTCCTATTAATATCCCTGGGTAAAACCCTAAAGATAAACTCCAGTCTTTAATCTTATTTGCCATATACTTTTATTCCATATTTATTTTGTATCTCTACAAGCTCTTTGTAGATTATTTTATTTCTATTTTCAAAACTCCATTTCCACCACGTATCTATTTTTCGTTCGGCATATTTCTGCCTAGCTATTCTTTTAGCTTCGAAAGGATTAACCTTACTGTCTCGTCGCATTCTTTATGATTTTGTGGTTTATATAATGTAAGTGGTCCTAATCGTCTTTCTGTTATAAGCTTTTTAAATAACTTCCATCTAAGTGGAAATGATTCATTAGCTCTACCTTTAGTTTCAATTATAAAACCCTTACCTACAAAGTCAGGTGTATATTTTATATTCAGTATTTTTTTATTACCTCTGTTTTTATATTCTCCTTTTCCATTACTACACCTCTCATATGCCTCAAAAGGAAAATCAAAAGCTTCTGATAATTCAAAAGTCTGACCTTCATATAAAGCTGTTATCTTAGCTTTACGTAATGCCATATACATATAACGTTCTAAACCAGATGCGAAGTTGATCCCATCATATGAGATCTTCTTCGACTGTACTGGTCCTTTTTTTCTTTTATAAGATTTCTTCTTCATTTACTTCTATATGATAATGCTCTCCATCGTTACCGTTTTGACCTATAATATTTATACGGTTTAACATAGCTTCTTCTATCTCATCTCTCAAACAATGTTTAGCTGATTCAAGATACAGTATTGCATCCATTAGTTCTTCTTGTACATCAATAATAAATCTATTAAGGTCTTTCTTTTGACCCTCGATTTCTTGCATCATTGTAGCTCCATACTTTTTTTGACCTATTAAGCTACGTTCATCCATCTTCCTTAGTACATTTTGTACTATCTTGTCTTTAGTTTTAATCTGCATCTTTTACGAATGTTCCGTTAATCATTTTACCTGTTCTAGCTGCTATAACCTTGTAAGCTTCATCAATACAATATTCTATATCATACCCTTCTAGATGAGCCAAATTAGTTAACACAACAACTATATCACCGATAGCATCTATTATTTCTGGTTTGTCGTTTTTAAGTAACGCCTTTGCAAGCTCTCCAGCTTCTTCTTGAAGCTTAACATATTGTGTATGTGAATTACCTTCATTATATAAACCTCTTGTAGCTGCCCAATTACGTATTAAATCAAATCTTTCGCAGTCTTTGTTGTTTTTTAAACAACTCTCTACATTGTCTTTTGGATTAAAGAAAGCTTCATAAAAAGCTTTGTTATAGATATAACATCTATCTTTATTGTACATTGATGTTTTAACGTTTGCCATTATCCATCTTGTATTCTCTTTTGTTATTTTAAACTGGCCGAATTCTGTATTCCAAGTTAAACCTAGATTATCCATTAATCTTCCTTTTAATTTACTAATAGGACAAGGAAACGTTGAGGTTTGTTCTGTTGCGTTTATTTTCATTTTATTAAATAAGTTTTTATATAATTTTCTATCGACCTTATAGCCGTAAGACTTTTGAAGTTCTATTTCACGGTCTGATATATAATCTATATCTTCTGACTGTTCAAGAACTTCATACTCATTCTCCTTATAACCTTGTATAAGGGAAACTCTACTACTAAGATCACGTGTAACACCGATCTTTTTACCTGGTATATGGTATAAATAATACATAATTTATCTTAAAGTTTATTGTTATATAAATGCATGTTATGTGCGTGATGATAATACCATCCGACGTCCATAGACAGTCTGTCTGCAATCATTTTCTGTAATGATGAAAATTGATACTGGTCATTACAGAAACCGTACCAGATGTCATTAGAACGCATATAAACAGACATACATAACTTATTATTAATTATTGTAAATTGAATTGCATATGTACAAGGAGTATCTTTAGCGTACTTATTATATTCTTTAGCATCGTATATACTTATAGCAGCGTGCCTAGTATCTGGATTATCTCTAAGTTTAGCAACAACATAATCTATTTGGTTGTTACGCATCCATTGATAACCATAATTACTATTTACATTGCCATCACTATCAGCCATGCGTTCCCATATAGGTGGTATCTTACCATATAGTTGACCTAGCTTAATTATATTAGGATCACCAGACAAATACCATTGCCATTCAGCTTCAGCATACTCAAGACTCCATTTACGTTCTCTGTTTTTAATATGATTATCAAGTGGATCTTCTATAGTAAAACCAACATTAAATAAAGCTTTAGTATCACCAAAGTCTATGCCTTCAACTCGTAATTCATGTAATATACAGTTGAATGCTTCGTTTGCATGTAAAAATTTAGTTCGCATATTTTTTATAATAATATTTATAGTATTCAAATATTTTCTCCCATAATTCTTTTTCATTAAAAAATTTAGGGGATCTGTTTACTTTTCCATTTATCTCTATATCTATATACCATGATACAAAGTTTTCTTTACAATAAGGTGATATATATATTCCATTGTTTATACACCACCTGTATGCCTTGAAATCTTTTTGATCATAAGAGTATATTTCTTTTTTTTGTTTCTTTTTTCTCATTATTCCCAAGGCATAGGATCATTATCACTTACTGCTTCATGAGGTATAAAACAACCTGACTTTGGTTCCCATTTAAAATGTGCTTCAGCTCCGTTCTCACCAAGATTTTGAAATTTAACTTTTAGTACCTTAGCTTTAACAGTTTTCTGTTCATAATTTCTATGAACCAATATACCATGGTAACTAGCATCATACCATTCACCACCACCTTTTATATTATACATAGTTGGTTCTTCCATTTTACCATCTTTGTCTTTATACATTTTAGTTGGGTGTGCAACAACAAATACTAATACATCATACTTTTTAGCAAAAACTTCAATTTTAGTTAGATATTCCATTGTGTAACGATTAACGTCTTCTGTTTTAGAATCAACATCTCTAACTTTATTAAAAGGATCAATGACTAAACATTTAATACCTTTACGTTTTACTAGCTCTGCACCTTTACGTAATACAGATTCTAACGTATAACGTTCCATATCAATATGGAAATAATTACTATTACAATGGTCTGCTATTTGGTTCCATCTATCACCACCGATATCATCTCTAGTAGGCATTCCTTCCCACGTTTTACGCATTAATTTATGAGCATGTAAATATGTTGGCGCATTTTCTGGCGACGCAAAAGCCGTCTTCCAACCGTAGTTACGATTATACCCGACAACCATTTGGTCAACGAAGTCTGATTTACCTGAACTAGGGATACCAGTGACAGTAATAAATTGACCGGTGTAAGTACTAAAAATGTCGTCAAAATTGGATAAGCCAACTTGATATCCTTTCTTAAAGCCATTACGAACAAAGTCAGTAACCTCATCTTCAATATCTCTGAACGTCGTAACATTTTCAAGTGGTACGGGTCTCGCTCCGGTAATACGCTGAACCAGTTTTTGTTTTCCATGTTTTAATAAGTATTCATTCGCATCTTTACAGTCATCAAAAGACGCTAAGTAACAAACTTCAGCTCCAAGTCTACGGACTAATTCTGATTGTAATGCTTGCCCTGCTTCGTCTGAATCAACTGCTAGTATTATTTTTTCTTTGTCTTCAAAATAGTCTATACAATTATCAAGATAATCTAGATTATTAGAATTTAACGTAGCACCGTTAGGTACAGATATACTATTAGGTATACCAGCCTCATGTAATGCTAACACATCCATTTCGCCTTCTGTTATAATACAGTATTCATAACCTACAATACTATTAATATTATAAAATACTTTTTCAGCTCCTTTATATAATTTAAAATTTTTACGACCATCTCTGTATTTAACATTTATAAGTTGATCGCCCATAAAGTAATTAAACTTTATAGTATTCTCGGTCCTACCGGTTTGCGGCATATACTCAGCACCCTCATCGACATTTAAGTCGACAAGAGTTTGAGCTGATATACCTCTTGTTTCAAACCATTTAATTACTTTATCACTTAAAAAATCTGGTTCTTCAGGGTCAGCTATAACAACTGGCCTTACATATTCTTTTTCACTAGCACCTTTGCGTTGATAAGTGTGTAATTGAAATGATGTGTTACAATTATGACAAGTACCGAGACCCCGTTCCCAATCATAAGACGCACATTTTGCCTTTTGATTCTTGGGTTTTCTATCGTGAGAACAAATAGGGCATATACCCTGCTTTTTTCCCTCTTCAAGCTTATGTTGATTGAATTCATCAATCAAAAATCCATTGATCTCTGTTGTCTGCATTTAATTTAATTTAAAATGGTAAATCATCTGCCGGTTGAGCTACCGGTTGAGCTTGTTGTGGTTGGTCTGTTCTAGGAGCAGCGGCTACGTTATCACCGTTAGTCCAAACAACTTTAACATTACCTAAGTAAGTTTTAGCTACTTTAGCTTCACGTTCTTCTTTCGATTGTTCAACAACAACAGGACCTTGATTGCCGAATTGATCTACTTCGTCATTTAAGGTTATCGTTATTGGTAAGTATTTACCTTTTTTACCTACATATATTTTATCTTTAGGTATTTCATTAAGGTTAATACTAGCTTTTATTATACTCGCCATATTAATATTGATTTACTTGGTTAAACATTCTTGTTATTTGCTCTTTTGTAGCACCTGAATTTCTTCTTAGGTTATCTACAGCTTTAGTATGATTTTGATTATTGTAGAAATTATTTATACTCGTGCTAATTCCTGATACTGTACATACTTTTGTTTGGTTTTTTCTGGTTTTTGCCATGTTATAATGTTTTATTAATAAAATATTGAGCTGGATCAAAGCCTTCAGACTTATAAAATAATTCATAAGCCTGCACTGCTCTTTCGACTTTGTCCTTACCTCGTTCATAAAATTGTGGTGAGCAGTCAAAAATACCTATTTGACCTGTGTTTTTATCTATTACAATAAAAACCATTTCATAACCAAATAGTTTACTATAAATATAAGCTTGTGAATCGTAATTGTACTTAGACGCTGAATACTTAAACTTATTTAAATCTGCAGTTGTCTTCAAATCAACAACTAACTTTTCTGAATGGTTTATAATATCTGCTTTTCCTTTCCATTTATGACCTTCAAGCTCTGTAATGCCAGGCACTTCATATTCGCATTGTCCTTCTCTTATTAGATCATAACATATCTTGTTGGCTAACATTTTATCTGTTAGTTTTTCTATGTTATCAACCTCGTGTTGTAAAAGACATAGCTCTCCGCCTGACATCTCTTTATACACTTTAGTATTTCTAGTTGTAGCTTCTATAATCTTAAACTTTTTAAGTTTGTCAGGTTCTAGAATAGCAGTGTGAAAATATCCACCTACTAAAAACGCTGGTCTAGCTTCAGAAGCTTTACCTAGTGCTAAAGGGTTTGTAAGTAAAGTACTGATATCAGAATTACTAAGATACTTTTTACCAAAGTCACCGTAGTAATGTTCGTCATCACGTAGCTTTTCAATTACTTTTTCTTTATTCATATTATAGTGTGTTTAGTGCTCCTTCAACTTCTTGTGAAAGTGCATACTTAGCTTTTATAGCCTCTATTTTACCACCCGCTGTTATATATTGAACCGCTTTTTCATAAGCTGGATCTTTTTTAGAGGTTAAAGTTGGTTTTTGTGGCTTAAACTTCTTTTTACCATGATCATTAGTTGCATCACTATCAGCAGTATCATCAATTAGAAATAAATTTCCGAGAGCATATTTTTTTGCATACGAAGATGCTGATCCGAATTGTTGAGGTACATTCATACCTTTTTGATTCAAGTCTACACCTACAATAGCAGTAGCGCTTATAGAGTTTTCTCCATCACTAACGTTTGCAGTAGACTGCATCATGGGTAATGGATCAACGCTGATAATCTCTTCATTGATTGTTACTGATACTCCTAACTCTAAGAGAAAGGGTTTAGTTGCTTCTAGGATGTCTTCGGCTGATCTGAAGTTATATTTGCCGAATGAATTAAATCTACTTTTTTTCGATTTAAATTTAGTCTGGATCGTAGCCAGCTTTTCGTTTATAGTCATTGGTTTATTTGGTTTTCTTATTAATATAATTACACATAATTTTTATGTTTTACATACTTAAACTAAAGATAATCAATCACTTGTGAGTGATCTACGTTATCAATTAATTTCTGTACCGCTTGTTTTTTTATTTCAGAAACTCTCACATAATCACTTACTCCTTTTATATTTAACAATACCGCTATTTGCTTAGCTGAATGTTTGTCACAATCAAGTCCGTAAGATAACCTAAGAACTTCGTACTCTTGTTCGTTCAAATGTTTCTTAAGTAACCCTTGTAAGTATATATTTAGTAAATTTATATTGTAAGGTTCTGAGTTGTCTGGTAACTGTTGTACCATTGATTCACCTTCTTCATTAAGTGGCTGAGCATCTATAGATAAAAATTTAGACATAAAAAACATCTCAACCATTTTTTTGTTTTTAGGATTGTTTCTTATTTCATTCATTTTATGTTCAGGTATCCTCATATTACCGCTATGCATATCTATTCTACGTCTAATAGATCCTTTTATTCTTTTGCTAAAAAAGCTTTTTAAAGTTTTTTCTTGATCTTCAGATTTAGATAACATTTCCCAATCAAGTTTATCCACAGCTCTAGTTAATGCTTCATTACCTATTTGCAATAAATCTAATATAGATAATACTCCTGAAGCTTGTTGAGTTGTTGAGAATTTTCTGGCTAAGTTTTCTACTAAAGGCATAAACTTAACTATAAGTTCATCTCTAGTATACTCATCCCAAGACAATCCTTCAGGCATAGAAGCTTTTATGTCTTCTTTATACCTAATATAGTTTTGTACATTATATTTCTTCATTTAGTATTTTTATTTCTTGTTTTAACTCGTCATTTATATGACGGTATATTGTTCTTTTAGACACATCTAATAACCCAGCTATTCTACCTACACATATATGTTTACCTAATTCATTCAGATCAAGCATGCATTGATATATAGCTTCAGAGTCAATTCTAGAAGATCTACCTATTAATTTACCTACTATACTTAATTTTTCACTTGTAGTTAACATGCAAAAGTCTTTAAATATTACTTTACGTAACTTATTAACAGGAGGCTCGCCACCTATAGTAAACACATCATCAATCATCTCGTTTAATTTTCTGTCACTAATAAAGAATGTAACAAATCCGTTTTCTTTATTTGCAATAAATTCATATACATGTGATGGTAGTAAACCATTTTCTTGATTTAAATAATATAACACTAGAAAGTGCCATTTTAATGATTTGTATGTAGTTATTTTAGCTTTAGTATTAAATAAACTATAATGCTCATACGTGCCTTTTTCAAAGAACATATATTTACTAGTTTCAATATCAGGCGCATCATTTATAGGAAATTGCCTATAAACAATACGTCTATCATTTAACCATTTTATGTTTCTTTCTTTTGACATTAGCCTATTACTTTTTAATACTTAAAAGCTGTTGTCACAGTCCTAAGTATTTTAATCTTCTGTTATATTTTAAAAAAAGTTTACTTTTTATTTTTGCTAGTTTTATATCACCATTTAATAAATGGGTTACGATATTACCATGTGTACTAGCTATTGCTAGTTCTAGATATTTTTTGTGCGCCTTTTTTCTTCGGCTTTCTGTAAGATTTAATTTTATCGTTAATTCCATTATAATTGGTTTTAATTAAGTGGTCTGCTAATTTTTTGCTCATTTTTTCCTTTTATTGATTGTTTTTCTTGTTCATAATAATTCCAGTAAGCTGATACACTATCATTTTCAACCTTGTATTCATCAGGCATGCACTGCGGTGGTTCTTTAAAAAAACCATCAGGCATACCATTAGGATGAAATTGTAGTGTTCGCTTACATTTAGTAATGCTCAAATGAGTTTTACCATATCGTTTAGTATACTCATCACCAAGAGCGATCATATGATTATATAACCACCTGTATTGGCTTCTATTACCTCTAGCCCATATAGTTGATGGGTGGTTGTAATGAGCTTTTTTATAAGGTACGAATGTTGTATAATTATATAACTCTGCATAATGATGATGAGCCGTACAAAGCATCTGGGCTGATTCTAAGATCATTTTAACCACATGCTTATTATATTGTATCTCTGCAGCTTTAACTGGATCTCTGTCTAAATAAAATATATTCATTTATATCTTTTATTATTTATTCTATTATAATATTGATCTAATAATAAGTGTACTACTTCTTCGCTTATCATATTGTCGTTATACAATTGGTATATAAGCTTTCTCATAATCCTGATTTTTGTAAAAAATAGTTATAAACTTCTGGTATATGTCTTTTATAATATGGTTGTTCTTGTGCTACCCAATGTTTAAGACTTTGTTTATCATAAAACGGAGCACACATATCAAATATAGGTTCTATATCATCAATGAAGTCACCAACAGTCCAGCCTTCCCATATATGTTTATCTCTATTCATAATTTCTAATACATTTAAATAGTGGATGTCTGTAGCTGTTTGCTTTGGTTCGTTGGAAATAAGTAAAGGTAGCACGCTTACCAATATAAGAATCAATATTCTTAAGCATATTAGCTAAATCCTTGTAGGAATAACCCTTGCCTGGTGGACAACCAAACTGTATACCTTCGTCATCTAGCATTATGAATTTACCAAGCGTACCCGTCCTTTTACCTTTACCTGCTACATAACCAACAATAGTTGCTTCTGTGTCGCTAAAATCTTTAAATTTCATTAGATCGTAAGATCTACCGTGTTTATATAAACCGTCTAGTCTAAGTATAGAACCTTCATAACCTGCATCAAGATTAATTACGTGAATTGCTTGTGCGTGCTTAAGATCTTTTACAAGACTTGAATGAACATATTTAATTTGAGCATCATAAATATTAGATACTACTAAGTTGTTCATACGAGTTTCGTAGCTGTCATAGACTGGCGATGAAATATAGTCATATACATGAAACTGTACGAGATGTTGAGCGTCAAGCCTGTCATCATCGGTAGGTTTTTGCTTACGAACTAGTGATATAATTTTTTCAAAATCACGTTTTAACTTGTGATTGTATAACTCGCCATCAAGTGTAACATCTGGGTTATCTTTGAAGAACGATTTTAATGCTAACTCAATATGAGCTAGATTTTTAAATTGTTTACCGGTACGAGAAAAAGCTCCGTCTTGTGTAAAAAGACAACGAACACCATCTAGTTTTGGTTGTACGTATACCGGTTTAGACCAGTCAACTCGATTTTTATCGAACTTGTGGGCTAGCATTGGTTTTTGCATTATTTAAATTTATTTAGTTTGTTTTCTATTTTAATTATTTTCGTCTTTAATTCTTCACATTTATTATAATCTTCTATTTTTAGATTAAAGTCTAATTGTGTCATTAAAGCAGCGAGCTCAGCTAGTAATTCTTGTTCTTCATCTTCTTCGGTTATTATTTCTTGACCTTGAAGTATGCCTTCTAGTACTAAATGAGATATTCTTTCTGCTAATTTTTCAATTTCTTTGTTTGTCATATATATATTATCCAAATCAATTCGTATTAAGTCTGTAAAAGTTCCAGTCAGTGTAATCCATTTCATTGTTATATTTTTCTATAACTTTTTCTATTGGTAAAACAAAAACATTTTCACTTTTATAATTATCATAACAGCTAATCCATACATCAGGTTTACCCGTCCATAATATATACGTATAGTGATGATCTATACAATCTACACTAGGGTATAAATATTGACTGTTATAATGAAAATCTTTTACTAAATGAGAGGCTATACGAGATGCATCGCCAAAATTAGTAAATCCTTGATCTTGCTGCATATGCTTCACCCAGTTAGCTAACTGTACACCCTGCCATTCAGGGTAGCCATCGTGATGTAAATACATATTTACATAGCTTTTGTCAGATAACAAAGTTGGCTTACAAGCAAAACCAAGGTGATTGTGTTGAGCGTCTGCTCTGTTCACAACCATAGTTAAGTTTCTTGTGCTCATTATTTGTTGTTTTGTGCTTTATAGTCTATAATAAAGCCGGTTAATACTATTAAATTCATACCTACACTAGCAAGAAGCTCGTATAAAGCATAAAAAGAGTGAATAGATAAGTGTATATGTCCTACTACCCAAAACGGAATAGCAAGGTTTTGACTCACCCATATTATTGTATATTTTATAAACTTCATTGGTGCGCGGGGAGGATTCGAACCTCCGACCTCTAGCTTATGAGGCTAGCGAGCTGACCATCTGCTCTACCGCGCAATTTTAATCTAGTAATGCCATGTATGCACTACTATTATTATTTCTAAACCACCTTAGTGCTTTATCAAAATCCCTTATCATTTCATCATTGACTCTATTTGAGCCAGTTGCAAACACCATATTACAACCCATTATAAAGTCATAAATTGACAGTTCTAATCCTGTTAGATCGAAACTTTCTCCTGAAAAAGGATTTGTCACTGTGTCGCCTTTCGTATATATTTGTCCTGTAAACCATTTAGGTGCTTGTTTTTTAGTTGTTTTGTTCATATTCATAACCTTCTTCTATTAGTTCATTCTCTACTTCTTGTTTAATATCGTTGACATAAGCGTCATAAACCTGCATTACCGCATCTTCTACGTAGTAAGCTTCTAAGTCGTCTACATATATTAACTCATTATAGTCAGTCATAGCTTCTACTAGTTTTTCTGAAAGTTCATTATCATAATAGTGAACATCTTCATTTATACATATATTTCTACCATCACCGCTAGTTGTAACCCATACTTCGTAGCCATCAGCTGTAGTTTCAGCGTATATGCTATAATCAGGTGTACCATTCCAGTTATCTGTTAGTTCAAAATCATAGTGTTTTTGTATAACTACTAAAGCTTCGTCATTTTCAATATCAAATTTAACACCATGCGCTTCTAATCTTTGATCGATTAGATCTTCTGTTATTAGTTTTTTACCCATTATTTTATAATTTTATCACCATACATGAAGCTGTAAGCGGACATATCGTAGCTATTTATACTTGAATAAGTCATCAGATCTCTCATTTCATCGATAGTAAGTTCATTCCACATTAATTTTGACATTAGCGTGTATTTTAATCTTTTAGCACTGCTGTACTTTCTAGCACTAGCTTGCAATTCTTTTTTAACGTCGGGCAATAGATTGTCGTAGACGGATTTAATTTTACTCATATTTTTTCCAGTTTTTAATATAATAATTTAACATGTACACCATTCTTGTTAATGGATTGTGTATTAAAGCTCTAGCTGTACCTTCGCTTTTGTGTATTTCTATTTTTCCATCACTATTAAGAGATACCCATTTTTGAGCTTGTGTATATTGAGGATTTATTTGATATGCCGAGTGACAACCATTTTGTTTTCTAACATAACCTGATTTAAACGTGGCTAATCTTAATCTCTCACTTTTTTTCCACCCTGGTCTGCTAGGACAAGGGAATTCAAACTCTCTAGTGCCGTTTATTGCTTGTCTTTGAGTAGTTATTTCTTTAATGTTGTACTCAACTAACAACCTACGTGCATAGGAATCTTCGAGCATTTGGCGTTCTTGTTGCCAAGTGTATTTACTTTGGTTCATAATTTTAATTTAAGATTAGTGGAAGTGGGCGGAATCGAACCGCCGTTTAAGTTAGTGTGACTTTCGTCTCCTATTTCTTAGCTTACCTTATCACTCCCTTAGTAACTAGTGAGGGAATCGAACCCTCATACTGTCGTAGTAATGAACTCTGGTTAATTTAATAACTCCTGTTGCATCCATACCTAGTTTCCGCTAGCTATTCACTTATGTAATTTAGGCACCGCTTTTGCGGAGTAGATTTTTATGGCCATTCACCAACCTAAATCCTAATTAAGCTACTCGTCTAGCTACTTGCGTCGCCAAGCTCTGTGCACTGATGCACTTACTTCTTGGCTAACAACTTGTATTGTATTACCTGTTTTATGATTTATTATGGGTACATAACTATAATCTTCTACTGTGCTACAAGGAACACAAGTTTTATAACCATAACCTAACCTAATTGGATGCACTTTTGTGCCACATTTACAATACATATTCATTTATTTTATTATTACATTTATATTATCATTAGATAATTGTATTTTGTTTGTAAAGATATTCTATAGCTTTATCCATAACCATACTATGTAATTTGTTATAGTTATCACCACTGACAGGTTGATCAGCTATTTGCCAATCAACACTATCATACATTATTTCTTTACAATGATCCGCTACACCTTGTGCAATCTGATCTATTTCTGACATTTTACTCATTTTTTCTATTTATTCTTATTATTTTATCGTCAATATTACGCATCGCTAACTTATAACCAAAGTTTTTAGCCATTTGCATTAATAAAAAATCACTACTTCCATGATTGTTTTTTGCAAAATCATCAAGATACTCTTCAGTAGGCGTAGCTACTATAGCTCGATCTAATGATTTTAGCTCAAGATCTATATATTCTTTTAGTTCTTTCATATCTTGCCGAATATTGATACTTCAACCCATCCTTTTTCACTGTGATTTGCATCACATCTATAACCTTCTTCAGTTAATTCTTTTTCTAACTTCAACGCTGCATTCCACAACGATGGTTCAGGAATTTGGTCATGCTCGTCATCATACATTACCTCACCTCTACACTGATAGAACTGGTCATTGCCATCATCTTGACTTACATATTCAAAGTCCCATCCATTTACTCTTACATTTTCTTTCATTTTACTCTATATTTAATATTACTCCTGCTTTAAAATTAAGTACTAAATCTTCTTCAGACTTAGCGCTTACATTGATCCACTCTTTGTCTTCTCTCATATGAGGTAGATATGTTACCGTGTACTCTTTCATTTTATTCTTGATTTATTAGTTCATCTACTTCACAGAATAACATGTCGTCTATATCTGCTCTGCTGTAATTGTCTTTGTTTAGCTCGTAAGCTAAATCCCATGGGTTTTTAATTTTACTCATAATTTTTGTTCGTTTATTTTAATTAATACTTGTCTTACATCTTCTCTATGATCATACTCATCTAAGTAGTCATATAAAATTTCTTTTATTATATTCCATTGCCAAATCTGTATTTTTATAGTCTCTTGACCAATACCTTGTTTAGCCATTTCTTGGTCTGCTTTTAATGAAGATAGTTTTTCTTCTTGCATCTCATACCATTTTTTTACTGAATCACTCATGATTTTTTAATAATTATTAGTTGTCTTACATCAAATTTCTTGTGTGTGTCATTCCACATCTTAGAATGGACGAACTTACGCTGTTGAGAATAAGATTTCTTGCCTGATATGTGAATACGATTGTACTCAGCATCGGTAAGTCCGCCACATTTTCCATGATGAGCAACAGAACGCCTATGCTCGCTTGCTGCTTTTCTGTTAGCCTGTTTTACATAGAGGCATAATTCTTGCATTGTTTTCGGGTTAGACATAAGACCAGATTGAAGGTTTATGCTCAATGTAAGTAAGACCTTTGTGATTAAACCACTCGAAGATACCTTCTTGATCTTTGTCTTCATTGTAGATAAATGCGAATCTTGTTGGTAGATCGCCTACAGTGTAACCTTTGTAAGTTACATTGTTAATTTTTATAGTAGTTTTGTCTACTTGTTTTAATTTTTGCATAGTATATAAAATTATTAGTTACATTTATATTATCATAATAGTTTTGTATTATGTTTGTAATTAGTCACCTGTGTAGTTGTCATAAACAGACTTACTTGCATAATATTCCGCACAACCTGCATCAAAGAGTTGTTGTAGTTTGATATGGTGATCTGCATTATCAAGATAATCATCTATTTTAGAGTGCATTTCTTGCTCTGTTTGAGCTCCGAAGCTAACAACATTAACATGTTTTAGTAATTCCATGTCATTACAAGTATAACCTTGTGCGAATTTACCATTCCACGTAGTCCACTCTTTGTAATAGTATTCTGTATTTCTGTATTTTAGCATAGTATTATTTATTATTTGATTTATAAAACTCTATTCTGTCAAGAACATCTTGTCTAGTTAGCTCACCTTCCATTTGTTTACCAATATAGCGAGTCATGTCGATTTCTTTGCCGTTAGGGCACGTTAGTATAAATTGCATAGTATTATTATTTAGTAGACATTAGCGGAATCGAACCGCCTCACAAAGTAGAGCTCACGTAGTCAAAATGCAGTGTGAAACCATTATGTCTTTTAGTAGAAATCGTAGTAGATATCTATAACTTTAGATTTTTGTTCATCAGTTAGTTTAGTATAATGCTTGTCGTATAATCGCCAAGATATTTTTAGTAGTGTATAAGAGTAATTGCACATAGTTTATTATTTAATTAGTTAGTATTTTATTATATTATCTGTTTGTTTTCGTATTTATTTTGTATTGGCTTTTCATAGTTCTCATCTGTGAGTGTACCGAATAGTAGCTCGTCAAAATATTCTTCACGATCTATAAATCTTTCTTGTATTTTAGAGTAATATCTCATTAGTAACAGATTTCACAGTTAATACTATCGAGGTGAGAGTAGTCGAATTGACCTGTTACCATCATAAATATTATGAATGAGATACCACTTACTGCTAACGGTAATAAGAAACCGAAGATCGCTAGTTCTGCCACCACTTGTGTTAGTGGTTTTGATTTTACATATTTAGTTACTGCAGGAATAAATCCTCTGAATTTTAGTTTAGACATAGTTTATTATTTAATATTAGTTGTCACAGTGTGAATCGAACACACTTATATACCATAGTGACATTGCACTCAGACCTATGACCGAGGAGTGCGACTCCGCATACTTGTTCGCATTTTTATACTTATAGAAACAAGTGGAACTCAAAGTTGTTAGTAGTTATACTAGTTCTTTATCGCGAAGTATAACTGGAACGCTAGTTGAAGAAGTGTATGATTTATACTTTTCGAAGCAGTTCATAGTTGATAATTTATCTTTCATTATTTCATACGCTTTATCATGATTGTAAGTAAACGTTTTTCCATTTTTGAAAGTTACATTAATAGTTTGATTTTTGCCGATTAAAGATTTGCGAATTACGAAGCGTTTTGAATTTAAAGTTTGCATAGTTTAAGAATTTAAAGTTATTATTATTATTATTATTTATTATTTATTAGTTACATTTATATTATCTAGTTTGTTACGTATTTTGTTTGTATAAATGTGTAAGTTTGTTTACTTATTAAATATGTCACACTGTCATACCACTAAGTGTCATAGTGTCATACTAATATTAATTATAGTTATGTCATAATGTCATGACTATCTGTCATACTACTTAGTGACAAGTTGTCATATGACTAGAATATTAGAATATCGGAGTGATATTGTGAGAGTGACAAGATGTTAATGAACTTACATGTATATTATCTAATAGTTTCCGTAGTAGTTCTGTAAAAAAAGTCTAAAGCTTTTACATGAATATAAAGGAAAGGCGAAACGTATAGGTGAAAACGTGGAAAACAAGGGGAACCCGGTGAAATGAAAACCATTTTTGCTAGAAGAAAAGTAGTGGAAAAAGAGTGGGCAGCACTATACTCCTATATTTGTAACTACTGTGACACTAGCCTTATAATATACTTAAGTAAGGGGCTGTTGTCACACTATATGTAAAAACACTTTAAAATCTGTAAGTATATAACTATAAATAATACTCAAAAAAATATGTCAATACTACAAAGTTATCCTAAAGGTACGCCAAAGGCAGATGATTTACTATTAGGTACAAAGACGCCACCGGCGAACACAAACGATTTGCCTATAACTCAGAACTTCTCTGTGTCAGACGTTGCTTCTTTCGCTAACTCATATAGTTTAGGGTATACAGTATACACAGCACAACTTGCTGCTGGAGCTGGAGCAGTGCCAACCGCGACTATTTTACAAAACACAACAGGTTTAACATTTACATGGACAAGAACAGGTACAGGGCAATTTGTTGCTACAGTAGCAGGTACTCCTTTTGCTGCAAATAAGTTCTGGGCTATGTCATCAGCTAAAGTACCTCAAGTTACTTCAATAGTAAGAACA
>Ga0233395_1000096_pt1 | contig 44586 bp, 41 predicted proteins | sample 27DmetaG_FD_186029 | JGI IMG/M metagenome (GOLD analysis project Ga0233395, IMG submission 186029) | Seawater microbial communities from Monterey Bay, California, United States - 27D | ecosystem: Environmental > Aquatic > Marine > Coastal | place: USA: California | collected 2016-10-12 | reverse complement strand
CGCGTGGATCATATCAAACATTTCGGCATCACTGGAGAAGGCTTTCGCATCAACCCCATAGGCGGCCAGAGCTTTGGGGGTCGAGCCACCGCTTTGATCCAAAGCGGCAATAAAGCCTTGGCCGGCCCGAATTAAGTCTCGTTGTTCTTGATGTGACATGCTGACTACCGACTCAAAGTTGAAGCTATGAGAGAGGTTTAGGCGGCTTGGCGCAAAGCTTCAACATTGGTGGCGCTAACGGTCTGAAATTAGGGCGCTTGGCGATCTTAGGCGGTGAGCGCAGCGACGCCCGGCAAATCTTTGCCCTCCATCCATTCCAAAAATGCACCGCCCGCGGTGGAGATATAGCTAAAGCCCTCGGCCGCGCCGGCTTGGTTGAGCGCGGCCACCGTGTCGCCACCTCCGGCCACCGAAATCAGCTTGCCCATTTTGGTCAGGGTTGCGGCTGATTGCGCTGCGGCATTGGTGGCGCGGTCAAAGGGTTGCAGTTCAAAAGCGCCAAGCGGTCCGTTCCAAATCAAAGTGCGGGCACCGGCCAAACATGCGCCAATGCGCGCGACAGTTTCAGCCCCGGCATCCAGGATCATTGCATCCTCTGGACAGGCCTGGGCATCGACAGTTTGATGCGGTGCATGGGCAGAAAATTCGCGGGCAACAACGATATCAGAGGGTAAAATAATCTCGCAACCCGTGGTTTGCGCCCGCTCTAAAATGCGCCGTGCCGTCTCGGCAAGATCATGCTCGCAGAGGCTTTTGCCCACTGCATACCCCTGCGCGGCCAGAAAAGTATTGGCCATGCCGCCACCAATGACGAGGTGATCTACTTGCCCCACCAAATTGCTTAACAGATCCAATTTTGAGGAGACCTTAGCGCCGCCAACGAGTGCCACCACCGGGCGTTCGGGCGTGCCCAATGCTGCCTCAAGCGCCTTGAGTTCTTCTGCCATCAACCTGCCGGCACAGGCTGGCCGCAACCGGGCCAGAGCTTCGGTCGAGGCATGGGCGCGATGGGCGGCGGAGAAGGCATCATTGCAATAAATATCCCCTAGATCCGCCAAGCGTTGAGCCAATTGCGGATCATTGCGTTCTTCGCCCGGTTCGAATCGAATATTCTCGATCAAAACCACTTGGTTTTTGGCAAAGGCGATGGTCTCGCGTGCCTGATCTAGGCTGGTGAATTTCACCGCAACTCCCAGGGCCCGCTCAAGGGCCGGTACGGTGACTTTTAATGAGAGCTCATCTACGGCCCGTCCTTTTGGCCGCCCGAAATGGGCAATGAGGATGGGCGTCCCACCGGATTTCAAAATATGCTGCACCGTGGGCACGATCCGATCAATCCGGGTGGTATCAGTGACGCGGCCATTTTCGACTGGCACATTGATGTCAACACGGGTGAGCACGCGCTTGCCCGGGAGTTGCATGTGATCCAAAGTTTTCCAGCTCATCTCCGTCTCCTTAACTGTGGCTCTGTTAACACCCGATATCGGGCGAAGGTCAACCGGTTGGGTCTTTTCCTTCGCTGGAATTTTCATTAGGTTGCCGATCAAATCAAAAGGAGCGCCCCAATGGCCGATACGCAGACCAAAGACCTCGAAAATACAATCTTGATGGAATTGAAAGATGGGACAGTCACCATCGAGCTTTTGCCAGATGTGGCGCTGCTACATTGTGAGCGGATGAAAGATTTGGTGCGGACCGGGCAATACGATAATGTGGCGTTTCACCGCGTGATTGATGGCTTTATGGCGCAAACCGGCGATGTGGAGCACGGCAATATGGAGGATAACTTCAACCTGCGCGCGGCTGGCACTGGCGGGTCGAAACTGCCAAATCTCCGGGCTGAGTTCTCCAAACTGCCCCATGACCGCGGCACCATCGGTGCGGCGCGGTCGCAAAACCCAGATTCGGCCAACAGCCAATTCTTCATCAACTTTTCTGACAATCACTTTCTGAACGGTCAGTACACAGTCTATGGCCGCGTAACCTCTGGTATGGAACATGTGGATGCCATCACCCGCGGTGAACCGGCGCCTAATCCAGATCGCATGATTTCTATGAAGGTGGCTGCCGATGCTTAGGCTCGCCGCAGTTTTTGCATGTATCGCCGGACCTGCTTTGGCCGGTGGTCTTGAAATTGAGGTGCTTGGCGAGACTGTGACCGGCACGGTCCAAATTGATCTGCTCGAGGATGTGGCGCCGTTGCATTCAGCGCAGATTTTGGCACTGGCAGAGCAGGGCGCTTATGATGGGGTGGTGTTTCATCGGGTCATTGAGGGCTTTATGGCGCAGACCGGTGATGTAAGCTTTGGAAAAAATCCCGAAGATATGTCGCGCGCTGGCATGGGTGGGTCAGAGCTGGGCAATATTCCAGCGGAATTTTCCGACGTGCCCTTTGACCGCGGCGTGGTCGGCATGGCCCGCTCGCAAAACCCAAATAGCGCCAATAGCCAGTTTTTCATCATGTTCAAGCCGGGCTATTTCCTCAATGGGCAATATACGGTTGTCGGTCGTGTGACCTTGGGGATGGATGTGGTGGATCGCTTGAAACGCGGGCATCCGCAATCGGGCGCTATTACCGGCCAGCCAGATGTGATGCATCGGGTGACTGCGGTGGATTAATGGGGGGTGTTTCAGACCTCCTGGCCGTCAACGGCCAAAGGCGCGGTGCAGATGCCCCGCGCCTTTTTCATGCCTAGCCGTCAAAATTTGCCAATTCGGTGAGGCGCAGTGCCTCTGAGCGGAGTTTGGCGATGGTGGTGAGGTTGACCGGGTCAGCCTTAAAGCTGCCCCAGCTTTGCACCAAAGGATCGGCCTGGGTGCCCGGTGCAATCGGGTATTCGTAATTGTCGGACGCGTAAATCTCTTGCGCGGCCGGTGAGGCAAGATAGGTCATCAGGGCCAGTGCCTCGTCCCGATTGGGCGCAGATTTGGTCATTGCCATGCCAGATACATTCACATGCGTGCCCGCACCTTCAAACACTGGAAATTCAATTGAGACGCTGCTGGCCCAGGCTTGCTGTTCGGGATCGGTGAGCATTTTGCCCATATAATATGTGTTTCCAATGGAAATATCACATTCCCCCGCCCAAATCGCTTTGACTTGCGCCCGGTCGTTGCCCTGCGGTTTGCGGGCCAGATTGGCTTTCACCGCTTTGAGCCAAGTCAATGTCTGAGCTTCACCATGGTGATGCAAATAGGCAGCGGTAAGGGCGAGCATATAAGAATGTGTGCCTGAGCGCGTGCAAATGCGTCCCTGCCACTTGGGATCTGCAAGATCTTCATAGCTGGTAACCTCGCCTTTGTTGACCCGCTCTTTTGAGGCATAGATGATCCGGGCCCGTGTGGTCAGGCCAAACCATTGATTTTCGGGATCGCGATATGCTGCTGGGATATTTTGTGTCAGGCTGGCATCAATCACCGGTTGCATAAGCCCGGCAGAGACCACGTTATGAAGCCGTGAAATATCCGTGGTGAACACTAAATCCGCGGGCGAGCGTTTGCCGTCAGCCCGCAAACGCTCAATCATACCTTTCTTTAGAAAGGCAATATTGACCGCAATTCCGGTCTTTTCGGTAAAGCCATCCATCAAAGGTTTGATCAAGGCGGGTTCTCGGTAGGAATAGATGTTGACCTCCTGCGCGGCTAGTGGGGTGGCGAGGGCAAAGGCGCAAAGGACGAAGGTGGTGGTGCGAAAATTAGGCATAGCTTTCTCCAAGGTTGTTGGGGAGGCTATATCCGAGTATTTTTTGTTAGATCAATACCTGATTATTTTACTAAAGTTTTGGCTCCTCCTGTTTCACCGCGTTCCAAAGCGCATCCATCTCGGCGAGGTCCGACTGTGGAGGCGTCCGCCCATCTTGTTGAAGTTTATCTTCAATACCATTGAACCTGCGCGTAAATTTTTGATTTGCATCTCGCAAAGCTTGCTCTGGATCAATGTTCAAATGCCGAGCTAAATTGGCCATAACGAACATTACGTCACCAAATTCCTCATGGCGATGCGCGGCGCTCTCGGCCGCCTTAAGCTCATCAATTTCTTCGCGTATCTTGTCGAGCACCTGCTCGACATCTGGCCAATCAAAGCCGACCCGCGCCGCGCGCTTTTGCAATTTGACCGCCCGCGTCAATGCGGGCAAACCCAGAGCAACCCCGTCCAAAGTGCGGGTTTGATCAGCTTGAGCGCGTTCTGTGGCCTTGATGGTTTCCCAGTCTATGGTCTGCTGCTCTGCGGTTTTATCGCGCGACTGATCGCCAAATACATGCGGATGACGGGCAACCATTTTATCGCTGATTGCATCGGCGACCGTGTGAAAGGTGAAAAGTCCCTCCTCCTCTCCAATAGCGGTATGATAGACTGTTTGCAGCAGCAGATCGCCCAGCTCTCCTTTTAAATCGGCCATATCTCCGCGCGCAATGGCATCGGCGACCTCATAGGCCTCTTCGATTGTATAGGGGGCAATGGAGCTGAAGCTTTGCTCAATATCCCAAGGGCAGCCCGTGTCAGGGTCGCGCAGGCGACGCATGATATAAAGCAGACGCTCAATACCCCCATTTTTTGCGTGTAGCAGATCATTATTCTCCATTGCCTTGCTCCCTCAATTCCGCTTTTCTTGGCCCATAAGGAGCCAGCCCATGCCAATCGTCAACCGTATCGCTGAATTTGCTGAGGACATGAAAGCCTGGCGACGTCATTTGCATCAAAATCCAGAGCTTGGGTTTGACTGCCATGAAACCGCCGCTTTCGTGGTGGAGCGTTTGCAAGAGTTTGGCATCACCGAAATTCACAGTGGCATTGGGCAATCTGGGCTCGTGGCTTTGATACACGGCCGCGCGCCCGGCCCGGTGATCGGCCTGCGCGCCGATATGGATGCGCTGCCAATTGAGGAGGCAACCGGGGCGGCTTATGCAAGTAAGGTTCCAGGCAAGATGCATGCCTGTGGCCATGACGGGCATACCACCATGTTGCTGGGCGCGGCGCGCTATTTGGCGGAAACGCGTAATTTTGCCGGCACTGTGGCCTTAATCTTTCAGCCGGCCGAGGAGAATGGTGGCGGTGGTCAGGTCATGGTGCAAGAAGGACTTATTGAGCGTTTTGCAATTGACAGTGTCTACGCGCTGCATTGCGAGCCAGGTGCCCCAGTTGGGCAGTTGAGCACGACGCCCGGTCCGATCATGGCAGCGGTGGACACATTTGAAGTGCAGATTACCGGGCAGGGCGGTCATGGGGCCATGCCGCATTTGGCCGTTGACGCCATTCCGGCCGCTGTGTCGATTACCCAGGCGTTTCAAACCATCGTGAGCCGCAATCACAATGCGGTTGAGGATTTGGTGGTGAGCGTGACGCAAATTCAAGCAGGCACAGTAGATAATGTCATCAATGACAGCGCCTTCATCGGTGGCACGGTGCGCAGTTTTGCCCGTCCGGTGCAGGATATGGTGGAGCGGCGGATGCGTGAAATTTGCGCCGGCCATGCGGCGGCCTTTGCGGTCGATGTGACATGCACCTATACTCGCGGCTATCCCGCCACGATCAATGTGCCCGAACACACTGCCTTTGCCAGCCAGGTGGCCGAAGAGGTTTGCGGGACGGCTCTTCTTGAGACAGACCGGACCCGCGAGATGGGGGCGGAGGATTTTTCCTACCTTCTGGAAAAAAGGCCGGGGTGTTATTTGTTTTTGGGGCAGGGAGAGGGGGCCGCTTGGCACAATGCGGCCTTTGATTTTAATGATGAAGTATCCCCGGTCGGTGCCTCATTTTTTGCGCGTTTGGTCGAACGCGCGCAACCTTTGGAGCAATAAATGGCACTGAAAGATGCAGCAAATGACGTGGATAATGCGATTACGGGCGAGAGCTACAAAGGCATGTCTTTTGAAAATGCCTTTGGTGGTGCCTTATCTTTTATGCGTCGTCGCTATTCAAAAGATCTGGCGGGCGTGGATCTTGCGGTCACGGGCGTGCCGTTTGATCAGGCGGTGACCAACCGCCCCGGCACAAGGCTGGGTCCGCGGGCCATCCGGGAAGCGAGCAGCTTGCAGCCCTGTGATCCGCCCTATGGCTGGGATATCAACCCTTTGGCGGAGTATAACATCTGTGATTATGGAGATCTGGCCTTTGATTACGCCAATATCCCCGCCTTTCCAGCAGCTCTCAAGGCGCATATTTCTGGCATTCTTGCAAAAGGGCCAGGCACTTTGACCCTTGGCGGGGATCATTACATCACCTTTCCAATTCTGCGGGCCTATGCGGAAAAATTTGGCCCCCTGGCTTTGATCCAGTTTGATGCCCATTCCGACACTTGGCCAGATGATGATCCGGCTCGAGTGGATCACGGCACTATGTTTTATAAGGCTGTGAAAGAGGGGATCGTGGATGTGAAACGCTCGGTTCAAATCGGCATTCGCACCCAGAATGATTACGACGCCGGGGTGCATGTCATTGATGCGCCGCGCGTGCATGAGCAGGGCTGGGCGGCCAGTGTGGCGCAGATTAAACAGATTGTTGGCGATCACCCAACCTATCTGACCTTTGATATTGATTGCCTTGACCCGGCTTTCGCACCGGGCACGGGCACGCCGGTGTGGGGCGGCCTGTCGTCGGCGCAGGCCGCTGCCATTTTGCGCGGTTTGCGCGGGATCAATATGAAAGGTGGCGATGTGGTTGAAGTCTCACCACCCTTTGACACCACCGGCGCCACGGCGATTGCGGGGGCGCATGTGGGTATGGAGTTGATGTGCCTTTACTGTTGGAACCTGCGCGCAGGCCGCGCTTGAGCCCTATCAAACCTGTCTATGGGATTGTGTCCTAGAACAGTTGCAAAGGCCGCTGCAAAACGGCAGGTCAACATAAGATGAGAAGGCGCAGCCCGGTCTTGCCGCCGGGCAAAACCTTATGGTGTGGCGGCTGGGTCATGCAGAGCTCTGTATCAGTTTCGCCGCCCATAGGGCGCCTTTGATCCCTAAATTTCTCCGGTCTTCAAGCTTGGTGGCTAAGTTTTCCATTGCCACAGCGCGGCATCCCCCGCAAACTCTGGGCAAAGACAAAGGATATGCGCATGCCCAACCAACCAATTTCCGGTAATGATTTGGCCCGTTTTGCCGGGCCGCAAACCTTCATGCGACTGCCGCAGGCACAAAGCCCAGAGGGATTAGATGTCGTGGTGCTGGGCATCCCCATGGATATTGGCACCTCTTGGCGGTCCGGTACGCGGTTTGGCCCCAAGCAAATTCGCCAAGAAAGCGCGATGATCCGGCCGTATAATTTACAGACAGGCGCGGCACCTTTTGATAGCTTGCAAGTGGCAGATATGGGCGATGTTGCAATCAATACGTTTAGCCTGGCTGAGAGTTTGAGCATTATTGAGAGGACCTATGACAGTTTGCACGACTACCCTGTGGTGCCGGCCACGCTGGGCGGGGATCATTCTTTAACCCTGCCGATCCTGCGTTCGATTGCCAAAAAGCACGGGCCTGTGGCCTTGGTGCATGTCGACGCACATGCGGATGTGAACGATGAGATGTTTGGAGAGCGTGAAACCCATGGGACGGTTTTCCGCCGCGCTTTTGAGGAAGGGCTGCTTGTGCCGGAGTTGGTCTATCAAATCGGCTTGCGCGGCACCGGCTATACGGCCTCGGATTTTTCCGAGGCCGCCGATTGGGGTTTCAATATGATCACGGCGCCAGAAATTTGGCACAAATCTTTGACCCCCCTGGGCCAGGAGATTCGCCAAGCCATCGGGGATCACCCCTGTTATCTGACCTATGATATAGACAGCCTAGATCCGGCCTATGCCCCGGGCACCGGCACGCCAGAGATTGGCGGGCTGACCACGCCGCAGGCTATGGAACTGATCCGCGCTCTACGCGGATTGAATATCGTTGGGTTTGATATGGTTGAAGTGAGCCCTATGTACGACACTTCGGGCAATACGGCCCTAACGGCGGCGAATTTGATGTTTGAGATCTTGAGCATCCTGCCTGGTGTTGCTTATCGTTGAGGGGCTAACTTTTGATAAAAATTCTGGTGGTGGCGCTGGCGCTTTTTGCCGGCTTGCAAGTTGTGGCACGCTTTTGGCCGATTGTGCATTCTGATTGGCCGGGCGGGCCTATGGCATCCGGGAAAAGCTTGCAAACGCATTTGAGCGGCATTTATGTACGTCGCGATGATCTCGATTTTGCGCAGATCAAAAGCCGCATTTTGGCCAATCCGCGCCACGAGATACTGACGTTGGAACCTCGGCTCAAAGTGCTCCTGCGATCCCGCGTCTGGGGTTTTAAAGACATTGTGGAGCTGTGGCGCGATGAGAATGGCACGCATCTGCGTGGTCACTCTAGTTTCGGCGGATTTGACTGGGGCAGCAATAAAAAACGGATTGAGGCCTGGATTGCCCGTTAAAATCGCCTGCAAAGCTCCGGCCCCTCTTGACGCCGAAGGCGACATAGGCGAGCTGAAGGCATGATAGCAGAAGATACTTTACAGCAGATCATCCAAAGGTTTGAGTTCATCGAAGCTCAAATGGGAGAAGGTGCCGGCGATATTGCCAAATTGGCCAAGGAATATTCTGATTTACGGCCAGTGGTCGAAGAAGTGCGGGCCTATCAGACTTTGCTGCGCGATATATCTGATGCGGAAATGATGATGGATGATCCAGATATGCGCGAGCTGGCGGCAGAAGAGCTGCCCGTGCTCCGCGCCGCATTGCCCAAGGCTGAGCATGATTTGCAGCTGACGCTCTTGCCGAAAGATGAGGCAGATGCGCGTCCGGCGATTTTGGAAATTCGTCCTGGAACAGGCGGTGATGAAGCTGCGCTTTTTGCCGCTGATTTGATCCGCATGTATCAGCGCTATGTTGAGGCCAAAGGCTGGGGCTTTGATGTTATTGAACATCAAGCCACAGAGCTTGGCGGTGTGAAAGAGTTTGTCGCCCATATCAAAGGCGAAGGGGTTTTTGCCAAGCTGAAGTATGAAAGCGGCGTGCATCGGGTGCAGCGCGTGCCCAGCACAGAAAGCGGCGGGCGCGTTCACACATCAGCGGCCACAGTGGCGGTATTGCCCGAAGCGGAGGATGTGGATATCCACATTGATCCAAACGATATTCGCATTGATACCATGCGAGCCAGCGGGGCCGGGGGGCAGCATGTGAATACCACTGATTCCGCGGTGCGCATCACCCATTTGCCGACCGGATTGATTGTGGTCAGCGCAGAAAAATCACAGCATCGCAACCGCGAAATTGCCATGCAGGTGCTCAAAACCCGGCTCTATGATCTGGAACGCGAGCGGGTGGATGGGGAGCGCTCTGCCGACCGCAAATCACAAGTGGGATCTGGCGATCGCTCAGAACGGATCCGTACCTATAATTTCCCACAGGGTCGGATGACCGATCATCGCATCGGTCTCACGCTCTACCGGCTTGAGCAAATCTTACAGGGTGATTTGGACGAAATCATCGATGCGCTGACCTCAGAGGCGCAAGCGACCTTGCTGGCGGAAATGAACGGATGAGCCAAAGTTTCCAGACGGCCTTGACCCATGCCGGGCAAAGGCTTTCGGGCGCCGGTATTGAGGAGTTTCGACGCGAGGCGCGCATTTTATTGGCCTTTGTGGTGGGTTTAGACCCGCTGCAAGTCTCTATGCGGGTTGAAGAAACGCTTAATGTCGAACAATCTACCAAGCTAGAGGCTGCTCTGAGGTCTCGGGTGGCGCGTGTGCCGATGTCGCATATTTTGGGCTACCGCGACTTCTACGAACATCGTTTTATCGTCACCCCCGATGTTTTGGATCCACGACCTGAAACCGAAGAACTAGTGGCGCACGCGCTATCGGCCCCGTTTGAAAATGTCCTGGATCTTGGGACGGGGTCGGGCTGTATCATTCTGTCGCTCTTGGCTGAAAATTCATCGGCGCGCGGAGTGGCCGTGGAGCAATCTGCAAAGGCGCTTGAGGTGGCGCGCCGCAACGCTGAAAATTTGCGCTTAACCGATCGCCTGCGGTTTTGTCGATCTGACTGGTGTCAGGAGCTTCCCACCGAGCAATTTGATCTTATTGTCTCCAATCCGCCCTACATTCACCCTGCTGTAATGAAAGGCCTATCACCGGAAGTGCATCACGAGCCCATATCGGCCCTGACTGACAATATAGATGGGTTGAGCCATTACGCGACGATTGCCCATCAAGCGCATGGGTTTTTAGCGCCTCAAGGCCGGTTGCTGTTTGAAATAGGTTATGACCAAGGGGCCGCGGTGGCTGAGATCCTGAGCAAAGAAGGCTATGGCGACATCGCCATTTTGGAAGATTTTGACCACAGACCGCGGGTTGTTTCTTGCCGGGCTCGGGCGGAAAAAATGGAATAATCGGAACAAATAGAGATTTTTTGCTTGCTGATTTGAGCCAAACATGTTTTGTAGCGACCGTCGAGACCATGCGCAGGCATGTACGACATGAAACCCAATCATGACCAATTGCAGTTATTACTTAATCGGTCCGTCGCCAAATAGGCTTTTTCAAAACATGAGATCTTCAAAAACGCGCCCTCGCTCGAAGAATAATCGTAATAATCACAATCGCTCCGGCGCGAACATCATGAACCGCGTGTTCGATAGTTCAGGGCCCGAAGGCAAAGTGCGTGGCACGCCACAGCAAATTATTGAAAAATACCAATTGCTCACCCGCGATGCGCAATTGTCAGGTGACCGTGTGGCAGCTGAAAACTTCCAGCAGCACGCCGAACATTACATGCGGCTCTTGGCAGATGCCCAACGAGAAATCGAGGCGCGCCGGGATCAGCAAGATCGCGAGAATCGTGAGAAACAAGCTCAGCGGGATCAGGAACGGGGTGAACGCAGTGATCGCGCGGAACCGCGGCGCAATCGCGGCGATGATGAAGCTGCCAAAATGCCCTCTGCCTTGGATGTGGCTGATTTTTCAGATGCACCCCAGCCGGATTTGGCACCTTTGAACCCAGCCGATTTGGCGCAAACTCCCCCGATTGAGCCGAGCAAAACTGCCGAGCCTGCCAAACCGCGCCCGCGCCGTCGGCCCGCCAAACCGGTCAGTGAGCCGGCACCGGAGGCTGATGCAGCCGCCACGCCTGCACCTGTTTCAGAAGAATAATTCAGGCCTCTTTGGCGCTCAACAGGTCTCAGCCCCGCGCGCGCAGCCTGGTGTTGCCGCCGGGCAAATGGAGTGGCTGGGTGGCAAAATTATGCAGAGGTCTGACCCCTCTGCCTGTGTTCGATCAGGTATTTTTTAGAGTTATTTCGCCAGTCGCCGCGCCAAGGCGCAGAATCCTTCAAGAGATATTTCTTCGGCCCGCGCGGTGGGCTCAAGTCCCGCATCTCGCAGTGCGGTTTCAATATCCGGAGCGGCAGACTTCAGGCTCGAACGGAGCATCTTGCGACGTTGGTTGAACGCCATAGCCACGGTGGACGACAAAAGCCCCGCTGGCGCTGGAAAACGCGGCTCTGCCAAAGCTTCGAGATGCACAACGGCCGAATGGACTTTCGGTGGCGGGGTAAAGGCTTCCGGCGGCAGTTCCATGACCACAGAGGGGTTGCTCTTCCATTGGGCCAAAATACCAAGCCGCCCATAGGCCTTTGTGCCTGGCTTTGCGATAATCCGCTCAGCCACCTCTTTTTGAAACATTAAAGTCAAACTGCTCCAAAATGGTGGCCAGTCTTTCGGTGTCAGCCAGCGGACCAAAAGTTCGGTGCCCACGTTATAGGGCAGGTTGGCCACCACACGAACCGGTCCAGTGAGCTGGCCGCGGATGTCAAAATCCAATGCATCGGCGTTGAACACATCCAAACGGCCCGGATAGGCCGCAGCAATCTGCGCCAGAACCGCCATGCAGCGCGGATCTTTCTCTAAGGCCACGACCCGGCGCGCGCCAGCGGCCAAAAGCCCACGCGTCAACCCGCCCGGTCCGGGTCCCACTTCTAAAACATCATGACCACTGATATCTCCGGCCAGCCTGGCAATTTTTGATGTAAGGTTGAGATCCAGTAGAAAGTTTTGCCCCAAAGATTTTTTTGCGTCCAATCCATGGGAGGCAATCACGTCGCGCAGTGGCGGAAGATCGTCAATTTGCATTCTGGCGCGCCCTTATCATGCGATCTGCACAGCTTATCGCTTGAAGCATTGAGGAGGCATCCGCAAGGCCTTTACCGGCTATATCAAAGGCGGTGCCATGGTCGGGCGAGGTCCGCACGATGGGCAGCCCCAAGGTGACATTCACGCCGCCGGAAAAATCTAAGGTCTTGATCGGGATCAAGGCTTGATCATGGTACATGCACAGAGCCGCGTCATAGCCGGCGCGCGCCTTGGGGTGAAATAGCGTATCTGCGGAATGGGGTCCGGTGATGGCCAGCCCGGCGTTTTGCAGCTCAGCCACCCAGGGGGTGATTTGGTCAATATCCTCCCGGCCAATCTTACCGCCTTCGCTGGCATGTGGATTGAGCCCGGCGACGCTGATGCGCGGCTCTGCAATGCCAAAATCATGGCGCAGGGCCTCATGCATTATGTGAGCGGTGCTGTGAAACACCTCTTTGGTGATCGCCTGAGCCACATCGCTGATCGGGATATGAATGGTGAGCGGCACGACCGAAAGCGCCGGGCAAGTCAGCATCATCACAACCTGCTCAACATCGCACAGATGCGCCAGAAATTCCGTATGCCCGGGAAACTGAAACCCGGCGCCGTCTTGCAAAATCGCCTTATGAATGGGCGCAGTGCACAGACCGGCCATCTGTCCGGCCTGGGTGAGCCGCACCGCCTGTTCAATGGCCGCAATGACCCCGGCCGCATTGCGCGGATCTGGGCGGCCAGGATGCGCGGGTTGGGCGAAATCTATGTGATGCAGCCATATGTGATCTGCTGGCGGCGGTGCCGTATTGGGCTGAAACAGCGTGATCGGAACGTCCCGCGGCAAATGCCGCTGATCGGCAAAAAGGACCATAGGGATCTCGGTGCCAATCTCTTTTTGCGCAGTTCTAAATATTTCAAGCCCAATGCCAGCGGGATCGCCGCAGGTCACGGCAAGGGGCGCGTGTGTGGTCTTATCTGTCATCACCAAAGCACCTGTACCAAAAATCAAATTTCAAAGCGCCAGGAGCCAAGTCTTCTGGATTTGAAACTTTGTTAAACCATCACCGCAGTTGGGCGTTAATGATAGACGATATCTGCGCTGGCGCGCAGCTCGGCGAGAAAGCCGTCGGCCAGGCTTGAGATGCGAGCAGAGCGCAGGTTATCTGCAACTTGTCCCCGCGACACATCTTCTAGCGCTGCATAGACCCGCGCGCAGAGCATGACAATTTCAGCGTGATCCCCGGCCGCTGCTGCTGCCGGCATGTCATCAAATTCATTCTTATCCAACCCCATCAGCCGCAGAGATAAGGCTTGGGACATTTGATCGGGGCTTTCAGACCGAATTGTCAAGGTGAGCGAGGGATCGTCTTTGGCCGCGCCGTAAAAATCATCACAGGTATCGGCCATCTGCGTGGCAGCTTTCACAGCATCCGCCGGTCCCTTTAAATGCGCGTATTCAATGGCGGAAATCTCTGGCGATTGCGCTGTGGTCTCGGCCACATCACGCAGTTGAAACAATACGACGGCATTTGGCACCTCAAGCGGGGTGGTGATCTGACCTGGGCGCAAACCGGAAATAATAGGACGCAGACCATCGGGCAGGTCGCTCATATTGGCCCATTCTAGCCGACCACCATTCACGCGCGATTGCGCAACCGAGAGTCGGCGGGCTTGTTCAGAGAAATCGGCGGTTGAACTGATGCGCCCCAAGCGTTCCGCAGTTTGACGTGCGCTGTTCAGCTCTTCGGCAGAGCCGGCTGGTAAAACAATCTCAGTCAAGAGCACTTTGACCCCGCCCTGAGCCGCGGCAGAGGCAAGCGCCCGGTCAATTTCTGCTTCACTCGGTGCGCTGCGGGCCGCAAAGCGGGCGCGAATAAGTTCGCGCCAGGTCACCCCAACCATGATGAAATCGCGGTAAGTTTGCTCATCTACGCCGCTTTGCGCCAGAGTTTCGAGCAATTGCTCCAACTCGAGATTGGCATTGGCGGCAAATTCATTCATGGCGCTCAGCAGCTGAGCGCCGCTGAGCTTAATTCCAGACCGATCAGCGGCGGCCATTTTTAAACGATCTTCAATCAAATCGTCGCGCGCCCGCTGCGCCATACCAGAAGAGCGCTGCAAAATTTCCAAAAACTGCTCGCGTTGCTCTAACTCATAGGCGGTGATGGCGGCCCTGTTTACGGAAATCACCGGATCAAAAAGCCCTTGCGCCTGCGCGGCGCTTTGGAGCGAGCCGATCAAAACAAGAGCTGCTAGACCGATGCGCCGGGTGATATTGATCATTTCAAACCTCGTTTATGATGCACCGCATTGACGGCTTTTCTTTATGTTCCTGACGCCAGTAGAAAATCCAGCCAGTTCTACACTCAGACCAAATTCAGTTTTATCTGTCAACGTGGTGGATGTTGCAAAGCGACGCGAAGCTGAAAAATCCACAATAACGCATTCATTTGCATATTCTAACCCGAATTCGAATTTGGACGCCTCACCGACTGAGGTGTCAAATTGAAATTCTGACGTCGAGAGCCAATCGGGCAAAAATTGATAGTTCCACTTCAATGCAAGCGAGCTTAACGCTACCTGGCGATTTTCCGCCTCATCGGCGGTTAATCCAACATAGGTGGCGTCCAGCTGATGTTTGCCCGTGTTCCAGCTGGCGCGGATTTCAGATTTTTTGAGCCGACCGAAATCTTCCAGCAAGCTGCGCGCGACCAATTCCATACCAAGGGAGGTTTGGACTTGGGCGGCGAGCAGCCAATCGCTCACATGGCCGCTGAGGCCCGAGGTCTTGGTGAAACTGTTGGTGCTATCTGTTCGATAGATTCGGCCAATCTCCCAGCCAATCTTGGTTTGTTTTGGATACTCAATGCCGCCCGCCAGCCCGATATTCAGGCGAAGACCTGTTTCAATCAAATCGAATCCCGGTGCGCGATTGAAGCGGAACAGATTGCCCTCGTCAAATTCGACCTGCGTGCTGTCCTGATTGGGAATAGGATCCGCATCTGAGATCACGCCGGCCAATTGGATGCGCGGTTCGAGCCGCTGCACCGCACCCCCGGAAAACCTCCGGGCGAGGGGCCAGCGCAGGCCAAGTGCGCCGCCGCTGGTGATCCGAGTGATGACAGGCTCGATATCTTGGTGCTGGCGCACAAGGTAATGGGATGCTTCCAGCTCAGTGGCGAGATCTACAACGAACCCCTCGGGCAGCACCCAGTCGCGGTGATATTTGGCCAGCGATGACAGGCGCAGCGTGTCATAGCCGTCAACCTCATCGCCGCTATCTGGTCCGTCAACCGGCGATGTGGAGGAGCGGTAGCTGGTCAATAGGCTGGTTTCTAGATCAAAAACACCGCCTAAGCCATTGGGATGGCTGCGGTGTTGTGCGATGGCTTCGGTGACCAACGTGGGTTGGGTGGCATTGCTCTCGCTGTCACGCAAGGAATGATAATTGGAAAATCGCAGCTCAATGTTGCGGCTTTTTTGGGTGCGCACAAGGGTGACTTTGTTTTCCAACCTGTCAATTTCTTTGACGTCATATTCAAATAAATAGGCCGGATCACTGGTGCTTTGCACCTGTCCGCTGAATGCATAGCCCGTTTTTAAGTTAAAATTGGCCGTGCCGAAGAGGTAACCGCGATCCTGGCCCGCAAGAAGCGTATCGCGCGAATAGGCGCCCTCTAGCGCGATGCTCCCGGTGTGAAAGGCTTGGCGATATCTCAAGCCCAGGGTCTTGGTGCGCGAAGAGACCATTGGTGAAAGAGTGAGGTCGCGATGATCGCCGATTTCAATGAAATAAGGCACGCGAATTGCGGTCCCTAAAGTTGTCGAGGTGGTCAGCGCTGGAACCAAAAACCCGGTGGCGCGCTTTAAGCTGGGGTCGGGCAGCCGCAAATAGGGAAAGAAAAATACGGGCACATCCATCACCCGCAATTGTGCCTGATCAAAATAAATTTGCTTATCTGCGCTGTCATGTACGATCCGCTTGGCACGGATTTGCCAAAGTGGTGTCTGACCGGCGCAGATAAAACAAGAGGTGGCAGAGACATGCGAGGCTTGACTATAGGTTGCATTCACGCGGGAAATCTGCGCCGCAGCAATTTGCACTTGCTGGCTTAGGATGATCCGGGCGCTGGTGATGATCCCCTCTGAGAGATCGGAGGAAAGATCGGCTTGATCGGCCAAAATAACTGTTCCGCTGCCGTCTTGCAGCTTGATGGGACCGGACAGCGACAAGCGCCCTTCGCGGCTCTCATAGGTGATGGTCCGAGCGGTGATCTGAACGCCGCCATGCCAGACAGTCACCGACCCGCTGGCACGCAGGGCACCATCGGGTGAAATCTCAATACGGTCGGCAACCAAATGGGCCGCATCCTGTGCCCAAAGTGCCTGCGCGCCCATTAACCATAGGACTGTAAGAAGAAACCATCTCATCTAGCCGTCCTCTGTGTGCAAAAGAAACGCCAAGGACAAGCCAATGGCTGCAATGGGTGGAATCCAGGCCGCCCAAATTTCTGGCAATTGGCCATTTTCACCGAGGATTTGGGCGAAATTGCGTAGAAAATATAGACCAAAGCCAAACAGCAGGGTCATAAGCACGCGTAGACCCGTCCGACTTTGCCGGCCGTGTCGCATCGTAAACCCAGCACCGATCATAACGATCGAGGCGAGAAATAAGGGCAGTGCCATCTCCATATGAAACCAAACCCGATGACGCCTGGCGGAAAAGCCAGCTTTTTCCAGCTGGTTGATGAAGGCGGGCAATTGCCAGATCGGTATTGAAGATGGGCTGCCAAAGCTGTCCTGAATATGGTCTTTGGTCAATTCGGTGGGAATTTTATACTGCCTTTTCGTATCTGCCTCCGCCTCTGGATTGCTCCTAAGTCCCAGTTGCCATTCTTTCGCATTGATAAGATTCCAATACCCATCTCCTAAAGTCGCCGTTGTGGCTGCAATACGACGGGTGGCCTTGCCGCTCAGGTCAAACTCGTAAAGCGCCACGTCAAACAAGCGCGTGCCATCCAAATTGCTGCGTTTGGCATGTATGACCGTTTGCGCCTGCTCGTCGCCCTGGCGCAACCAAAGCCCGGTGCTTGAAACAGAGACGGCGCTGACCCGTGATGAAAAAAAACTCGACAACAGCTGCTCATATTTTTTCTGTGTACCGGCGACAATTGGGTTGATTATGGCGACCGCAATAAGTCCGATCAGCAAAGATGTGAGGATCGGGCCATATAGGGCGCGCAAGGCAGAACGCCCAGCGGCCCGCGTCACCACCAATTCACTGCTGCGCGCCAGGTTCAAAAACAACATGATCGAGCAGAGCACTGTGACCAATGGGAGCATTTGGTAAAGCGTGGCCGGCACATTGAGCGCCACCAAATGCGCTTTTTGGCTCAGCGTGATCTCCATTCCGCGAAATCGGCGCAATTGTTCTATGAAATCCAATAAGATGACCAATACCAAGAACCCACCCAAAACATAGGTAAAGGCCAAGGCAAAGCGGCGGGCGAAATACAAATGCAAAATCATACGCCCGGCACCTTTTGCGAGACCCATATTTGATCGGATTTGAAGATGATGCTGTAAGACAGCACCGCGCCAAACAGAGAGGGCAGGTATAAAACCCAAAGCGCCGCGTGATTTTGGCGGCTGTAGTCTAAACAAAGACCCTCAATAAATTTAATTAAAATCAGATATATAACCGCCATCAAAATCGGACGCCAGTGGCCAAAGCGGCTGTAACGGGCCGTGACCATCACCGCGAAACCAATCAGCACCAGGCATATTGACAATAACGGTCCTGCCAATCGCTGATGCAGCGTATAGAGCATGTCAAAGCGGGCGCTTTGCGTCATATCAGGCGCGCTCATCAGCTTTTGGATCAGCTCCAGGCTGGTGAAATGCTCTGCACCCTTGGGAGCTGTGCCACCTGGGCTGACGATTTGACCAATATTTATGACGAAATCATTAAACTGGGTGACCGCGAGTTTTTCGCTGTTCAGATCGAGGTTCTGAATCACACCGTCAATCAACACCAAGCGCGGCCCAACCTTCGAACGCACCAAAAAGGCTTTGGCCGCTGAATATGTAATATTTTTGCCGGGGCTGGAGGCATCATTGAGGAAAACGCCTTCGAGCTGACCTTCCGCGGTGATATGGCGTAGGTAAAAGGTAATGGTGTCACTCGGTGTTAGGAACTTGCCCTCGGTCAACAGCCTTGCGGTGAGGTTTTCAGCAACTTCCATCTGCCTTTGATGCAGTTGCGCTTGGCTAATCGGCACCAGGATGCTGCTGAGCACGAGGGTTAAGACCGCAAGGCTCACTGCAAAGCCCCAGACGGGTTTGGCAATCTGCGCCACCGACAGACCCGCGGTCTGTATCACCACCAATTCGCGGTCTGTCACCAGGCGATGGACCACATAGATCACCGCAGCAAATCCGGCGATTGGGGCGATTGCAAATATCATCCAAGGCAGGGTGAGGGAGGTGAACTCCAAAAATACCAATGCCGATTGACCATCGGCAATCAGCCTATCAAATAAGCGCACCGCGCGGTTGATCCAATAAATCAACACCAATACCAATGCAAAAAACCCAAACATTGTGAGCAATTGCTTTAGAATATATGTGTTGATCCGCCCCATATGGCCCCCGCAGTGATCTTGTGTTTACTGCTAAAGGAAATTGCACAGAACAGAAACATGAATCTGGTCAAAATCAATGCGACAGGCTAGGCTTTGCTCATAATTTTTTAAAGGAACGCCCATGACACCGCTGCCAAAGTTTACCATCTCTGAGTTGGAATTAGATCGCTTGCAGGACTATGAGGGGCAAATCGTGCTTTTGGTTCAAGAAGACGGCCGCATGGATGTGGTGGGGCGGCGGATCAATAAGGCAACCAAGGGCGCGTTGGCACGATTTTTAGAGTCCAAAGCGTTTCAAGACTTGGGGGGCGGTAAAGTTATGACGCTCTCTTATCCGACTGGCTTGATGGCCTGTGCGGTGAGCGTGGCTAAAATCAACCGCAATTCTACCCATGCTGAGGCCCGCAGCTGCGGCGTGGCGCTCGCCAAGGCCAGCGTCACGGAGCGCTTCGTCATCGCGTTCAGCAAGTTTAAGCGGATCAGCGATTTAATCGAAGGCATGGCGCTGCGCGATTATGACTATTTGGACCAAAAAAGCGATGCGACACCAACGCCCTTTGATGTGGAGGTGATGGGGGCCGATGCGCTGGAACAGAAGGCTGAGATTGAGGAAAAATTGGCGGTGTTGGAAGGGGTGTTTTTCACCCGTGACCTGACCAATGCGCCGGCCAATGTGCTGACAACGAGCCATTTTGCTGAGCAGCTTGCGGCCTTAAGCGATTTGGGGATCAAAGTGGACGTGTTGGAGGAAGCGGAGCTGGAAAAACTTGGCATGCGCACTCTTTTGTGCGTGGGCCAGGGATCTGACAGCCCCTCCAAGGTCGTGGTCATGCACTGGAACGGTGGCGGCGCCGAGGTCCCATTTGCCCTGGTCGGCAAGGGGGTTGTCTTTGACACCGGTGGCATCTCCTTGAAGCCGGCGGGCGGCATGGAAGATATGACTATGGATATGGGCGGCGCAGGCGTTGTTGCAGGGGTGATGAAAGCCTTGGCGCAGCGCGGGGCTAAGGCCAATGTGGTCGGCGTTGTGGGGCTGGTGGAGAATATGCCTTCTGGCAATGCTGTGCGCCCCGGCGATGTTATCACATCCATGAAAGGCGACACGGTCGAAGTCATCAATACGGATGCTGAAGGGCGTTTGGTTCTGGCCGATATTCTTTGGTACACGCAAGAACGTTTTGCGCCCAGCGGCATGATCAACCTGGCAACATTGACCGGCGCGATCATCATCGGTTTGGGCCATGAAATGGCCGGTGTATTTTCCAATAATGACAAACTGTCTCAGGATTTTATCACTGCGGCGAAGGCCGAAGGCGAAGGCGCTTGGCGTATGCCTTTGGCACCGGCCTATGATAAAATGCTCAAGTCGCGCATTGCTGATATGAAAAATGTCGGCACGCGGGCAGCCGGCTCGATCACAGCCGCGCAGTTTTTGCAGCGGTTTGTGAAAGACGACATGCCTTGGGCGCATCTGGATATCGCTGGCGTCGCCTCTATTGCCTCAGAAAGTGCCTATGCGCCCAAAGGCGCGACCGGATGGGGTGTGCGGGCCTTGAACCGTTTGATTGCGGATCATTACGAGAATAAGGGCGAGGGCGCGCCGGGTGAGTGAGGTCTACTTTTACCATCTCACGCGCCAGAGGGTCGATCAGGCCCTGCGCCCACTTTTGGGCAAATGTCTCGCCAATGGCTGGCGCGTGTTGATCCGTGGCCGCGAGGAGGCAGAGATTCGTCAGCTCGACGATGCACTGTGGCAAGGCCCCGCTGAAGAGTTCCTGCCCCATGGGCTCGCCGGCGCAGCCCAGGAGGCCGATCAACCTGTACTGATGGCGCTGGAGGGGCATAAGGCACAGCACGACTGTTTGATTTGTGTCGGTGGCAGCGCCGTTACCGCCGATGAGGTCTTAGCCAGCAAGCGCGTGTGTATCCTGTTTCAAGATGACAATGGGCTGCACATGCAAACGGCGCGGTCACAATGGAGGTCCCTAACAGAGGCAGGGATTGCGGCAAAATATTGGAGCCAAGCCCAAGGCAATTGGGAACTTCAGGCGGAAAAAGCCGCCAGTACGGCCTAGCGGCCGGCCAAGACATCTCTAGGTAAGCTGGTTCAGCGGCGCAGGATTAGTTGATCCTGGGCGATTTCAATGCGCCCGAAAAGCCCCAGGTAGCTCATACCCAACAGGCTCTTTTCCATCTCTCCACCATTGATTGCGACCGAGATTCCTTGGTCCAAATAGGGACCAAGCTGAATGGTTTTGAGGCGGCTATAGGCGATGGGCACAACGCCATTTGCCGTGCGGGCACTGCCCAAAAAAGCCAGTTTCTCTAAATCCAACCCGATGCGGGCGGCATCTGCGCGCGATAAGACGATATCACTGGCCCCGGTATCGACCAGAAAATCAATTGCAGCACCATTCACCTCAGCTGTCACATAGTAATGCCCATCGGGCGCACGGGGCAGGGCAATGGCGCCGTCCTGCTGGGTGATGGGCAAGCTGTTGCGGCCATAATCCCGACTGATATCGCCCCAGAGCCCGTAAACGGCCATGCAGCCCAGGAAAATCATCCCCCAGACAAGAGCCATTTGCAGCGATTTGCCGACCGATTGGCGGTGGCTCGCCAAATAGGCGCCGCCCAAAGCCACCAGCAGCAGGGCTAAATATCCAAGATTTGCAAGTGACTCGCCGCTCATGTCCGCCTCCAGATCGCGCGTGCGCGGGCCGCGTTAGCCAAAGGTCGCGCTAAAGCCCAGCAATCCGTTTAAGATAAATTGCACCGCCAGCGCCGCCAATAGCATGCCCAAGACCCGGCTGACCACCAAAATTCCTGTTTGCCCCAAGGCGCGCTCCATAAATCCTGCAAGCATGAAGAGGATAAAGGTCGTGAGGACCACCGCGCCCATCACAACAATCACGCTTATTTGCTGCAAAAGATTGTCCTGTGCCTCATTGGTCAACAAAATGATCGACGCAATCGCCCCGGGCCCGGCAATCAAGGGCGTGGCCAGGGGAAAGACTGATGGATCGCGGTCATCATCGTCCAGCTCATCTCCTTTGGTGCTGCGCCGCTTGGCGCGCAGCTCAAATAGCATTTCCATTGCGGTCAAGAACAATAGGGCTCCCCCGGCGATTTGAAAGGCTGGCATAGAGATGCCTGCAAAGCCCAATACCGCGTCGCCAAAAAAGCCAAAGAGCGCCAGAATAACAAAGGCGATCACACAGGCTCGCAGCCCAATGGCCTTGCGCTTTGTTGGCTCGATCCCTTGGGTCAGGGCCACGAATATCGGTGTCAAACCGATGGGATCCATCACGACGAATAAGGTCGCAAAGGCCCAAATCAGCGGCAGGGTCTCAATCATATTAACCATTGTCTAATTTCTCTACAGTTTCACTGGCGCTCAGCCATAGCTTTTCGGCCCGCAATAGCGCCGTTTCAACTTCATGAAACTTTTTTTGCCAAACCGCAAGGTCGGTGGCATTGTGATCTTCATAGAGCTTTGGATCTGCAAGCTTTTCTTGTAACTTTTCATGCATCACAGTGATTTTCTCGATCCGCTCCTCGGCGCGCTTTAGCTCGCTGCGCGCCGCAATCCGATGCTCGCGTCCAGGCTTTTTGACTTTTGGCTTTTCAGAAGATTTCTTAGGCGCCGCGCCGCCGAGAAGAAAATCGCGATAGGCCCAAAGATCTTGGTCAAATGGTGTGACCCGTCCGCTTGAGACCAACCACAATCGGTCGGCGACGAGCGATAGAAGATGCATGTCATGGCTGACCAAGATCACCGCGCCAGAATATGTTGTCAGCGCTTGCACCAGTGCCTCGCGACTTTCGATATCCAGGTGGTTTGTTGGTTCATCCAAAATCAGCATATGCGGCGCATCCAATGTGGCCAGTAAGAGGGACAGGCGCGCCTTTTGCCCACCTGACAAGCGCGCAACCACGGTATCGACCTGATCGGGGCCCAGGCCAAACCCCGAGAGCATGGCGCGCAGGCGGGCCGGGCTGTGATCGGGGCGTTCCGATTGCAGATGTTGCAGCGGTGTTTCGTCCAAGTTCAGCTCATCGACCTGATGCTGTGCGAAATAGCCAATGCGCAATTTATTGTGAGTTACTAACCGCCCAGCAGAGGTCTTGAGCCTACCGGAGATCAATTTCGAAAGGGTGGATTTCCCTTCACCATTCTTGCCCAGAAGCGCGATACGATCGTCTTGATCAATCCGCAGCTCCAGCTGAGACAGAATATCTGGGCCGCCATAGCCCACGGCTCCATTCTCAATGGCAACAATTGGCGGCGAAAGCTCTTCGGGCTGCGGGAAGGTGAAGACCCGCTTTGCCACTTCCTCAGGCGGCGTGATAAGCTCCATCCGCTCGAGCGCTTTCACGCGCGATTGCGCTTGTTTGGCTTTGGAGGCCTTGGCTTTGAAGCGATCGACAAAACTTTGCAAATGCTCGCGCTGCGCCGATTGCTTTTTCGCGGCAGCCGCTTGCACGGCGCGTTTCGCGGCGCGGGTTTTGGCAAATGTATCATAATTGCCTTGGTAGAAGGTCAATTGCTTGTTCTCGAGATGCAAGATCCCGCCCACCGCGCGATTGAGCAGGTCGCGGTCGTGGCTGATCACCACCACAGTATGCGGATAGCGCGCCAGAAAGGCCTCGAGCCAGATGGTGCCCTCAAGATCGAGATAGTTGGTCGGCTCATCCAGCAGCAAAAGATCTGGCGCGGAAAACAAAACCGCCGCGAGGGCCACCCGCATGCGCCAACCGCCCGAAAAATCAGAGCAGGGGCGTTTTTGCGTGGCTTCATCAAAGCCCAAACCTTTGAGAATGGCAGAGGCGCGCCCTTCGGCGGACCAGGCATCAATATCGGTCAGACGGGTTTGCACCTCGGCTATTCTGTTGGGATCTTCGCTGGTATCGGCCAAAAGCGCCGCCCGCTCGACATCTGCGGCCAAGACCGTATCGAGCAGCGACAGGTCATTGGCCGGGGCCTCTTGCGCCACGCCGCCAATCTTGGCCCGGCGCGGCAGTTCAATAGAGCCGCTTTCAAGTGCCAATTCTCCGCGGATAATGCGAAAAAGCGTGGTTTTTCCGGTGCCATTGGGACCGACAAAGCCCACTTTATGGCCGGTGGGAATGGTCGCACTGGCGCCCTCAAACAAGCGGCGGCCATCGACGGCATAGGTGATGTCTTGGATTTTCAGCATGGCCCTCCCATGACGCGAAGCGCAGCAAAGGTCAATCCCGCCGACCGATCAACCCGGTGACCACCGCCGCGCCCACGGCCGTAATCACCCAGCCGGCCATTTGCACCAGCCAGCGCAGCCGATGACCCCATTCGCCCCATGTGCCGCAGGATGCTGAGGGGGCCCAATTTTTCTCCTGCCCCAAAGCATCCAGCGGGATAAACAGATCCAGCGCATAGAGCCATGCGCTAAAGCTTTCATAGTCCCGCCCGGGTTCGGTCTTGACCCAAGCATCCAATTGCGCCCGCCAGAGCGGCGAGTCGGCGGGGAGGGGAGTGCTTGGGAAGCTGCGCAGCCATTCTGGCGAGTTCAGCACGACAGTGGAGGTCGGTACGAATTGCCCGCGGCGGTGGGTTTGCTCGACAAACCAGACGGTGACCAGCCAGAGATTATGGCGATCCAGGGCAAGACCCGCGCGGGCTGGTGACCATATCCGAACATCCATTTGAAAGGCAGGCTCAAGAGAGGGCGGTATTGGTGGGCAGAGGCGATCAACTCTCGCCGCAATGTGCCGTCTATGCCCTCCATAGCTGCGTCCTATTCGGCCGCGCGCTGCTTGTCTTCGCGCCGGATCAATACCTGAGCGGCTTCCCCGGCAAACCCCTGCCGGCGCAAGACATTGGCCAGCTGTACATAGGGCGCAGGGGTGAATCGGCTGACAGTGGCGTCATGTTTGGCCAGCCAGTCCAAGCGCTCTTGCACATCCATTTTGCTTTCAATGCGATCATAGCGAAAGCAGAACAGGTGCAGTTTCTTCACAGGATCCCAAGACCCCGGCGGATCATTCAGCGTGCCAACCTGGGCGTCGATCAATTCAACCGTGATCCCGTGCCCCTGTACACCCCGCCAGAAAAAACCGTCTCGCACTCGCATTCCAGAAGCAATTAGCCTTTTGGCGAGTTTGGCGCCGGGCATTTTCAAATCTCCAGCAATCTCTGCTCGGCCTAAATCGACCGCGCCGCGCGCCTCAAATCCACTTAACAAAAGCACATTGGCCCCGACATTCATGCCGCTACAGTTCAGCGCCTCAGGTTCGGCCCAAAACTTGCCTCCCGTACAATTCAGCTGCCCAGCAATCTTCGCGCCGGCCAGATTAACTTCTCCTTGGGCCTCAAATCCATTTAACAAAAGCACATCGACCCCGACTGTGATTGCATAACATGTCAGTGCCACACCTTCTGCCAAAAATTTGCCACCCGTAAAGACCAGCTGCTCGGTGATGTTCGCGCCGTTGAGATCGACTGGGCCGCTTGCTTCAAATCCAGCCCTCAGATGCAGACTGCCGCTGCACCGCAGGCGTTGGGCGCGCAGTGCCGGCAACTGGGTGTCGGTCAGATAGAGCCCGGGCAGGGTGCAATCCTGCAGATTTATATCTTCTGCCAGGGTGCAGTTGTACAGCAGCAGCGACACCGGCACGGCCTCGCCCATAAGGGACAGATATTCATAGATCCATGCGCCCCAAATGTGCAGCCCTTGGGCCGGGGGTTTGCAATCTTCGGTGCCCAGCCACAGCTCCCGGATCAACCCGGCGCGGATGGTGTTTTCGGCAGTGCCCTCTGTTGGTAGTTCGGTACTGATTTGCAGCCCTCCCCCCATGCGGCAGGCTTCGATCAATGCTATTTCAGCGGGTTTGTCGTAATCTTTTATCGGCATTTTAATAAACTTGTCTAAATGTGCGCCTTGATAGCAAAGAGCTGCGGCCCGCGCAATCTTGCCCCGCCGCGGCCGCCTGCGGCGCAATCAAGGCTTTCCAATCTCTCCGCCGCATGCTAACGCGCCGGTCAATATCAACCCGCAATAGAAAGGCCCTCGAACATGGCTCTGGAACGCACATTCTCAATCATCAAACCCGATGCAACCCGCCGCAACTTGACCGGCAAGATCAATGCCAAATTTGAAGAGGCTGGCCTGCGCATTGTCGCGCAAAAACGTATTCATTTGACCATGGCTCAGGCCGGTGAATTCTATGCGGTGCATAAAGAGCGCCCGTTTTACGGCGAGCTGTGCGAATTTATGGCTTCTGCTCCGATCGTGGCGCAGGTTTTGGAAGGCGAAGGCGCCATTGCTAAGAACCGTGAAGTCATGGGCGCAACCAACCCCGCTGACGCCGCTCCCGGCACTATCCGCGCAGAATTTGCCGAATCCGTTGGTGAAAACTCCGTACATGGCTCAGATGCGCCAGAAACAGCCGCCGAAGAGATTGCCTATTTCTTCTCCGGTCTCGAACTGGTTGGCTAAATCAAACTCCTTGGGTTTTCGGGCTGCACCTCGCGGGGTGCAGCCTTTTTTATCGCGTCCGGCCTGTGCCGATGCAATCTAGAATTTTCTCAATACCGTGATCGTTGAGCCCGCTATGCGCGGCGACCAGCGCGTCGAACTGCTGGCGAAGCGCGGCTTTCTCCGCGCCTTTGCAATCGTGCCATGGTCGGCCTTGCAGCGCCATATGCAGCAAATAATAGGCAATAAAATGCGGCCGCGCGCCGGATCTGAGCAATCGTCGATAGGCCTCATCTGCGCCGCAGGCCCGCAAGGCCTTCGCGGTTGGGATGCCGGCTGCATTTAACTCGGCCTCCATGGCCGGTCCGAGATTGCGTATGGTCGAAATGGCCGTCATGGCAGGGCAGAGGCGTCAGTTTTAGGCTGCCCCACCGATGATCTTGCGCATCGGTGGGGCGGGGTGTTTACGGGTCTTGGCGCACGGTTTGGCGCTGCTTGCCAAGGCCAGAGATTTCCAGCTCCATCACATCGTCGGGCTTGAGGAAGACCGGATCTGGCTTCATGCCCATACCAACGCCGGGAGGGGTTCCGGTGGTGATGACGTCACCGGGGTGCAGCGTCATCAGCTGAGACAGATGGCTGATGATTTGCGCAACCGTGAAGATCATCGTCGCTGTATTGCCAGTTTGCATGCGTTTGCCGTTCACATCCAGTGACATATCAAGCGCCTGCGGATCGGCAATTTCATCGCGTGTGACGAGATAGGGGCCGGTGGGGCCGAAGGTATCGCAGCTTTTGCCCTTGGTCCATTGGCCGGTCAGCTGCGTTTGGAAATGCCGCTCTGAGACGTCGTTGACGATGCAATAGCCGGCCACGTGGTTCAAAGCGTCTTCTTCGCTGACATATTTTGCCGCCGTGCCGATCACCACGCCAAGCTCGACTTCCCAATCGGTATGGGTAGAGCCGCGCGGCATCACCACATCATCATTGGCCCCAACGATGGCGGAATTGGCCTTGAAAAACAAAATGGGATGCTCTGGAATGGCCGCGCCGGTCTCGGCTGCGTGATCGGAATAATTGAGACCGATGCAGAGAAACTTGCCGATATTGCCAACAACCGGGCCGAAGCGCGGTGATCCGGTGACCGCGGGCAAGGTGCTTGGGTCTAGGGCGCGTAGGCGGGCCAGGGCCTCATCGCCGAGCATGTTGGCATCGATATCCGTCGCATGACCCGAAAGGTCGCGCAGCACGCCTGCGGGGTCGATCAGACCGGGGCGCTCTGCGCCCGGTTCGCCATAGCGGACTAACTTCATGAAAAAAACTCCTAGTGGTTGTCACGCGGCATATGTTTGCGCGCGATGTCTTGATATTCATGTGCCCCGTCCAGAGTCATGCCTTCTGAGAAGGGCTTGACTTTTTCGCGGAACAATTCTTGCCAAGGGGTTTGGCTGTCAGGGGTGAAGGGGCGCGGGCCAAGTGCGGCCCTGCGGCTCTCAAGCTCGGCCGGTTCGACCAACATATCGGCGGTGCAAGCATTCAAATCAATGCGGATGATATCACCCGTTTGCACCAGGCCCAAGCCGCCGCCATCTGCGGCTTCAGGGGAGGCGTTGAGGATCGAAGGGGATCCAGAGGTGCCCGATTGCCGGCCATCACCCAAGCAGGGCAGGGAGGTGATGCCCTTGGTCAAAAGATAGGAGGGCGGGCGCATATTCACCACTTCCGCCCCGCCGGGATAGCCAATTGGACCGGCGCCCCGCATGATTAAGACGCAATTTTCGTCAATATTGAGGCTTGGATCATCAATGCCATGGTGGAAGTCCTCCGGCCCATCAAAGACGATGGCGCGCCCCTCAAAGCAATTTGGGTTGGCCGGATCAGACAGGTAGCGCGTGCGAAATTCTTCCGAGATTACCGAAGTTTTCATGATCGCGCTGTCAAACAGATTGCCCTTGAGATTGATGAAGCCGGCGGCTCCCACCATTGGCGCTGCGACCTGCCGGATGACATCGCTATTGGTGCTGCGGCACTCTTGGCAATTTTCAGCGATGGTTTTGCCATTGGCCGTCCTGGCATCCGGATGTGGCAGCAGCCCTGCGGCGAGCAATTCGCCGACCACCGCCGGTACGCCTCCGGCCCGGTGGAAATCTTCGCCAAGATATTCGCCCGCCGGCTGAAGATTGACCAAAAGTGGCACCTCATGACCCAGGTTTTGCCAATCATCATTGTTCAGCGCGACGCCCAGGTGTTTGGCGACACCGTTGAGGTGAATGGGCGCATTGGTCGAGCCGCCGATGGCCGAATTGATCACAATGGCGTTTTCGAAGGCTTCACGGGTCATAATGCGGTTAGGTCTTAGATCCTCATGCACCATATCGACAATCCGCAGCCCGGTTTGGTAGCTGATCTGTCCCCTTTCGCGATAGGGGGCTGGGATGGCGGCAGAGCCGGGCAATTGCATACCAAGACCCTCGGCCAGTGAATTCATCGTCGTGGCCGTGCCCATGGAGTTGCAATAGCCCACAGAAGGGGTAGAGGAGGCCACCATATCCATGAAGCCGTCATCATCAATTTCGCCCGCGGCCTGCATCTCTCGGGCCTTCCAGACGATGGTGCCGGAACCTGTGCGTTTGCCGCCGAACCACCCGTTGAGCATTGGGCCAACGGAGAGGGCAATCGCTGGAATATTGACCGTTGCGGCCGCCATGAGCAAAGCCGGGGTGGTTTTGTCACAGCCGATATTGAGCACAACCCCATCAATGGGATAGCCAAATAGGGTTTCAACCAAAGACAGATAGGCCAGATTTCTGTCCAACATCGCCGTGGGGCGTTTGCCGGTCTCTTGGATGGGATGCACTGGAATTTCAATCACCGTGCCACCGGCGGCGATGACCCCATCGCGCACCCGCTTGGACAGCTCAATGTGGTGCCGATTGCAGGGGCTGAGGTCGCTGCCGGTCTGGGCAATACCAATGATTGGCTTACCTGACTGTAGCTCGTGGCGTGTCAGACCATAGTTGAGATAGCGTTCAAGATAGAGCGCTGTCATCTCTTGATTGTCGGGATTGTTGAACCACTGTTGGGATCGCAATTTAGGTTTGTTATCTGACACGTGGGACGTCCTCGTTAAGTTAAAGTTTTACGCGCCTGCAATTAGTTGGACCAGCCGCCATCAATGACCTGTGTTGTGGCGGTTGTGAAGGCACTTTCATCCGATCCTAAGTAAACTGCAAGGGCTGCAATTTCTTCGGCTGTGCCAATACGGCCCATGGGTTGGCGGGCAACAAAATCTTTCATCGCTTGCACCTCATCTCCAGTGGCCCGCAGGCGGTCATGTAAAGAGGGGCTTTCAACTGTGCCGGGACAAATTGCGTTACAGCGAATTCCCTGTTTGATGTAATCAATGGCCACAGATTTGGTCAGGCCGATCACCGCAGCTTTGGTTGTACCGTAGATAAAGCGATTGGGCGCGCCAATCACGGACGAACAGGCGGACGACATATTGATGATCGAACCGCCGCCCCGTTCCAGCATGCCCGGCAACGCGGCTTGAATGGTGCGCATCATCGAGCGGACATTGAGGTTGAAGGCAAAATCCCATTCGTCTTGCGTGGCATCGATAATGGACCCGTGATGCACAAACCCTGCGCCATTAAACAAAATATCAGGCTGCGCGCGATCGACACCTGCCTGTGTAGAGGCCGCGTCAAGAACGTCGAGCACATAGGTTTCAATCTGCCCAGTGCTGGCGGTTTGTACCTCAGCCAAAGTTTCGGGGTTTATGTCTGTGGCAAAGACTTTGGCGCCCTCAGCGGCCATGGCCAAAGCGGTGGCTCTGCCAATACCCTGTCCTGCGGCGGTCACCAAAGCGCGTTTTCCTGCGAGTCGTCCCATCTCGATCCCCTGTCGTTTCTTTTGAGAGGGCAAATGTGCATGGCGCGCCGGCATTAGGCAATGACATTTCTGAACAAATTTGCATTTTTTGTCACCGCAGCTGTTGCTGTCGCTGTTGCGGCCCTGGTGCGGGTGAGATTGGGGCGTCCAGCGTCACCGCGGTGACTTAAACGGTTGCAATTTGCCAAGGCCAGCCGCACAAATGCGCAAAGGGCGGCGAGGCCCGCATAATGTGCAAAGGGTCAAACTCATGTCGAACAAACAGAAAATCGCAGTCTTGGGAACAGGGCTCATGGGCGCGCCCATGGCGCGGAACCTTTGCCAGGCAGGGTTTTCAACGGCGGTCTGGAACCGCACAGCAGCCAAGGCGGCAGCTTTAAGCGCCTTTGGAGCCGTGGTGGCGGACCATGCGGCCGAGGCGATCGCTGAAGCAGATATCGTGATTTCCATGCTGTCAGATGGGCCGACCGGGGCGTTGGTGCAAGCCGATCAGGCGTTGCGCGCAGCCTTGCGCCCCGGCACAGTCTGGGTGGAGATGGGGTCGATCAAACCAGAGGAGGCGCGGGCCGCAGCTGAAGATTTGGCGCAGCTCAATGTGTCTTATGTAGATGCGCCCGTATCGGGCGGGACAAAAGGCGCCGAGGAGGCCAGCCTGGCGATTATGGCCGGTGGCGCGCCAGAGGATTTCGACACCGTTGCGGCCGCTCTGAGCGCCATGGGGCGGCCGGTGCATGTGGGGCCAATTGGCGCCGGGCAATTGGCAAAATTGGCCAATCAAGCCATTGTCGGCGTCACGATTGCGGCGGTGGCTGAAGCCATGTTGATGCTGCAAAAAGGGGGCGCAGATCCCGCAGCTGTGCGCGCGGCCTTGAAAGGCGGGTTCGCAGATAGCACGATTTTGCAATTGCACGGCGCACGCATGACCAATTTGGATTTCACCCCCGGTGGCCTCAGCGCTTTGCAGCTTAAAGACCTCAACAATGCATTGGCCGAGGCTGAAAGTTTTGGGCTGAGCTTGCCGACTTTGCAAAAGACCCGCGATCGCTTTGATCACTTGGTTCACGAGATGGATGGCGCAGGATTGGATCATGCGGCACTCTATCTGGAGCTATTGGCCCGCAATGGCCTAACCGCTGAGTGATGCGCGGGACCCATGCGCGGGTTTGTGAGGCGCAACTGGACAGGCCGCCGCGATTGCTCTTAGTCTGCCTTTGAATATGCAGAGCAATTTGGAACATATTGGGGCAGTTGAGATGGCAGTCACCGAAGATATGACAGCAATGGCCTTGCGGCTGCACCGGCAAGGACAGAAAGTGGCGCTGGCGACTGTGATGGCCACCTGGGGATCTGCGCCCCGGCCCATTGGCGCTCAAATGCTCATTTGTGAGGATGGCCGCTTTTTTGGCTCTGTCTCGGGCGGCTGTGTCGAAGGGGCTGTTGTCTTAGAGGCGGCTGAGGCATTGGCGACGGGGCAATGCCTGCGTCTGCGCTACGGTGTTGCCGATGCGGATGCTTTCGCCGTGGGGCTGGCCTGTGGCGGCGAGATTGAACTGGTGGTCGAACCCGTGGGGCATGGCCAGGGCATGGATCCAGCCGTGTTGGAGCGGCTTGTTGAGGCCCAATCAGCTCGAAAGCCCATTGCAGTGCGGTTGGATTTGTCCAGCTGGCAGCGCGAATTAATTTCAGGGCAAGCGGCGCTTTCAAGTGTTCAGCCAACGGGCGGGCTCGCCGGGGATGTCTTCACCTACGTTCAAACCGTGCCGCTGCGGTTGGTGATTATTGGCGCGGTGCATATTGCCCAATATTTGGCGCCAATGGCACAGATGGCCGGCTATCTCGTCACGATTATTGATCCGCGTGACAGTTTTGCAAGCCCGGCCCGCTTTGACGGGCATCAGGTGATCGTCGACTGGCCAGAGGAGGCTTTGGCGCGATTGTCTTTGGATCGGCGCACGGCGCTTGTGACACTCACGCATGATCCAAAAATGGATACACCCGCCTTGCAACATGCGGTTGCCAGTGAGGCATTTTATATTGGGGCTCTGGGATCATCGCGGACCCATGCTAAGCGTCGCCAGTCCATGTTGGACCTCGGCGTGAGCGCAGCGGCGTTTGATCGGATTCAAGGGCCAGTAGGGCTAAACATCGGCAGCCGGACCCCGGCAGAGATTGCCCTGTCCATTCTGGCGGCCATGACCGCAAAATTGCGAGGACAGGCCCATGTCTAAGCTGTTCTCTGATCGCAATCGACCGGTGCATATGGGACGATATCCAACGGAACTTCTAAAACGCAGCCGGGTGATGCCTGATCTTGAGGGGCTGGCTCCATGGCCGGATCTGTCCTTTGAGCTGCCCGCAGGCAGTCACAGTTTGGTGCCCGCTATGGCGGAGTTTCAAGCGATGATGGATGCGGTACGTGATGGTGCGCAAAATTGCGCGCCGTCAGATATTCCTGCCGACCCAGAAGAGCGCTCCAACCATCTCAAAGCCTTCGCTTATTTTAATGATATTTCCATGGTCGGCATAGCGGCGTTGCGCTCGGATGACAGGCTCCAAGTGCCACGGCGCAACCCGCAAATCGACCGGCTGTCCCATGCGCTGCAAACGCGCCAAACCAAGACTTTGGCCGCTGGTATTGATATGATCATGGCGGATTTACGAGAGAGCATGACCGCCAAGCCAGAACCGATGGATCACCATGCATATGCGTTGGTCTTTCTGGTGGCGTATCGGCGCGATCCGCGAAGCGGCGAGACCGGCTGTGATTGGGTTCAAGATGCGCAGGCGGAACGTGCGGCACTGCTGGGTGCTGAAACTGCCACTGTTTTAGCCAATTACATTAGAGTTTTAGGGCATAGCGCTCGGGCGCATTCAGCCACCACCTGCGATGTGGATTTGGCGCGCCTGGCGGTCAAGGCCGGTTTGGCACAGGTTGCGGGCGATCAGATCATCCATCCTTGGTTGAAACAAAGATTTGGTTTGGCCGCTGTCACAACGGATATGGCACTGGCTCCGGATTTGCCTTTGGCCGCAGATCAGCCAAAATCCGTCCGAATGGGGCTGGATTGGGGTCTTGGTCGCCATGGCGGCGCGAGCCGTGGATCCCATGATCCCTATGCGCGGCGCGATTACGCGCAGGGTGCCCATCCGTTTGAAACCCTCAAGCGCGTTGAGACCCCCACCACCTATATTGATGAGCCGAATGTCGCCCGAGTGCCCAAACGCACGGATATGTTCGCCCGCGCGCAATTTGGCGATATGGGACCGGCGCTGCAAAAGGGCGCGACGGCTGGTCACTACGTGCGCAAGGCGGCGCCCAGCTCTGCGCAACGCAGGCTGCTGGGTGCATTTGTGCTCTTGCAGGACGGGGAACCGGCGGCGCATGCCCAACCGATTGCGCCTAAACTGGCGGCCGATAACATCAAAGGGGCCAGCTATTTTCTCGGCATAGATGCCACCGGTCTGTCGCGCTGCCCTTCCTGGTCATGGTATTCGCATGACGCCCGGGGCACACCCATTGCCCCGCCCCATGACCAAGCCATTAGTATGATTGTGGATCAAGGGTTCGAAACCATGGAAGGTGCGTCGGGCGATGATTGGATCTCAGTGGCGCAATCCATGCGGGCCTATCTGAGGTTCTCGCTTCTGGGCGGAATTTTGGCGCAACATATTCGCAACCTGGGCTATGCGGCCAAGGCGCATACGGTGATGGATGGTGAGGTGCTGCAACCGCCGCTGCTTTTGCTGTCCGGTCTGGGGGAGGTGAGCCGAATTGGCGAAGTGATCCTGAACCCGTTTCTGGGTCCGCGGTTGAAATCTGGTGTGGTGACCACCAGCCTGCCACTTGCCCATGACAAGCCAATTGATTTTGGTTTGCAGCGGTTCTGCCAAAGCTGCAATAAATGCGCCCGCGAATGCCCATCCGGGGCGATCACAGCTGGGCCAAAATTGATGTTCAATGGCTATGAGATTTGGAAATCTGACAGTCAGAAATGCGCCAGCTATCGCATCAGTACCCCGGGTGGCGCTATGTGTGGACGCTGCATGAAAACCTGCCCATGGAACTTGGAGGGGCTCTTCGCTGAAGCGCCCTTCCGCTGGGCGGCGATGACCGTGCCGCAGATGGCACCAGTTTTGGCAAAAATGGATGATATGGCCGGACGAGGCGCGCTCAATCCGGTCAAAAAATGGTGGTGGGATTTGGAGTTGACCGAGGAGGGCGGGTATCGCCCCACAACACATCCGGTCAATGCGCGTTCTTTGCAAAAAAATCTGGATCTGAAATACGAAGATCAAACTTTGGCGGTCTATCCTGCGCCCTTGGCTCCGCACCCATACCCCTATCCCGCGCCGATGGATCGCGAGGCTGGAATTGAGGCCTATCAAGCCATGATCACCGCAGAGGTTTATCAAGCGAAATCTGCCACAGGCGCGCGGGATCATTTGCATCTTTACCAAAATGATCACGAATCGCCGGTCATTCAAATGACTGTGGCTGAGATGGAAGACTGTCCGGGGGCCGTTAAAAAATACCGGCTTTCTGCGGTAGATGGCGCCGAATTGCCCCGGTGGACAGCGGGGGCGCATTTGGACATTGTCGTCGCGCCTGAGTTTTTACGGCAATATTCCATGTGCGGCGATCCGGCCGATCTTAGCTGCTATGAAATTGCTGTGTTGCAGGAGCCCGAGGGGCGTGGGGGCTCGCAATTGATGCACCGCATCTTTGAGCCTGGTCGGCGGATCTTTGTCTCCAAACCCATAAATCACTTTGAATTGGAGGCTTCGGCCAAGCTGTCCTTGCTGTTTGGCGGCGGTATCGGTGTGACGCCGATGTTGGCATTTGCCCATGAGCTTCATCGTCAGGGCGGGGCATTTCGGCTGATGTATTCAGCCAGTCAAAAGGCAAAGGCCGCCTTTGATGGGGCATTTGACGATTTTGCTTGGGCCGATCGCGTGAGCCGGCATTACTCAGATCAGGGCACGCGTCTCGATATTGCCCAAGCGGTGCCGCCTTATGAGGCTGGAACGCGCATATATGTCTGCGGGCCAGCTGCCTATATGAGCGCCATTTTAGAGCATGCCCGCTTTATTGGTTATCCAGAGACGGCGCTGCATGCGGAGTTCTTTACGCCGCCCGAGTTGCCCGAATGGGAAAACTTTCCCTTTGAGATCGAGCGGGCCAATGGGCAAAAAATTCCAGTAACGGCCAGTCAATCGGCCAGTGATGCGCTGATCGCGGCTGGAATTCCGGTGGATGTGAAATGTGCCGATGGGCTTTGCGGCGTGTGCAAATGCACGCTGCTGTCTGGTGAGGTTGAGCATCGTGATTTCGTGCTCTCATCGGCGCAGCGCGAAACTACGGTCATCCTCTGCCAAAGCCGAGCTGCCGAGGCGGGCGGGGTGCTCAAGCTGGACATTTGAGCGCCATTCTTGGGTTACATGCGCCGCAAGATCTCAATCCCAGATATGTCGCGGCATTCAACCAGAAGGCAGATGCGTTTGAGCTCTGCAATAAGCCTTTCGATACGCGCTGCGCTAAATTTCACTTTCGCTTCGGGCCAGAACCCTATAATTTCAATTATATTTTTCTTTCTATCGGCCTTGATTTCTATGTGGGCGATCAGGGCGCTGCCTTCTAGGATTGGGAAGACATAATAGCCATATTGGCGCCGTGCAGCCGGAACGAAGACCTCTATGCGATAGGAAAAGCCAAATATTTCTTCCGCTCGTGCGCGGTTGCGCAGGGCCGGATCAAAGGGGCTGAGAATACGCAGACGGTTTGAGACGGCCAAAGGCTCTTGTAGGCTGGGCCAATCTTGCGTGAAGATCACCCGGTCGCGCAGCTGGCCATTGGCCGCTTCGGTTTTGATTTCGCGCAGCGCGCCTGATCTAAGGCCACGCGCGATCCAAGCCCGCGCTTCGCTGGCGGTCACAAAATCGTAAAAGTCACTTATTTCTTTGGCGGTGGCAAAGCCCAACGCGCGCAATGCCCCTGTGCAGGCCCAATCTAAGCTTTCGTTAAACGACGGTTGGGCGCTGCCAATCTCTTTAGGGATGACGTTCTCTGTCAGATCATAGAGCTTTCTAAAGCCCTCGCGCCGGCTGACGGTGATGCGGCCCGTGCGCCAAAGATATTCGAGCGCGGTTTTTGAGGGATGCCAATCCCACCAGCCGCCGGTTCCGCGTTGTTCCTGGGCGCCGACGTCCCCCGATCCTAAAGGTCCATGCCGGGCGATTTGCTCTAGGACGGTTTCGGTCTGTGCCAAAAAGTCTCCACGGTGCCAGGCCTTCCATCGCTTTTGGACCTACTTTTCGTCTCGGATGAACTTGTGACGCCAGTGGGGAAAGGCCGCCATGGGCAAGATCGAGGCGTCATGTGTCCAAGCTTCAAAAGGCTGGCGGCTGTGATCGACCATCTTGCGCAAAGCGGGCGGGCGATAGTTTTGCTGGCGGGACCAAAGAATCAGATCATGTGCCCGTGCGAGGGTGTTGATGCTGTCGACCTGCACAAAATTTAGCCTTGTGAGCGTCTGATCAAGCCGCGTGCCAAGCGGTGGTTTTCGCAGCTGATGACGGTCTAAGAGGTACTGGCGGACCTGGGCGTTTGGGAGAATGTCAGGGCTTGTCATGTCCGTGATGTTGCAGATGTGCGATGCATCCGACAAGGGGCGCGTGATCGTCTTGCACCAAATGCACCGAGAATTGATCCATAAATTCAGCAAAACGTCCCTTCGCGACAAAGGCGCGGTGAAAAGCGCTGTCGTGATAATAGTCTGCCAAAACCTGTGCCATGCCGCCGACAAGGTAAATTCCGCCAAAGGGGAGATGAGTAAGCGCCAAGTTGCCACAAACACAGCCCAAAACTTCCAGCATAATCTCAACCGATTTGCGCGCATGCGGATCGCTGTGAATATGGGTCATGATATGGTGGGAAGTGGGTAAAGCTTGGCGCGGATCAAGCCCGGCCAGAAAGCCATAAATATGGCCAAGCCCGCGGCCAGAGAGCACCTCTTCGGCGGAGGCGAAGCCAAAATGTTCGGTCAGGAATTGATGCAGCTCATAGATCTGAGGGCTCGGCGCGGGCAAATTGACATGGCCTGTTTCACTGCCAGGCACAGTGAGTTTTGGTCCTTCTCCCAAGACCACCGCCGAATTGAACCCGGTTCCAATATTGACAACCATGCGGTTGCCGCTTTGGGCCGTGCCTTTCACGATGCTGTGAAAGGCCGTGCGGGGCAGATGTGACATGGCCATGCCCTGGGCCTGCATATCGTTTAGGATCGCGCCAAATCTTGCGCCCGTGCCGGAGCAAAGCTCAGCGCTGGTGACGGTCCAATCGAGATTGGTCAACTGACCTTCGTCATGGCCAACAGGGCCGGCCACATCAATACAGACGGCGTTTGGGCGGGCCTCTGGCGCGTGATCGCTCAGATATTTTTGCAAAATCCCCACAACGCCCGATTGATCGGTGTTGCGATAGCGATGAATTGTTTGGGTTTGCAGCTTTCCATCAATGGCCAGAGCAACGCGGGTATTGGTGCCGCCCACGTCTGCGACCAAATCGTGCTGTCCCATAGTCTTTTTCCAATTCTAAACCACTCAGGCAGCTGCATACTTTAATTCGCACAATCCGTGCAAGGGCGTTAGGTCCGATTGTTGACAAACTTGGCCAATATCCAGCGAAACCAGATTTATAGGGCAGGAAACTCAGCGCTTGCCTTTAAAGGCAATCTTACAGATGGTTTTCACTGAATAATTGAAGGATCACATCATGCCCGCTCCCCAAAACAAATTGAAAGCCGCCCTGGCGCGCCGCGAGTTGCAAATCGGTATTTGGCTGGGCCTGTGCAGTCCTGCGGTGGCGGAGATGGCTGGAGCTGCTGGCTATAACTGGTGTTTGATTGACGGCGAACACGGGCCGAATGACCTGCCTTTGATGGTTGCGCAGCTGCGGGCATTGGAAGGGCGCGGGGCCAGCGCGGTGGTGCGTGTGCCGCAGGGTGAAGATTGGATTTTGAAACAGGTTTTGGACATTGGGGCGCAAAGCGTTTTGGTGCCGATGGTGGAAACCGCTGCCCAAGCGCGGCAAGTGGTGGAAGCTTGTAAATACGCGCCACAGGGTCGGCGCGGCGTGGGCTATGCGCTGGCGCGGGCCAGTGGCTACAATGCCATTAAGGATTATGCTAAAACCGCCAATGATCAGATTTGCGTCATGGTGCAGGTCGAAACGCGCGCCGCTATGGCCAATATCTCTCAAATCGCCCAAGTGCCGGGCATTGATTGTATCTTTATCGGCCCGGCAGATTTAAGTGCCGATATGGGGCATCTTGGCGATTTGAACCATCCGGAAGTGCGCGAGGTCATCGCGCAAGGGATGTCAGATATCAAAGCTGCGGGGCTCTGTTCGGGTACGATTTGTTTCGATCAGGAAGATCAGCAACGTTTCATTGCCCAGGGCGGAAGCTTTCTTGGCGTGGCCGCTGATGTGGTGACTTTGCAATCGGCATTGGCGCAAAATGTCGCCGCGGCGCGCAAGCTGTAAGAGCGCAAGCTGTAAGAGAGGCTGCCCGGCCAAGGGCCGGGCAGGGGGCCGCCTTAACCCCGGCGGCGCTTGCGACCGCCGCGGCCGCCCGCATCACTGCCAGGAATTTTGTTGAAATTGATCCAAGCGGCGCCGCTTGGGTCGCAATCCATCAAGAAATTAGCGGCCCGGATCGCTTCCATCTCTTTGCCGGGTTTGCTCGACATGGATCCCATGCCGAAGAGGGTGACGAAGGTTTCATCATCCATAGCCTCAGGCAGGGTGATGCCCGCGGCTGCAATTGCGGCTTTCTTTTCGGCAATCTTGGTTTGATTGACCGGCAAGGCAACTGGATTCATGATTGCGGAGGTCATACCCGCTGCCATGGCCATTGGCAGGAACGCATTGTTGATGCCATGACGATTGGGCAGTCCGAAAGAAATATTCGATGCGCCGCAGGTGGTGTTCACGCCCAATTCTTCCCGCAAGCGCCGAACCAGGGTGAAGACTTGCAAGCCAGCAGACCCCATCGCACCAACCGGCATGACCAGCGGGTCAACGACGATATCATGGGCGGGAATGCCGAAATCTGCGGCGCGTTCAACAATCTTTTTGGCAACCGCAAAGCGCACGTCTGGATCTTCGGAGATGCCAGTGTCGTCATTGGAAATGGCCACAACAGGCACATTGTATTTTTTCACCAATGGCAGCACCATTTCCATCCGATCTTCTTCTCCTGTCACAGAGTTGAGAAGAGGGCGCCCCTCGGCAGCGGCCAGGCCATTTTCCAAAGCCCCTGGGACAGAGCTGTCAATGCACAAGGGCGTATCAACCACCGCTTGGACCCGCTCGATCAAGGCGCGCATCAAGGTTGGTTCGACAAAATTATTGTCCGCATAGCGTGGATCTTCGGCCATTTTGTTGGAAAATACGGCACCGGAGTTGATGTCCAGGATTGTGGCGCCAGCGGCCGTTTGCGCGATGGCATCGGCCTCTACACGAGAATAATCCCCCGCTTCCAGTTCTGCATTCAAGATCTTGCGGCCTGTTGGATTGATGCGTTCACCAATCACGCAAAAGGGCTCATCAAAGCCGATGATAGCTGTCTTGGTTTTCGACTCTACAACCGTGCGTGTCATTTTTGGAAATCCTTAGGATTGAGAAGCTGGAGTGGCGGAGGAACCGCCGTTTTCGATGGCCCAATTGGCATTGGTTTTAATCCCGCCAAGTGGGAAGAAATGGACATGCGAGATGCCAAAATTCGGATTTTCGACTTTATGGGCTGCAAGATCGCGCAAGAAGTCGTCAGGGGTGAAGGGCAAAAGCAATTTGGTCAAATCTTTGGCCCGCCGCTGCAGCACCCGCAGGGAGGCGCCGACACCACAGGCGATTGAAAATTTGATCAAGGTTTGCAGTTTTGCCGGGCCGGCCACACCGATATGTATCGGCAGGGTGATGCCCCGTTCCGCCAGAGCATTGGCCCAGTCAATCACAGGGGCCGCCTCAAAACAAAACTGTGTTGCAATGGCCATATCTGCGTCGGATGTGTCGGAAAATGCCTGCTTCCAGCGCAAAGCCGAATCGACATGTGTCATGGATCCATCGGGATCAATGTCCTTATTGCCTTCAGGATGCCCGGCCACATGCAGGCGCTTGAAACCCGCCTCGCCAAAGGCTCCGCTTTCGAGCAATTGCATGGAGTTGTCATAATCACCATGGGGCTGCGTCACACCGCCTGCGAGAAGCAAGGCCTGTTCAACGCCAGCTTCGCCCTGGTACATGGCGATCCAATTGCGCAGCGTGGCTTCGTCTTTGATGATCCGCGCGGGGAAATGCGGCATGACGGTAAACCCTTCGCCCGCGATACGCTTGGCGGTGGCCACCATGTCTTCAATTGGCGTGCCTTCGATATGGGCAATATACACGCGCGTTGCGGCAGGCAGAAGCTCCCGAAAATCTGCGATTTTCTCAGCCGTGCGCGGCATCACCTCGATTGAATAATCCTTCAAAAAGGATTCGACCTGTGGGCTGATCTCGACATCTGCTGTGTCTTTGGATCCAAAATTGAGTAGGGCCATGGGCCGCTCCTTTTTTCAACTGGCAACTTATGTGGCGGGTCTAAGCCTGGCTGGCCCAACCATCATTGGCGATGAGCTGTTTGATTTTTTCTTGATCATATTCGGCGTCGAGACGTGCAGCTTCGGCTTGTGCCACTTCCGCCTGATCGCCATCAACCACATAGGGCGCGGCCTTGCGCCATTCCGCGAGGTAGGCATCCGTGTCTTCCGCACCGACCTTCATGGCGGCGCGGTCAATGGCCTGTTCAAAACGCTCTGGCAATTGCACTTTTGACGCTTTGCGCCCCTTGCCGACAATGATCTGGGCCGGGATGTCACGCCAATACACAACAATTACATCTGCCATAATGATTCCTCACATCTGTGTCACGGATAACTAGGTGCAACTGATCTCAAAACAGGGTCGAATTTCGACAATTGAACCGGTGGGAGCGACGTTCCTGTCCTGCCAAAACCTCTGGACAATGAAAAGGCGTATTATTCGGAAAAATCGGCAATAACTTTATGAGCGATTGCAAGGCGCCAGCTAAGAGCTTAGGTTGAGGGCAACTCGAAACTCGAAAGGCGTGTAAGTATGGCGCCACAGCGTCCCCGGTCTGCGGATGCGATTCCCAATGCGGTTGAGTCAACCGCAGGCCTTCAGGCCCAGATTCCTCAGCTCTATGCGGCTTTGGATCTCGGTACAAATTCGTGCCGCATGCTGATTGCGCAACCCGATGGTGCGCAGTTTAAAATTGTGGACAGCTTTTCCAAATCGGTCCAGCTTGGGCACGGTTTGGAAGATACTGGGCGATTGAGCCGCGTCTCCATGGATCGTACCTTGCAGGCTTTGCGGGTATGCAGCCAAAAATTGCGGCAATATCGCGTGAAAAAGATGCGTTTGGTGGCCACAGAGGCTTGCCGGCGCGCGGCCAATGGTCCCGAGCTTATGCGGCAAATCCGCAAGACAACGGGGCTGACTTTGGAAATTATCAAGGCGGAGGAGGAGGCGCAGCTGGCGGTTCTGTCCTGCGCACCTTTGGTCACGCGCGACACAGATCAGCTATTGGTCGTCGATATCGGCGGGGGATCTACCGAGTTGGTTTGGATTGATCTGGCCGATGTGCAACCCAATTCGCGCAGCCGCGCGATTATGCATATGCACCGTGGGTTTCGTTCGGGCGAGCGTCCGAATAAATACGGGGCCAAGGTGGTGGATTGGATTTCAGTGCCGCTCGGTGTTGCGACCCTGCGCGATTTGTTCAATGACGTCGACGATGACGCGGGCCGCTTTGCTTTGATGAGCCTGCTCTTTGAAGAAAAGTTGGAAAAGTTCATCCCCTATGACCGGGCTTATGAAATGGAGCATTTCCAGATCATCGGAACGAGTGGCACGGTGACAACCGTCGCGGCCAGCCACCTGGGATTGCGGCGCTATGATCGTAACAAAGTCGATGGGCTGGCAATGTCTTCGATCGAAATTGACAAGGTGATCCATGATTACCTGCGTTTGGGCCCGGTCGGACGCCAAAATGATCCGCGCATTGGCAAGGATCGCCAGGCGCTTATCATGTCTGGAGCTGCAATTTTACAAGCATTGCTGCGCTGCTGGCCCACCCATAAACTCTCGGTGGCCGATAGAGGCCTGCGTGAGGGTTTACTCTATGCGCAAATGAGCGCAGACGGTGTTTTGCGTGAACAAAAGAGCTGAGGTGATATGGCGAAAACTCCAGGCAATAACAGTGGTCGCGGCCAGCGAGATCTGCGCGTCAAAGTGAAAACGGCGCGAGGGCGGAAACTGTCCTCAACGCTTTGGCTGGAGCGGCAGCTGAATGACCCCTATGTCAAGCGGGCCCAGGCGGATGGGTATCGTGGTCGTGCGGCCTATAAAATATTAGAACTTGATGATAAGTTTCGGTTTTTGGTGCCCGGGGCGCGGGTTGTGGATCTGGGCTGTGCACCGGGCGGATGGTGTCAAGTGACGGTCAAGCGGATCAATGCATTGGGCACGCGGCAGGGCAAGAAAGTCGGGACGATTTTAGGTGTGGATCTGCAAGAGGTCGAGAGCATTCCTGGCGCGGAAATTCATGTGTTGGACTTCATGGAGGATGATGCGGATGCCAAGGTGAAAGCCTGGCTCAATGGGCCGGCTGATGTGGTGATGTCGGATATGGCTGCGGCCTCCTCTGGCCATAAGCAGACCGACCATTTGCGCATCATCGCATTGTGCGAAGCGGCGGCCTATTTTGCCTTTGACGTGCTGACTCCTGGCGGGACTTTCGTGGCCAAGGTTTTGGCCGGCGGCGCAGAAGGCGAGCTGCAAGCGCTGCTCAAGCAAAAATTTACGAAAGTCATCAATATGAAACCGCCGGCATCACGCTCCAATTCGTCAGAAAAATTCGTCGTTGCAACGGGATTTCGCGGCTAAATTCTCTTTACATCGCCCCGGCAGTCGCGGCACATTTTGAAGCGTAAATGTCCTTAACCGGCGGGAGTTCCCATGACCTATATTTTGGCTATTGATCAAGGCACCACTTCGAGCCGCGCCATTCTTTTTGATACACAGATGCGCCCGGTTCAATCTTGTCAGCAGGAATTTCAGCAATATTTCCCACAATCGGGATGGGTTGAGCATGATGCAGAGGAGATTTGGACCTCAGTGCAAGCGGTTGTTTGGGGGGTGATGGAGCAAGCGGGCTGCACAGCCAAAGATATCGCGGCCATCGGCATTACCAACCAACGTGAAACAACCCTGGTGTGGGACCGCAAAACCGGCGCGCCAATCCATAGGGCAATTGTGTGGCAGGACCGGCGCACATCGGCGTTTTGTGATCGTCTGCGCGCAGAAGGAAATGAGGCTGAAATCACGCAAAAGACCGGCCTTTTGCTGGATCCTTATTTTTCCGCCACCAAGCTGCATTGGCTGCTGTCTCATGTGGACGGGGCGGCTGAACGTGCGGCGCGGGGCGACTTGCTGTTTGGGACCATGGACAGCTATTTGATTTGGAAACTCACGGAGGGCCGCGCGCATGTGACCGACGCCACCAATGCAGCGCGGACCATGCTTTATGACATTCGTCGAGGCTGCTGGGATGCACAGATATGCGCGCTGATGCAGGTGCAGCAGAGTATGCTGCCCGAAGTGCGCGATTGCGCCTCAGAGTTTGGAACAACCCATGTGTTTGGTGCAGATATTCCCGTTCTCGGCGTGGCGGGGGATCAACAGGCCGCGACCATTGGCCAGGCATGTTTTCAGCCTGGGATGTTGAAATCGACCTATGGCACGGGCTGTTTTGCGCTGCTCAACACGGGCGATACTTTGGTCTCATCGAAAAATAGGATGCTTGGCACGATCGCATATCAATTTGACGGCAAACCGACCTACGCGTTGGAAGGCTCGATCTTTATCGCTGGGGCGGTGGTGCAATGGCTGCGCGACGGGCTGGGATTGATTTCTGCGGCCCATGAAACCGCTGACATGGCTGCCGGTGCCGATTCCACCCAATCGTTATACCTTGTGCCTGCCTTCACCGGGCTGGGCGCTCCTTATTGGAATGCCGAATGTCGCGGCGCGATCTTCGGATTGACTCGCAACTCCGGTCCCAAGGAATTTGCCAAAGCGGCGCTCCAAAGCGTCGGCTACCAAACCCGTGATCTGCTGCTGGCGATGCAAGATGACATGGGAACGCCAGGTGAGGCGGTTTTGCGCGTGGATGGGGGCATGACCGCATCCGATTGGACGATGCAGTTTCTCGCAGATATTCTCGGTGCGCCGGTGGACCGGCCTAAGGTTTTGGAAACCACAGCGCTGGGAGCTGCATGGTTGGCCGGCTCACGCGCTGGCATTTATCCCGATCAACAGGGGTTCGCAGAGAGCTGGGCCCGCGATTGCCGCTTTGAGCCTCTGATGACAGATCAAGAACGCACAGAT
>Ga0233395_1000092_pt1 | contig 45158 bp, 39 predicted proteins | sample 27DmetaG_FD_186029 | JGI IMG/M metagenome (GOLD analysis project Ga0233395, IMG submission 186029) | Seawater microbial communities from Monterey Bay, California, United States - 27D | ecosystem: Environmental > Aquatic > Marine > Coastal | place: USA: California | collected 2016-10-12 | reverse complement strand
ATCAACAACAACTAAATCTGCAAAATATCCCTCACGAATATACCCCCTGTTTTCAATTCTGAACAACGTAGCTGGCGCATGTGCCATTTTATCGACAATTCGCTCAATTGAAATTTTGCCTTCTTCCGCCTTTTGAAGCATTGCAAGTAAGGCATGTTGTACCAAAGGACCACCTGAAGGTGCACTTAAATAAGAATTGTTTTTCTCCTGAATCGTGTGAGGAGCATGGTCCGTTGCGATGACATCGAGGCGATCGTCCAAAAGAGCATTCCAAAGTCCATCGCGATCTCGAGCCGTTTTCACCGCCGGATTCCATTTAATGTGACTGCCCTTCGTATCATATTGACTGTCATCAAACCACAGATGATGTACACACACCTCAGCAGTAATCTTCTTTTCGGAGAGCGGGAGTTTATTCGAAAACAATTCTGTTTCTTTTGCCGTGCTAATATGAAAAACATGCAATCTACTTCCATGTTTTTTGGCCAATTCTACAGCAGAAGAGGAACTCAAATAACAAGCTCGTTCACTTCGAATTACTGGATGCATTCGAATTGGGATATTTTCACCAAATTCTGCCTTTGCTTTTTCAAGATTTGATTTGATTATATTTTCATCCTCGCAATGTGTAATGAGCTGATGGTCCAATTGAAAAATCTCTTCAAGAGTATTTTGTGCATCAACCAACATATTACCTGTCGAAGAACCCATAAAAATTTTAATGCCAGCAACATCTATTTTACTTACCTTTTTCAGTTCTTCTAGGTTGTCATTGGTTGCCCCCATATTAAAACTGTAGTTCGCAATAGAGTGTTGACTCGCACTCTGATATTTCTTTTCTAATTCTTCAATGGTGATTGCAGCAGGCTTAGTATTTGGCTGCTCCATGTATGAGGTTATCCCACCAGCGACCGCAGCTCTTGACTCTGTTCGGATATTTCCTTTGTGGGTTAACCCCGGCTCGCGGAAGTGAACCTGATCATCTATACAACCTGGGAGAATCAATTTCCCATTCAAATGAACCTCTTCACAATTTTCATCAACCACTATTGAAGGTGCAATTTTTTCTATTCTACCATTTTTAATCAAGAGATCTGCTTCTAACCTACGCGCCTCATTGACAATAATACCACCTCGTAATACAATTGATTTCATAAATCCATACTTCGCATTTTCCAAACACCAAAAAACGCTTCTTTAAATATTCCTGTACTCATTTTTGATTCTCCAAACTCTCTATCGATAAATGTTATCGGAACCTCAGTTACTTTAAACCCGTGACGAATCGCAGCATATTTCATGCATACTTGAAAGGCATAGCCTTTGAAGGTTACACCATCTAAATTGATCTTTTGCAACACTGACCGTTTGTAGCACTTAAAACCTGCAGTCGTATCTTTTATACCGATCCATAAAATCATACGCACATAAACACTGGCAAAATACGACATCAAAATGCGCTTGACTGGCCAATTCTTTACCTTTCCACCTTTACAATAACGCGAGCCAATACTCAAATCGGCACCGCCCTCAGCACAGGCTAAATATAAGTGAATTAAGTCGTCCGGATTGTGAGAGAAATCACAATCCATTTCAAAAATATATTCATAATTCTTAGCTACAGACCAACGAAATCCATGAATATATGCTGTCCCTAAACCTAGCTTTCCTTGACGCTCTTCTAAATATATTCGATTTGGGAATTCCTTTTGCAACTCTTTTATCTTTTCTGCCGTTCCATCGGGAGACGAATCATCAACAAATAAAATATCAAATTCTTTATCAAGCAACATTACCTTACGAGTCATGCGCTCAACGTTGTCGAGCTCATTAAATGTAGGAATAATTATTACTGAATCTGACACTTTTACTAATTTAGATGAACGCTAAAATAGTTAAATCTAAGCAATCGCAAATGAATCTCGAACGATTGATAGCATTCTTTTATCTTTAGCGTACTATTTTTTTTTATTCGTATGAACAGACTGGTTTTTATGTTGTTTCCATTGCTCGTTTTCGGCCAAGAATCATACAATGTGCATTTACTCGATCATTGGTCAGACAACTCACTACTTTCCAATTCGACTAATGTTCGATACAACGACTGTTGGGGGTATACATTGAATGGTACAGAATATGCGATCGCTGGTTCAACAGAAGGAATACATGTTTTTGCAATTTCAGAAAATGAAGAGTTCATTGCTATCGATTCAATTACGGGACATTTTGTTTCGACCATGGTCGTGCATCGCGATATCAAAACATATAAAAATTACGCTTATGTGGTATGCGATGAAGGACAAAGTAGTCTGCAAATTATTGATCTCAGCTACCTTCCAGATTCTTTATATCTTGTAAGTAATGACACGCTAATTAAACGGGTACACAACCTATACATTGACGAAGCAAATGATTTGATGTATGCCTGTACTGTAACATCTCATACTGGTGTTGTGAGCTCGATGATTGTATATTCACTCAATGATCCTGAAAATCCGACTATCATATATGAGGGTCCGGCAGATATTCCCGAAGTACACGATGCCTATGTTAGAGACAATATTGCCTATTTAAACTGTGGATTAGATGGCATTCGAGTTTATGATTTCTCCACACCCTCCGCACCTATTTTTCTACAAAATTTAAATTTGTATCAAGATCAAGGGTACAATCACCAAGGCTGGCTGAGTCCAGATGGCACCAAATATGTATTTGGCGACGAAACAACTGGAAAACAGCTGAAGTTATGTTCCGTAGACGCATCGCATGAACTGACAATTGAAAAAAGATTTGGTACAAATTATGAAGATGGAAGCATCGCGCACAATATTGTAATCTCGAATAACTTCGCATACGTTGCCTACTACAATGAGGGGCTAAGAATATTCGACTTAAGAAGCCCAATACCTTCAGAAGTTGCATACTATGATACTTACCCCACGTACGAACCACTTTTTAAAATGCAAGGAGCCTGGGGGATTTTCGCCGATTTTCCATCAGGGCATCTTTTGGTGTCAGATCGTCATACTGGACTATACTTACTCGATTTTAACGAGACAATTTTTGATGTAATATCCACAAATGATGTGGACATTTATCCCAACCCCATTTCAACTAACGATTATATAACAGTAAAATTCAACATAGAAAAATTTGAAAATCTCGAAGTTACAATTTACAATACTATGGGACAACGCCTCAAGCACCAAACAATTAATGGGCAATCATATGAAACGATACAACTTGATGTTGCTTCGGGTGTCTATGTTGTGAGAATTAGCTATGTGAACTATCTTGGAAGACAGATCGCTATTCAAAAGAAACTAATTGTTGGATAGTTAAATAAATGAACAAATTTGGAAGTAACTTGTATTGACCGAACAGATTATTTTGAATCCTTTTCAAAAATTTCATCAACGGCAGAACGAATAAGCTCAATTTCATATCCCTTTGAACTTAAAAACCGATAAATCTTAACCTTCTTTTCATAAGAATTTTCGTCTTGACGTAACTGCTCAAATTTACGAAGAGCAAGACTCAAGAGGTGATTCATGTAGGTAGCCTCGTCAATAGATGCAATGCCTTTTTCGATTGAATATTTCGAAATATGCTTTAACTTGAGTTGTTGACGGATTTTAATTCTACCCCACTTTTTAATATTCACTTTACCCGAAACGAAAGCCAGAGCAAACCGTTCCTCGTTCAGAAAGTCATCCGAAATCAGATGTGCCAAAAGACGGTCCATATCTTCTTGATTGAACCGCCACTGGACAAGTTTTTTTTGCAACTCTGAAGAACAACGCTCCTGATAAGCGCAAAGAGCCTCAAGCTTCGTTTTTGCTTCTAAGAATGAGTATTTACGCCCTAAAGACATCAGAGCGTAATTTCCTCTTTGTTTTTATTGACAAATGAATATTGCAACAAATGATTTGCCGAGTTTCCTCGAACAGATATCCATTTTTTGTATTTAAAGAACCATTTCATTTGATGTGAGAACAATCCCTTTTTGAAGAAAGACTCCAAGTATGGGTGTACCAAAAGTGAAATGTCTTTTTCGTTTCTTTGAGTCACCAAATACTCCAAATTGTTCATGATCTCTTCTGCAAAAAGAATCGACGCTTGAACCTCTCCGGTCCCATTACAAGTTGGGCATTTCTCAGATGTATTAATATCTGTTTCAGGCCGAACACGTTGTCGGGTAATTTCAACAACTCCAAATTTTGAAGGAGGCAAGATGTTGTGCTTCGCACGATCATTGGACATTGCTTTTTTGAGGACATCATGTAAAGCTTTATTGTTTGCTCTATCATGCATATCGATGAAGTCAATACAAACAATTCCTCCCATGTCGCGAAGCTGGAGCACGCGCGCGATTTCTTCAGCAGCCTCAATATTCGTGGCCAACGCGTTACTCTCCTGTCCATCAGCGCCTTTACGATTGCCGCTATTCACATCAACGACGTGCATAGCTTCAGTGTGTTCGATAATCAAATAGCCTCCACTTGGTAGTGGGACCTTTTTACCAAACAGCGACTTAATTTGTTTGTTCACTCCGAACTTCTCAAAGACTTCCAACTTGCCGTCGTACTGACGAACAATCTTCTCTCTACCTGGCGCTATGCCGGAAACATATTCCTTGAGATTCTCAGCTAGTTCTGCATCGTTCACATGAATATTAGTGAACTCAGCGTTTAACAAATCTCTTAAGATTGAGGATGTTTTATCAATCTCTCCAAGTACTCGAAAAGGTGGTTTCGCACCCTTGAGATTCTCATGCATTTTTTTCCACTTACCGACCAGATTCTTCAAATCTTGATCCAGCAGTTCGATCTTCTTTCCTTCGGCTACGGTTCGAATAATAACACCAAAGTTTTTTGGTTTAATACTATTCATTACCTCTTTTAATCTACTTCTTTCCTCGTTATTTTTGATCTTTTGAGAGATCGAAACTTTGTTGGAAAAAGGCACTAAAACAAGGTACCGCCCAGCTAATGTAATCTCAGCACACAATCTCGGTCCTTTGGACGAAATTGGTTCTTTGGCTACCTGTACTAAAATTGGAGCGGATGATGAAACGACGTCCTTAATCTTTCCATCTTTTGGAATATCCTTCTCGCCTTTGAAGTACAGAAGATCGGCTACGTTTTGCTTGCCACGCAATGTATTTCGTGAAAACTTATTGAGTGAATTGAATTGAGGACCTAAATCCAGATAATGCAAAAAGGCATCTTTTTCATACCCTACATCCACAAAAGATGCATTAAGACTTGGAACAACTTTTCTTACTTTACCGAGGTATATATCTCCAACAGCAAATTCGTTAATTCCATCTTGTTCTTTATGCAGCTCTATAAGCTTTCCGTCATTGAGTAAGGCAATACTGATTCCTTCTTTTCGGGAATCGACTATTAATTCTAAACTCACGAAAGCCTTATTATGTTAATAAATAGAAAAACTTAGTAGGTACCTTACCTACTAAGCTTTAAAAAGGTTCAAGAGAAAATTATTTTTTCTTCTTGTGACGATTTTTTCTAAGTCTTTTTTTACGCTTGTGCGTTGACATCTTGTGTCTTTTTCTTTTTTTACCACTTGGCATAATACTTTATATTACTTGTTAAACTTCTTTTCTAATCTTTATTTCTCAGGGTGGGAGGGATTCCAATCACTCACCCCAGAGCGCAAAAATAGTAAAATCAATTGGATTATTAAACCCAATAGTCAGTTCCTTACTATTTCACCTTGACATTAGACTTCACATCCTCAACAAATGTCTTCGCTGGTTTGAAGGACGGAATGTTGTGAGCCGGTATGATTATAGCAGTGTTTTTTGAAATATTTCTTCCTGTTTTTTCTGCTCTTTCTTTAACAACGAAGCTTCCAAAGCCTCTTAAGTAAACATTTTGTCCATTTGCTAACGAAGACTTTACAGAATTCATAAACGCTTCTACAGCTCTTAACGCTTCTACTCTTTCTAATCCTGTCTCTTCAGCGATCCCTGCCACGATATCGGCTTTTGTCATATCTATTTGATTTTTCGGTGATTAATTCTAGTTTTGGCGCAAAAATAAAGTTCTCTTTCATTTATTACTTATTTTTACGCCTTAATTTTTTTGTTTTTTTTTTCAAATGACCAATTTTTATCTTCGAATCGCACATTGGTACGAACAAAACGCAAGAAATTTGCCCTGGAGAGAAACGAAAAATCCTTACTTTATCTGGCTCTCAGAAATCATTTTGCAACAAACTCGCATTGAGCAAGGAACCAAATATTATCTGAAATTCATCAAAAACTACCCAACGATTAATGACTTAGCCAATGCAGATGAAGAGCAAATACTCAACGACTGGCAAGGATTAGGTTATTACAGCAGAGCTCGAAACCTTCATTCTTCAGCAAAATACGTCCGTGATGAGCTAAGCGGCAACTTTCCTTCATCCTTCGATGAAATTATTAAACTGAAGGGTGTCGGAACTTACACTGCATCTGCAATTAGTTCTTTTGCTTTCAATGAGAGAAAGGCAGTCGTTGATGGAAATGTATATCGATTCCTGAGTAGACTTTTTGATATAAGGACTCCAATAGATACAGCACTTGGTCAAAAAGAATTTCAGGAAATAGCAGATGAACTGATCTCTGAATCTAATCCCTCTACACACAATCAAGCCATGATGGAAATTGGATCGCTTATTTGCCGTCCAAAGCAGCCAATCTGCTTGGAATGCCCAGTCGCCGATCATTGTCTCGCACTTGAAAATAATACGATTAACATTCGGCCAATCAAGTCGAAAAAGACAAAAGTAACCGATCGCTTCTTCCATTTCCTACTCTACAATGAAGACAATTACACCTTCATCGAAAAAAGAACTACATCTGGTATCTGGCAAAATATGTATCAATTTCCACTTATTGAAACTGAAACAAACGATTCAGAGAAAGAACAATTCATTTGGCAGAATCAAACGACGGAATCAAAAGAAGTCATTCATAAATTGAGTCACCAGACAATACATGCTATATTTCACCATATTGAAGGTTTCCCGAAAGAAATAAATAAGAAATGGATAAAAATAAATAGAGAAAATATCCAAGACTACCCACTACCAAGAATCATAGATAGATACCTCGAAGAGAATTCATAATTTTACTCAAAATTTCGTACTTTTAAACAATACAAATTCTACAATTAGTTATGGCAGGAAGCGTTAATAAAGTAATCTTGATCGGAAACCTAGGAAAAGATCCTGAAGTGCGCCACCTAGAAAATGGTGCAGTCGTTGCAAATTTCTCTATCGCAACATCAGAAACTTACACCGACCGGAATACGGGCCAAAAAGTCGAGAACACAGACTGGCACAACATTGTTGTCTGGAGAGGACTCGCAGAAGTTGTTGAAAAATATGTCAAAAAAGGACACAAAGTATATGTCGAAGGGAAATTACGCACAAGATCTTGGCAAGATAAAGAGGGCAACACGCGCTATACAACTGAGGTTGTGGCAGACGAAATGACTATGCTTACACGTCCGGATTCAGCTGCGAATCCAGCACCTCAAAATCCATACGAATCGGCAGGCACACCTGATGCACCATCGAAAGTTGATGCGATTATCCAAAAAGATAAAGATGATTTACCATTCTAATTTGATTGAATGAGTTTAGAAGACCCCATTGTTCCAATTCCTTTTGAAGACATCGCGTATGCAAGCATTGCCACTCCGAGTGGAGTTACTTCATTGCTTATCTTATTGTGTCTAATCATTGTATCAGCTTTAATCTCTGGATCCGAAGCAGCATTCTTCTCTTTAAGCCCAAAGGATAAGGAAGAACTGAAGACCGATAACTCAAAAAAAAACAAACAAGTTAACGAGCTTCTGGACAAACCAAAAGACCTTTTGGCAACAATACTAATTACAAATAACTTTGTAAACGTTGGAATTGTTATTCTCTCTAGCGCCATAATGCATGACGCATTTGAAGGCAGTAGCATAGGTGGAGCTGCGCAGTTTTTAATTGAATTCACTACCATTACACTCGTTCTTCTTTTACTTGGCGAGGTTGTACCAAAAATCTACGCAACCAAGCGCGCTTTGATCTTTTCAAAATTTATGGGGAAACCACTCTATTATCTGAATCGAACCCCTCCCATCTCTTGGATTAGATCCGGACTTGTAGTAGGAACAGGATTCATTCAAAGAAGAGCAAAAAAAGGAAAAGTGAACTTGTCCACCGATGAACTCGAACAAGCGCTTGCCTTGACAAAAGAAAATGACACCTCCGACGAAGAACATAAAATATTAGAAGGTATTGTAAAATTTGGAAGCACTGAGGTTCGACAAATCATGAAATCCAGAATGGATGTTCATGCGATTGAGATTAATGACGCCTTCCCCGCTGTTCTTGCAGAAATATTAAAATGTGGTCACTCCCGAATACCAGTATATGAAGATAGCTTCGACAAAGTTATTGGTATTCTATTCATTAAAGATTTACTTCCTCATTTGAACTCGAAAGAAGATGTGAATTGGCAAATTCTTGTAAGACAACCCTTTTTCGTTACTGAGAATAGAAAAATTGATGATCTACTCAAAGACTTTCAAGAGAAAAAGGTTCATATCGCGATGGTAGTGGATGAATATGGCGGAACAAGTGGTATTGTGACGCTAGAAGATGTTCTAGAAGAAATAGTTGGTGATATAACCGATGAATTTGATGACGATGAAATTGTTTACACAAAAATTAACGAAACAACTTATCTTTTTGAAGGAAAAACAGCATTGGTCGATTTCTTAAAGGTAATGGATGTAGCAGAAGATGAATTGGAATTTGACACGCAAGTAGCCGATACAATCGGCGGATTGGTCGTCGAAATCGCAGGAAAAATACTCAAGAACAATGAATTTATTACTGTAGGTTCAATCAAACTCGTTGTAGAATCGAGTGATAAAAAACGAATAAAAATGATCAAAGCAATAAAACTAGGGAAAGTATAAAAGGACATGAAAAAAACAATTTTTGCACTTTTAGCGCTTCTACTTTTGGCCTGTGGTGAAGAACACTTCATTCCAAAACCACCTACCTATCTGAAGTTAGAACTGCCAGGACACCAATATGAATCATATGTAGATTCTTGTGGTTACAGTTTTGATCTCCCTACGATTTACACGGTTGAAAAAGCACCAACTACCGATGAAAACCTATGCCATAGACGCATTCAATTGGGTGCACTCAACGGAACCGTATACTTTCGATACTGGGACATGACGCAACCACTTTCTTTTTATGTAAACAATGCAAATGATGAAATTGATCGACACAAAGGAAAAGCACTTGAAATAACTGACAATCGTATATTGCGTTTCAGTGAACGGGTTTTTGGAGCACTTTTCCAACTTGACGGAGATGTAGCGACACCCTTTCAATTCTACCTAACAGACAGCACCGAAAGATTTGTTTATGGCGAAGTATTGTTCAATTCGAGTCCGAATTACGATTCAATTAAACCATCATTGAACTACCTTAAAAAAGACCTCGAACAATTGCTTGAAACATTTAAATGGGAACACTGACACACCTCTCTTTAGGCACTAATTTAGGCAATAGACTTGATAATTTTCGTTTGGCATTGCGCCTAATTCAAGAGAAATGTGGGAAAATTATAACCCTTTCTAAGATCTACGAAACGCCTGCACTTGGATTTGAATCTGAAGATGACTTTCTAAATATGTGCATTTCAGTTCAAACTGAATTGGATCCTAGATCCTTGTTAAATGCCTTACAACTGATCGAAATAGAAATGGGACGAACATCCAAATCGATAGATGGAACCTACGTTTCACGAGTTATTGACCTCGACATCATATTGTATGGAAAGAAGATAATTAAAACAAAAGAACTTGTTCTTCCTCACCCCCGATATAAAGAAAGACTATTTGTACTCGTCCCATTAAATGACATTCTCAAGAAGTTTAAAGATCCCGAAAATCAAAAGTCTTTAACTGCAATTAAAAAAGAATGCAGTGACACCTCAATTATTCGACCCTACAAAGAATCAATTTAGTTCCTGAATAAGAGTGTTTGCGGGCTACTGTTAGGAAAATATTTGTTATTATTGCAGTTGAAATAAGAATTTTAGATTTAACATGAAAAAACAAACCATCAAAGTCTTTGCTTTTTTAGCAATCGTTGGAAGCATGGCAACAGGATGTCAACTTTTAAAAGACGTTGAGTACAAAGCTACTCCAGACCCTCTTGAAATGCATGGAGATGCAGTTCGGGTATCTGTGGAAATAACGTTCCCAGAAAAAGGCATTAAAAAGAAAGCCGCAGCTGAAATTACTCCAATGCTCGGGAATACTGCTCTAAAATCAATCAGAGTGCAAGGTGAAAAAGCAACAGGAAACGGTGAAGCGATTCTATACAAAGCAGGGGGAAAGGTCACATACGAAGATGTTGTGCCATATACTCCTGATATGGAGACAGCAGATCTCATGATCACTGGAAAGATTTTCAAGGGTGAGAAAGAAAAAGGGGAAATTGAGGCAACGAAAATTGCAGATGCTACAATAATTACTCCTTACCTAGTAAACAAAGACTTCAAGGTTGTTCTTGCAAAAGACGAATTTAGAAGAGTAACACAAGAAAATTTGTTGACAGTTATCAACTTCGATAAAGGTCGTGATGTTGTAAAATATTCTGAATTAAAGGATGACGATGTAAGCACAATGGAAGCCTTCATGGCAGACGCACAGACGAATCCAAGAGTTGCCGTTACTGGCATCAACGTTGTTGGATACGCATCGCCAGAAGGAGAAGTCGATAAAAACGAAGGGTTATCTGACGACCGTGCTGCTTCAGCAATAAAATCTGCAATGAAAGTTGCTAAAAAAGCTGGGCACGAACAAGCTTCTGAGGAAAGTACTTACAATGCGTCTGGAAGCGGTGAAGATTTCCCAGGATTCAAAAGAGAACTTCAAGCAGATACAGAAATGGATGAAAGCGACAAACAACTCGTTTTGCGTATCCTCGAGACGGAGAAAAATCCAGCAGCAAGAGAACAAAAAATGAGAGATCTTGGTAAATCTTTTACCTACCTTGACAGAAACATTTTCCCGAAATTGCGTCGTACTGAGATCAATATCAATTACGATTTAACAGGATTCTCAGATGAAGAGCTCAAGGCAAATTCAGTCTCTAACTCTGACACATTGAATTTGGAGGAACTACTTTTCTGTGCAACATTGTACGATGACTTAAATGAAAAGCTTCGCGTGTACCGTATCGCTGAAGAAAGATATCCAAATGACTACAGAACTTCAAACAACGTCGGTGCAGTGTTGTACATGTTGAACAAAGTTTCTGAAGCAAAAGCAAAATTCGAGAAAGCAAACAGTACCAAGGACAATGTAATTTCTAAAAATAATCTTGGAGCAATTGCTGGACTTGAAGGAGATCGAACAAAAGCAATGGATCTTCTAAATCAGTCTGGTGGTGCAGGAACAGAAGTTGATTACAACAAAGGCATCCTTGACATTCAAAATGGAGAATACGCCAATGCGATTACTCACTTGGGGGCAGACGCTTCTTTTAACCTTGCTTTGGCACACCTTCTAAACGGCAACACGACTGGTTCAGTTGAGACGGTGAACGGCTCAGTAGATGCATCAACGGCACAGGGATACTATTTCAAAGCTGTCGCAGCTGCCCGTCAAGGAAAAGCAGATGGAGTATTGAGCAACTTAAAAAGCGCAATCAAAGCAGACGGAGCTTACAAAGCAAAAGCGGCAAATGATAGAGAATTCATCAAATGGATGAATGATCCAGCATTTACTTCTGTTGTTAAATAAATGAAATTCAATTTCAAAAGCCTCAGCATTTGCTGGGGCTTTTTTTTTTCCATAATTGTTTACCTTAATGCGTGAAGTAGTAACAGATACTCTTGTTCCCTTTGTCCTTTTGTAGCATAAAGTTCTGCGTCACATTTCAAGAAATGGAGATCCATAATCGTTGAATATCCTGAGCGGGAAATCACCTTTTGGGCTCTTAATATTGCCTGATCTTGAATCCTCCAATCCCGGTCCTCTAGTAGCAATTCCTTTGGGATATTTAGCCTCTTATCCGCGACGATAATTACATCTTCTTGCTCGTTTTTATTGAGAAAAGAATCTAGCAACTGTTGCGCGTATATTGATGGTCCACTCACAATTAAAACCGTACCTCCAATTTTTTCTTTAGGCACGTCATAAAGCATAAATCTGGAATATGGACCAATGTACTTTACATTATCACTACTTTTTCCACGACTCAAATCACCCGCAAATTGAAAACGATCAGTATCCATTACCCAAATGGTTCGAAACGATTGAATCAATCTGCGGTGCCACCACAATGCCATAAATTCGTACCATCGAGTTGGTAAATTAAATTGATGTGTGATAAAAACAGAAGGTATTAATTTGCAACGAAACCCATAGCGGTGATCCGAGAGAACAATATCGATTGAATGCTCAAGAACATAGCTAGAGACCTCATCTCTTTCTTTTTTCATTCGGGTTGTAAGTGCAAAATAGCGCACAAATAAATCCCATGTAAAATTCCCCTTTCCACTGAAACGAAAGGGATATCCTGTATGACGAATAAAAGTTAAATTGTAAAAATAGCATTCAAAAATTTGCTGTTGCTCTTCATCACAAGCAATGTAAATTGAATTCTCCTGAGAGATCAATTGATTGACCAAACCAATGCAGCGGGAAACATGACCCATACCCCAGTTCAGCGGCGAAATTAAAACACGTTTATTTTGAATCTCTGAAGGTAGCATTTCGTTCAAATATACAAACTACATCAGTGGTATTTAGAATTAACGTTTTTTTTGGAATTAAATTGGTTGTCAATCCCAACATTGTTTTTAGTTTTAGCGTTAGATAACGTATGTTTCATACGGTAAACAATTTGATCTAATAAACAAACTACATATGTTCGACGGAAACGAATTTAAAAAATACGCAACAAAACACATGGGCATTAGCAGCATGCATGTGGATCATTACATTGATTCATCTGTAACGCCATACATCATTGAAGAGCGTCAATTGAATATGACACAAATGGATGTTTTCTCGCGCCTTATGATGGATAGAATTATCTTTCTGGGTACAGGGATAAATGACCAAGTTGCAAATATTATCAATGCTCAACTGTTATTTTTAGAGTCAGTAGATCCTAAAAAAGACATTCAGATTTATCTGAACTCGCCAGGAGGATCTGTTTATGCCGGGCTTGGCATTTATGATACAATGCAATATATTAATCCAGATGTTGCGACGATATGCACGGGTATGGCAGCTTCAATGGGTGCTGTATTACTGTGTGCTGGAGCAGAAGGAAAAAGATCTGCATTGAAACATTCTAGAGTAATGATTCACCAGCCGCTAGGAGGAGCTCAAGGCCAAGCATCGGATATTGAAATCACCGCACGAGAAATTCAAAAGTTGAAAAAAGAACTTTATGATATCATTGCGACACATTCCAAACAAGATTATAAGAAAGTTTGGGAAGATTCAGATAGAGACTATTGGATGACTTCTGGAGAGGCAAAAGAATATGGGATGGTGGATGAAGTATTGCTTCGAAACCCCAAATAAAGTATCTTTGCAATAAAAAAAACGATGTTCCCCTTCTCCTTAAAAGAATGGGAGCCCTTTTGACGAAATTATTATGTCTAAGAAAGAATCAGGTTGTTCGTTCTGTGGAAGACCACGAGCGGAAGTAGGTATGTTGATCGCAGGAGTAACTGGACACATTTGTGAAAGTTGTGTTTCACAGGCCCACACGATTGTGAAAGAAGAAGACCTCAGCAGTACAGAAACAAAAAGCGAACGCATCGTTAATGTTCTGAAACCTTTAGAAATCAAAGAAAAGCTTGATGAATATGTAATCGGTCAGGATGATGCCAAAAAAGTATTGTCAGTTGCTGTTTATAACCATTACAAGAGATTAAATCAGCCCGAATGGAAAGATGAAGTTGAGATTGAAAAATCAAATGTTGTTTTGGTTGGACGCACAGGAACAGGAAAAACACTTTTAGCCAAGACGATTGCCAAAATGTTAAATGTGCCTTTTTGCATTGCAGATGCTACAGTGCTAACGGAGGCAGGATATGTTGGTGAAGATGTTGAGAGCATTCTATCGCGTCTTCTACAATCTGCAGATTATAACGTAGACGCGGCTCAGCAAGGAATCGTTTTTGTGGATGAAATTGATAAAATTGCGCGCAAAAGCGATAATCCATCCATCACAAGAGATGTCTCCGGTGAAGGTGTACAGCAGGCCCTATTAAAACTACTTGAAGGTTCAATTGTAAATGTCCCACCTCAAGGAGGAAGAAAGCATCCTGAACAAAAATTGATTCAAATCGACACCAAAAATATCTTATTCGTTTGTGGTGGTGCGTTTGATGGAATCGAGAAAATCATCGCAAATAGAGTCAACCGTCAGACAATTGGTTTCTCTTCTATAGAGGAAGAACAAATAGAACAAGATTCACTCTTAAAATATGTAAATCCGACAGATATTAAATCGTTTGGTTTAATTCCAGAATTGATCGGAAGGTTTCCTGTATTGACCTATTTAGAACCTCTGAGTGCGGCGAGCTTAAAGCGAATCATAACTGAACCCAAAAATGCGCTGATCAAGCAATATACGCGATTGTTTGAGATTGACGGTATTGCTCTAAAGTTTGATAAGGATGTTCTTGATTTTATCGTAAGCAAAGCAATTGAATTTGAATTAGGAGCAAGAGGTTTACGGTCAATTTGTGAAGCTATTCTGAACGAGGCAATGTATGACTTACCTTCAAAAAATGAAACAGAATTCCGGGTGACATCAGAATACGCTAAAGCGCAGTTCCAAAAGTCCAAAATGGCAAAACTACGAGTCGCATAATACCAGAACTTTGAATCGAAGAAAACGAATATGAAACGCGCTCAGTATGGGTTCTATTGTGCTCCGTGAATCTTAAATTTACAGTATTTAATTGTTGCACCTTGCGCTGTAAACAATTTCTCATAGTGCGTTTTGATGTGAAAAATGTCACGTGTTACTTGGTCTATATTCTCTGGAAGTTCTCCATATAAATCCCAAGTTAGCTCAAGGCAATTATACCCCTCTTCCTCAATTTGTTGTTCTGTATATTCAAACAACAAATCACTATCTGTCTTCATGTGAACAATCCCACCCGGCTTCAATATTTTCTTGTAGCGTTCTATGAATAATGGTGAACTGAGCCTTTTTCGTGGTTTTTTTGGCTGAGGGTCTGAAAAAGTCAACCAAATCTCATCAACTTCACCGCTATCAAAATAATCGGTAATAAAATCGATTCGAGTTCTCAAGAATGCTACATTTGACATCTTATTGTTGACTGCCTCTTCCGCACCAATAAACATTCTCGCGCCTTTGATATCAACTCCTATAAAATTTTTATTCTTGAAGTGTTTCCCTAATCCTATTGAGTATTCTCCTTTACCACAGCCCAACTCAAGAACAATCGGATTGTCATTTTTAAAGTGATCTCTTTTCCAGTTTCCTTTAAGCGGGAAATCCTCTTTAAGTGCAGGCTCGAAAAAATTATCAAATTCTTTTACCGCAGCGAATCTTCTCAATTTATCTTTCCCCATCCTTTTTTATTTCGTTCAAATGAATCAAATTCAATTTTACAACTTCAATTGCACTAATGAATATTTACAAAATATCCTGTGTGCTTGCGTATATTAAGCACACAATCATTGTCAAAAATTAGATATTGTCCCTTAATCCCCACTAGAGTTCCAACTATTATTGGAGTTTTATCAAATGATAAACTTTTTACCTTCTTGGGAAATTGGTCGACTGGATAATTCAATTTCCAAATCACATCATTTTCTGAAAAATAATTGAGAATGTCGCTTGGAAGCTTCTCCTCTAAAGACCATTTTTCATCTTCAAGGTCAATGGATTTATCAATTTCATTCTTCAGCATCTTTTGCCAATGTGTTTTATCTGTAAAAAACTCCTTGAGCGCTACTTCTATTTTTCCAGCCTCGTACCTATTTGGTACCTCAGCCAAAATAATTGCTTCCGACGCGCCCTGATCAATCCATCGTGTTGGAATTTGATTCTGACGTGTAATTCCAACTTTCACTGCACTCGAAGCCGCCAAATAAACGATATGTGGTGTGTTGTGATGTTTTTGTTCCCATTCAGGGTCACGCCCCTCTCCAAGATGAGCGCGACAGAGTTCAGGACGAAGAATACACTCAGCAGCTTCTGGAGCAGCAATAAAACACGAATAACAAAATCCCTGTCCAAAAGACGACTTCGTTTTCTTTTTACATTTGGTACAATTAATCACGCCAGTCCATTCGAGATGAATTTCTTTACCAATTAAACTGTTCATGTCTAAATCTTCTGACAAACTCAAACGGTACTGGATTTCATCACCAAAAGAAACATGCATTTTTGCTAAGTTGCCAGATACCATTGTATTTTTTTTAATTTGATTCGAATCTCTATGTGTTTATATTCAAAAGCGATTCGCTAATTCGAGCTATTTCTCGGGCATGATTTGCATCTTGTCCGCAAAATGGTAACAGTAATCACGCAAATCTTCACAAATTGCGTTCTCACCTGTAGCACGCTCAAACGTATCAGATAACGTCAAGAGCGTTTGGTGAAAAAATTGCTTCATCTCCTCAACTGACATGTCTTTGGTCCAAAGATCGATTTTCATTGTATTGTTTTCTGTTGGATCCCATAATGAGAGTAGCATTGCCTTTGTTGGAGCATCCTTGATCGAGCCATCTGGTGCCGTCCACTTCATTCTTACCGGAACATTATTCTCATTAACGCCTACATCTATTGAGACCGTTGATGTCTTCTTTACTTTATCCTCTTCCATTATTTATTCTTCTATTTCGTAACTCTGTAAAATATCATTATACGGCACCTCAACCAACACATTCAAGTCAAGTTGACTTTCCTCTACATAATTCTTAACCATTCGATATCCAATAAACTGTCCCATACGATCTGGAGCCGCTTTTTCAGGTAAACCAGATGTAGTTGGTCCCGGATTAATCATATTCATCACATTCAAATCATTCGTGTCAAAAAGGAACTTTTGAGACACCAAATACTCCCAAAACATACGTTCATTTTTTAATGCCCATTCCCATCCTTCAAAAGAATATCTGAGAATTAAATGGTCCTCCATATCTGGAAAAGCCGCTTTGGTCAAATATAAAATTTTACCCCATTGTACTATCTTTTCTGCAAGATTACCTTTCGGCTCTTCGACAATATGTGTCTCAATCCATCCTGAAAGTACGTCTCGTTCAAGGTACTCGCGTTTCATACCTTCTTTTACCCAACGATACCAAAATCTACCATCAAGCTGCCGAATCAAACTATTTTGAGGTCCTAAATAACGTTCTAAACCGATTCCAATCTCGCGCTCAGTGCAAAAAACACTCGACTTCAACGTGGAATTCATAAATACAATATCTTCTGGTTGCTTGCCGTCTGGCAAATGATACTTCAAGTGTTTAAATCCATCAATCAAATTGTGTTGAATTTTCTCACAATCTGTAAAATTTCGACTTATTTCTTCTTGAAAAAGTCCCATAACAGAATCCGCTTGAAATCGCTGCATCGTAGCTAAAAAAGTAGTATCGTCCGGGTCTTGACGAAAACCAATACAAGAACCGAGAAAATAATCATACAAATCCGGAATATCGGCCTTGTAACGACGATGTACATCCAATAAGCTTGCTGAACTTGATGTATTCAATTCAGAATACGCATTATGAAACGTGATCTGTACATTTACATGTGAAGTGTCTACATCGAGCGGGTTTGAAGAGCAACCAGCAATCAAAAAGCACGCGAACAGAAGACTAAAAAGGCTTTTTAGAATCATTATTATTAACTATTTTCGTAAGTCAAAAGTACGCAAAACGAGTTACATAACTCGTACAGATAAGTTTAAAATGTACCTCATGAAACATATCCTTCTTAACCTATTGTTTGGTTTAATTATCACCCTTTCGCATGCTCAGGAAGCCGTGGGAAAGAGAATTCAAGCTGGCTTGATTGCAGAATTAGGAGCTGGTATGGTAGAAATGGGAACCAATAAACTTGAAAACGATGGATTGGGAATCGATTTGTCAATCGGTGCTAATATTAATTTTCCAATAACTGAAACTATTGGATTCAATACGGGTTTAGAAATTGACTTTACGACGCTACAATTCAAAACTTCCAATGAGCCCGTCTATTATAATTTTAATGATCAGAATGTACTTAGCAAAGAATCGGCTGCCGCATCAGCAAACGATAAAATTTACCTTTTGGAAACAAGAAAACAAAAGCCTGTTTTCTTAACAATTCCAACAATGATGATTTTCAGAACAAAATACATTGGATATTTGCGTTACTTTGGAAAGTTTGGGCTGCGCACAAGCTTCCTTGCTTCAAATAAAACAGAGGATACGGGCTATGAATTTCCGTCCTCAACAAGCAATCCGGTTGCAGATGATGGACTAAAGGTCAATCGATCTATGGAAAACATGAAACCAAAAAACGAGATGTGGTTTATTAAATCACTCGCAGGATTTGCTGGAGGCACAGAATGGAACTTTACCGGAACCACTACGCTAATGGCAGAAATCGGTTTCTATTTTGGTTTCACGGAATTGTTCTACAATAGGAATACGGAAAAAAGTGACTCAAAGAATACCTTGTACTATACCAATGATGCAGGAGATGAAGCTACCTACTTCTCCAATCAAGCCATGTACAATCAATTGCGGTTCAAATTATCAATCCTTTTCTAATTACATATTTTGAAAACAAAAGAAGTATCATCTTACATTTCGAACTGGCTTCACGACTATTGTGAGAAGGCCAATGCATCCGGCTTTGTTATTGGGATCTCTGGAGGAGTTGACTCAGCAGTGAGTTCTACGCTATGTGCGCTGACAGGAAAACGTGTATATCTCGTAAGTATGCCCATCAGACAATCCAAAGAAGAATATAATCGTGCGATGCACCACATCCAAGATTTAAAACAGCGCTTTACCAATGTCGAATCTTTCGATATAGAACTTACATCAACATTCGAAGATTTTGAGTCAAAAATGCCATTCAATGCGAGAGAACAACACCTTTCATTAGCCAATTCTCGGGCAAGGATACGAATGACCACACTTTATGCGATTGCTCAGGCAAATGGGTGTTTGGTGGCAGGAACAGGAAATAAAGTTGAGGATTTTGGTATTGGATTCTTTACAAAATATGGGGACGGTGGAGTTGATTTGAGTCCAATTGCCGATTTATCAAAAACTGAAGTTTGGCAACTGGCAAAAGAAATTAATGTGATACAAGAAATAATTTCAGCAAAACCAACCGATGGTCTCTGGGGAGATGGACGCAATGATGAGGATCAAATTGGCGCAAGTTATCCAGAACTTGAGTGGGCAATGGAATTTAAAGGCGAAGCGAGCGAACTAAGTGGACGACAAAAAGAAGTTTTTGAAATCTTCACGAAATTTAACCGTACCAACAACCATAAGATGGTTCCAATCCCGGTATGTACCATTCCATTGGAGCTAAAATAAAATACAAGGGTTATTCTGGAGCCAAACGAAGTACAATTCCGTCAATGTCCTCATTTATATGAATTTGGCAACCCAATCGACTGTTGTCTTCTACATGAAATGCTTGATCCAACATGTCCAATTCATCATCGCTTTGCTCCGGAAGTGGCGTATCTGATTCGAGATAGCATTGACAAGTAGCGCACATAGCCATTCCTCCGCACTCTCCTAATACTGGAAGCTCATATGCCTTGCACACTTCCATTATATTCATATTCATATCAGTAGGGGCCATCAGTTCATGTCGATCACCTAATCTGTCTATAATAGTTACTTTGATTTCGTCCATCTTCGTGTTTTTCAGCAAAAATAATGAATGTTTTTTCTACAAACCTCGGGGTCGATTAATTGAATATTCGAATCGCTGTATTGCCATCCCAAGCCACTTGGTACTGTCTCAAACCAAATTCAGAATCAGAAATGGGCGACCCATCATAAAGTGAAAACTGTGCATCGTTGCATATATCATCGAGCAGCAAAAAATTATCAGAATTCGGTGTTAACGGATTGGCACAATTCCCAGCAGGGTCTGCAGGCGAATGACGGTCAAATGCAACAAAATCATCGATACCTCGCCGATAAACAATAATCCCTCTGGATCCGCCATTTACAAATGCAAAACCGCTGACGCCGATTAAATCATCATAGGCAGGCAAGGAGATATCAATTGCAATATCAAATGGCACGCTCGGAACCGGATGATTTTTATTGGACGTGCAGGCAGCACCAAAAATTCCGAAAAGTAATAGAACAATAAATCGGACTTTCATAATAATAACGTTGTCGTGTACTAAGATATTAACTTAGAACGATTTTTAGGTGCTTTTATTTCGATTTCGAGGAGAAAAGCGCCGATTACAGAATTGTAAACTATAAAGGAACTGATTATTCTAATTCGATTAATCCTTCCGACGCCTCTTCCCACAGCTGCATCTGTTGGTCTAAATTGAGCTTTAACTCTTTATAAGCACTTACAACTTTATCAGCCAATTCCTTATCTGAATAATCCAATTCGGCAATCACAAGGTCTTGTTTTTTTATCTCTCTCTCGAGTTCATCAATCTTCTTTTCAGACTTATTCAATTGATTGTTCAACTTGTTCTTCAACCGCTTTCGCTCTTTTTCCTCTTCATATGTGCGCTTCGTATCGGAACTATTTGCTTCCAGAGCGTGAACTCTCTTTTCAGCAATAGGTGTTTTTTTATTCGTAGAGAACTCCGCCTTTCGCTTTAAAAACTCTTTTACACCAAAATGTTGAATCCTCAATTCTTGATTCTCAATTTCCCAGATGCGATTGGTCAAACCATCCAGAAATTCCCTGTCATGAGAAACTACTATAAAGGTACCCTCATAACTTTTTAATGCTTGCTTTAAAACTTCTTTACTCTGAATGTCAAGATGATTCGTTGGCTCATCAAGAATAAGAAAGTTGGACGGACTCAAAAGTAGCTGGCACAGTGCTAATCGTGTACGCTCCCCACCCGACAACACAGAAACCCTCTTATCCACATCTTCACCCTGAAATAAAAATGCACCTAGAACACCTCGTAGATTTTTACGAATCTCACCTTTCGCTGTTTGGTCAACCGTCTCAAGAACCGTAAGCGTATTGTCTAAAGACGCTGCCTGATCTTGTGCAAAATACATGATGTTAACATTGTGCCCATAGGTTACGGTGCCTTGACCATCTAGATCACCCATAATGCGCTTGAGCAAAGTTGACTTCCCTGTACCGTTAGCACCGAGAAGCACAATTTTCTCGCCTTTACCAACCGTTAGGTTTACGCCATCAAATAACTTTTTTTTCCCAAACGTTTTGCCCATATCCTCCATTTCTAAGACCCATTTCCCGGGCTGAATACTTAAAGGAAAACGTATTTTCATATTGGCGATTGAATCATCCTCCAATTGAATTCGTTCCGTTTTTTCAAGCTTCTTAATCAGAGATTGAGCAAATGCAGCTTTGTTTTTCTTCGCACGGAATTTATTAATGAGCTCTTCAGTATGTTTAATTTCTTTATCTTGCTGTTTCTTCGCATGCCCCATGCGCTCAATTTCTTCAGCACGCAGTGCTTTGTACTTTGAGTAAGCATATGCAAAATCCAATATACCTCCTTTTGAAATCTCAAGAGTTCGTTTGGTAACATTGTCTAAGAAAAGACGATCGTGACTGATCACAATAACACCACCGGGATAATTTTTCAAATAGTTTTCAAGCCATGCAATTGATAAAATATCGAGATGGTTTGTAGGCTCATCAAGCAAAATTACATCTGGGCTGTTGACCAATATTTTTGCCAATTCTGCCCGCATTTTCCAACCACCAGAAAATGTATCCAAACTACGATGGAGTTCAAGATCAGAAAAACCAAGGCCCAAAAGGGTCGAAGTAATCTTCTCTTCCCATAAAAACCCTTCATTAAGTGAAAACTCATGATTTAATTCATTCAATTCATCAAGCATTACAAGATATTCCGAAGACTCATAATCTGTACGCTCCACAAGGGCTTGATTGATTTGATCAATGCGAGAATTCAAGTTTGTCAAGGTTACGTTGGACTTCAACAAATAATCGAATACGGATTGCTTCGTATCAATTTTTATGTCTTGGGTTAAATAACCAATAGTGCAATCCTTTGGCTTATGAATTCGCCCCTCGGAAGGTGAACTGTGTCCTGAGATTAGTTTAAGCATGGTCGATTTACCTACACCGTTTTTACCAACGAGACCAATTTTGTCTCCATCGTTAATTTGCAGACTAATCTCTTTAAAGAGATATCCTTGGGGTAAATGAACACCGACTTGCTCTAAATTAATCATTGGACAAAGATAGGGTTAATAAAAGCTACACTGATAAAAGTGATTGGCTTTCTTCAGCGATTGAATCTATATATAACGGCTAATGGTCAAAACAAAAAAGTCCCCTATTGTAAGCAATAGGGGACTTTCGAATACTTATAGTGTTAGAATGACCAAACGTCGTGTTCAATATTGCGAATATCATTATTGATTTTCTCAGCTTCATACAAAGCATCTACACCTGAACGGTAAGTTTCGATGTTTCGATCATAATTATTACTTTTCTTGTAGGCCACCGCGTTAAATTTGCGCTTCCAAAACAAATCATCAAAACTCATCCATTGTGCATCGTTTTTATCGTTGTAAACGAAATAGTTGTTAAACACAAATCTACAATGTGGGAAATACAACCAAAAAGCTTCAGTGTACCCTTTTATTTGATTTGAATTTGGATCTATTTTCTTCACCACAGGAGCAATTCCAATAATTCTAACATCAAGAACAGAGCGCTCTTTATCAATGAACCATTCTTCTTTCAAACGGTACTGAACAATATCTTCAGATTTGTAAGGAAACCATTCAGGATCAGGATAAACAATTTCGATTGTTCCGTCTGGCAATTCACGCTCAAGACACTCCCCAAACATATCTGAATTTGGATCTTCATCAATCAAACAGTCCGTGGATTCGGGTCCAACTCTACCCAAATAAAACTTCATTGTTTCTTTGAATTCAGGATCAGTTTGATAGTTCATTCCTGGTGCAGGCTTGATAGGGTATTTGAATTGATCACCGTCCAAACCTCTTCCAGTTCCATCTAAAACAGGGTCGAATGGAGAGAAAATTGTCAGGTCACCATTCATAACGTGCTGACGAATAACTGTCCAAAGGCTCCATCTTGATTCATTTTTCACCCAAACTTCAGGAACTGTATCATAACTTGCAACGATATCATCTAATGGATAATAAAGTGGGTGATTCAATTTTTCACGCAAGTCTATCGACCTCCAAACTCTCGTACTCCAAATCACATCTGCTTCACGCACATGTTCGTAAGGAATCATTCGCTTGGTAGGAACATGCTCTTTGATATAGACTCCATCAATAATACCTTCAGAAGGTACATTGACAGGACCATTCAGTTCCTCATTTTGCGCCATAACAGCACTACTCATGATTAACAAAGCGCCTAACAATACATTTTTCATATCATTCGTTTTAAAAGGGTATTCAACAATCAATAAATACGGTTCAATTATTAATTAAATCGACCAAGTACCTCCAATTTTTCTCGTTTTTCCGTCAGGACCTTTCACAGTACAAACGAATCCAACTTGATTTCCTGGTCTCGTGGCACGAATAATTGTGCTAACTCCACCGATATTTCCTCCCGTTCCTTTTTTCGGACGGTTCGCTGTAGCCGATTGGAACGACCAGCTTAGGATTGAAAATTCTGCTTTCAATGGAATCCCCGGACCATATTTTGCCTGCAACAAACTCGAATTTTTGTTTGCTTTCTCACCCGATTTCTTACCTCCCCAAAAAAGTTGTGGATCCGGCATCGACTCTACTCTATACTCTGTCTTCTTCAATACAACTGCTTTCCCATCTGCATCTATTCCTGATACTGTTAAAAAAGCTTTTCTTCCTCTTCCTGGACTCACAATGTATCCTTGTCCTGATTTCGATATCGTTGCATTCGAGCCCGTTAATTTAGATCCCGGGTAACCAGAAGCTGTTGCCTCTACTTTGTTTGGGTAACCTCTATACAGAACATTTAATTCAGTAAGTTCAATGGATCCTGTTGGTTCCATTACGGTTACTGTTTTTGTCCATGGCAGTGTTTTCTTAATACCAGACTTGTTTCGGATTGAAACCGTACCGGTCAATTCCATTTTTTTGCCTGAGGCCTTCAATGTAACGTACCCTTTACCGTCTTTAATTTCTTGAACATTTTCGCCGTTGTAGGTTACCTCTGGTTGCTTATCGCTATCGTAAGCAGCCATTAAAACCTCAATCGTGAATTCTTCGTTGCGATTTGCGACTTCAGGACCGTACGCCAAAGGAATGATTTTATTAAACGAATATTCTCCACCACCTACTCTTGAACGAACAATTGTGAGCGCTTGCGCTCGTGCAGCCAAAATATCTTTTTGTAAAGATGTTAGAGAGGCTATTGCCGCTACAGATGGAGAGTGATCAAATGTTTTTCCTATCCAGTGAATTCCGGCTTCACCATGCACTTCAGAAAACTCTTCTTTTGTTAATCCTCTATAGATTTCAATGATTGCGTCTCTATCGTCGGGATGCACGTTTGACTTCTCTACAGCTTCAAGAATCTTCTTATTCAAACCAGACTGACCATCGAATTCATTAATCTCTGTTGCCTTGAAGAAATACTTACTATCGAATTTCGGCTTGTTGTCATCTCCAGTAAGTATCTGAGTTGCTGCGATTTTTTCTGTAATCTCTTTTCTAAAATCGTTCAACGATTTCCACAAGTCCATACCTCGACCCGCTGGTGCTTTGATGTTTGTCGCTTCACCGAGCAAGATACGCATTGGGTCGTCGTACTTGTCCTTCCCTGAAACGAACTCAAGATTCATTCGTGTCGGCTTTAATGGATTGAGCTTGTCATCGTATTTTTGAACGACAATTGCTTCATCCTTGCCCACTTTTTTCATGTCTTCACCACAAGCTTCAAGAACTTCAAATTTGATATCATCAATCAATTTGATTCGATCTGCTGTCATTTTATCAATGTCTTCTACGACTTGATCCAACAACATTTGCGCTTTGATCGCACGTTGTGGGTTTGATTTATCACTTGCGGTTTCAGCAAGTTCTCCACGTTTCTCATCACCTCTAAAAAGCTCTGTTAAGTTCGCTTTTTGCATGTTTTCCTCGATTGCAACGAATGCATCAAGAATTGATTTTGATACGTTAAGTGCCAGAAGTGCGGTCAGTACTAGGTACATCATCCCGATCATCTTCTGCCTCGGTGTTTCTTTTCCTCCTGCCATGATTAATTAAATATTATTGGTTTTACAATTCATTTAAAGCAATTACTTCGCTACCCTTTAGTAATTGTCATGGCTTTCAACATATTTCCATATACCGCGTTGAGATCTGAAAGATTCTTAGACATTAACGACATATTCTCTTTGTATAATCGAGTATTCTCAGCTGAATCAGAAAGATTTTTCATCATATCTGTAACTTGTGCCTGGAATTTCTCTGTTGCTTCTAAATGCGCAGAAGAACCTTTCAATTGAAGTTCATAAACATTGTTAAGTGCTGAAAGATTTTTAGAAACCTTCTGCATTTGCTCACCAACAGAATCGCCTTCTGCTTGTGCAGAGGTCATTCCTGATATTGTTACCGCTGCTCTTTCGTATGCATCAGACAAAGATGATACTTTGTTCGAGGCCTCTTGAAGACTGTCTACGTATGAGTCTGTTGCCGCTGCGGCCGTTGTAACGCCTTTTAGCTGCGCTGCGTTATCTCCTAGTGTACGCATACCATCACCTAACCGCTCTAACAATTCACCATCAATTTTCGCTTCTTCAAGCATTTTATCAAATTGATCAGAAATACCATTTCCTCTACCAGCAGGTAAGTTGTCGTGGTCCAATTCATCTGAATGGCCTAATGCCAATTCTGGATATACCAATTCCCAGTTCGGATCTTCATGAATTGGCTCAAATGCCGACATAAAAAAGATGAATGCCTCTACACTCAATCCGGCGATAAGCATGTAACTGGCTCCTGGGAAATGTTCAATTTTAAACAGTGCACCAATAATTACTACTGCAGCTCCCCATCCATATAATTTTGACATGAACTTTTTCCATCCTTTACTTCCTGGTTTCATAACTTTCTTTGATTTTTTAGTTTTAAATTTGCTACTAACTACTATTACTTTTAAACTTTATCGAAGTTGAATATCACTTCGAATTTCTTCCCCTCCCTCTTTGGTGAAGTCACGTCCTCCACGTCCAAGGTGAGTCATCACATTTCGATAACCAATATACGACTTTGCTGTGTCTTGGTATTCGTACGAACGTGTTGCATTTCTCAAGTAATATCCAATGTCTTTCCATGAACCCCCACGCAGAACTTTACGCTTCATTGATGGCGGATCCCAATCCATTGCATTGTATCTGTAATCTGGATTTAGGTCATGTGAAAACTCGTACATCGACTCATCATAGGCTGTTTCACACCACTCGGCAACATTTCCTGCCATACAATACAAACCAAAACCGTTTGGATTGTAAGAATACACTTTAACTGTATGGTAACCACCGTCATCAGAATATCTTCCACGCATTGGTTTAAAGTTTCCTAAGAAACATCCTGCCTCGTTTCTAATGTAAGGACCACCCCATGGGTATTGTGAAAGTTCTAAATCACCACGTGAAGCGCGTTCCCATTCTGCTTCATTCGGCAGACGGAAATCATTTACAAAAATGTCCCCCATCGCAACCAACCAGTTGTTCAATAGCTGTGTTCTCCATACAGAGAAGGCTTTGGCTTGTGTCCAAGTCACACCAACAACAGGGTAATTGTCGTATGCTGGATGCCAAAAATACATCGCAGTCATCGGATCGTGGAACGAGTAAGTAAAATCTCTCACCCAACAAAGTGTATCAGGGTAAACGTTAATTTTCTCGTCAATAATGAAACGTTGGCGGTTTTTGTGCCCACGAATGGCATTACTTTGACCTTTTTTGTTAATTCCTCCTTCTCCTGAAATCCCTTGCGACAAGTTTAGATCTTGACCCTGCGGCTCTCCTGTAAATGGATGCGGTTGTGATTCTAATTCTCTATGTCCATCGACAACCTTTATACCGTCGTTCGTAAAAGCATTTGGAGAGATATTTATCCGTCCTCTTTTCGCGGCCTCAACATAATCAATCCAATAATAGGAGAAGATGAGCTTTCGGGTATCAATTTCTTTTCTTTTGTAGTAGCGTTCTTGTTCTGGATAGTACATCTCAGCTAATAACGGAACGAGCTCTGGATCTTCAAAAGAAAGTGTTCTGTCCCAATTCAAGCTAAAGATTTCTCTGTTGATGTCTCGGTCTGACTCCTCATAATCAACATATTCTCCATCTCCTTCACTGAAGTAATAATCTTTGTAGTTGATCCAACGACTTGCGTCTGCATCCTCTTCGATTCCTTCATATATTAGGTTACGCGCAATTGAATCTCGCACCCAATCAACGAATTGACGGTATTCATTGTTGGAAATTTCAGTTTGGTCCATATAGAACGCTTGGACTGAAGCAGTCTTTGCCCTACTTTGGTGAAGAAATGGCATATCTCCATCGTTCTCACCCATGGTAAAGCTCCCATTTGGAATATAAACCATGCCCAATGGCAAATCTGGATAGTAAATTGGTCTACCCTGAGTACCAGTTAAGTGCCCTGACCTAGTTACGCACGATGCTACAAACGTTGCAACTAAACTAAATAACAAAAGTTTTTTCATTCTACCTTTTTTTAAATCTTCCGGATATCTCAAAAATTAACAAATTACAGGATCTTGGTATCTTCGATATAACGGACTATTCACCGAAATGGTTACAATTAATTAAAATATTTTTTCCTACAACCATCTTGGATGGTGTGATTTCTTCACTGGAATTGGTGGTAAGAAGTAACAATACTTTACCATCATTTCATGCGAGCCTCTTGAGACACTCGACAACTTATTAATTGTAACGTCATAAGAGTATCCAACAGTTAACGAATTTGTTCTTGCCGCAAGAGATCCGCCATTGATCAACTGAAATACATTCGCTCCAAGCATTACACCTACCGCATCAGAAAGCCTGTAAGAAAGCCCTCCGTACAATTGATTTTGCCACATATAGCGTGCACCGAGATCAAACGACGTCTTCACAACATCACTTCGCACCAATAAGTTTGCTTCAATATCGTCACCCGGACGTATGTTTCGATAGGTATATCCACCCATCATGTAATAGTGACGTGCAGAACTTAATCCAACCAAACTTGTTCCTGGTGGTGCTGTTTCGTCATCATTAAAGTCTGGCGCAGGAAGGTGTGTGGATGAAAGCCCAACGTAATAATCGTCTGATTTGAAGTACAAACCAAAGTTCGCATCCAATTTTGTTTGACTAAATGCCGTAGGCAACGAAGCATCCGGTACTGACGTAGGTGGAATCCATGTAGGGTCCAATCCCAAATTGGTTATACCAATACCCAATCCTATGCCTAAAAAGCCTTCCGTACCCATCGGCAAGTGGTACGCGTAATTGATAACAGCTGTATTTTGTCTAGTGAACGCAATCGCATCATGATAAAAAGAAATACCCACTCCACCAGGAACACCATACTGACTCAAATCTCCTTCAATATTCAACACCGCTGAGTTTGGAGCTCCATTCACTTTGTCCCATTGATTTCTATAAATCGAGGAGGCACAGATTGCATTTTTGATACCAATTCCGGTCATTCCTGGATTTATACTCATTTTATCATACATAAAATGTGTGATAGCTCTATCTTGCTGAGCAAGCACCTTACCCGCTAACAAACAGGTAAATAGGGACAATAAAAGTAGCTTTTTTTTCATAAATCACATAGTTTTTAAACGCTTGAGTACTTCCTTACGAACGAGGCGCACCGAATCATTCAAGCGACTAAAATAACTATTTTTATTGTAATAGTAAACTTTTTGAAGATCAATGTTAAAAATAGTAGGCAATCGTTATTGTCTGTTAGATATTTCAATGAATGCCCTAGGAATGGGATAGCTTCTGAAGTGTTTTCCACCACAAATTGGGGATTTTATTTTTCAAAGCATTGTCGTAATCAATTTGGTTACAGGGAACAAGGTGATGGCGTTCATATTTACTGCCTTCCGCTGCAGGATAAGAAACCTCCAACCACCAGCGCGATGACTTGTGGCTTTTATAGAAAATGAGATCGTCATCAAAGTCATCAATATGAACATGAAATTTTTTGTAACGCGTTTTATTTTCAATAGGAAAATCACCCACTCTCTGTGCCAGTCCGTCAACAAAATACCAAATCATTTGGCTTAATAGATTTGAAGCGCTGACCGATTGATCAGGATGCACTTCAGCAATAGATATACAGGACATTTTATCACTCATTCCCGCATACTTCATGATTTGACAAATCTGATCCGACTTAAAACCATTTACATTGGAATATTTGGAAGGATCAGTTTCCGAATTCTTAATACTATTAAAATCTACAGAGATCAAATCAGAATTACGAAGCAAAGGCTCTGCCAACCTGAAATCTGAATTGAACGTTCCCAAACGACAAATATCAAAATATAGATTCTCAAAAAGATGAATATCTTTACCTTGTACCAATGGACGTTGCATTCCAATGTTCGCGTAATTAAATAAGAAACAGGGTCTTTGCATCAAGAGGTGGCTCACATATGCATCTGAAGAAATTTCGGAATCGGGACTTCCAACATCTAAGGAACTGTCCACAGAACAAATATTTATCATTCGCTCCAAATGCTCAAATCCTTTGTAGCAAGCCATCAGTAAGTCCTGACTACCACCAATAACCATCGGAACAACATCACGTTTGACCAATTCGGAAACAACCTGCGACAACGCAAAATAAGTATCATCAACCGTCTCGCCAGGTGCTATCGTTCCCAGATCATAAATTGAAAAGTCCCAATTATCACCCCGATTAAAGGAATAAAATTGTTTTCTAAAATCCTCATTTCCCTCAAGACTTGAATACGGACTTTTTCGATTCTCAGGTACATAAATAAGTGCAACACCCTTGTTTTCAATTTCCGGAAACCCTCCGTCATCATAAACAAGTGCCGAATTGCGCAAATCACCCTTACAATCTGAACTTGAAATTACAGTAGGCTTGAAATATATTGATATATCCTTCATTCAATCGTGACTTTGTTCAAAAATAAACGAAAATTGAACGTAAGCTATGAAAGCATGAACTAAACTTTACAAGTCAAATAGTTGAAAACTCGATATCGATGCATAGAGACACTGCCTGTGGCGATTGCAGAGATACAGATAAATCATAACATGAAGCCGAAAAACAAGATAGTATCACCAGAGCTATTTCTTTTTTTTCTTCTTCACTGCTTTCTTCTTCGGTTTGTTTGCGTCAAGCATTTCCTTGACTTTTTCCAATGTCAATGCATCAACATCAAACGTCTTTGGCAGTTCGATTTTCGTTCGACCTTTCACAATATTGAATCTTCCCCAGCGGGCTTTCTGAACCGAGATTCCCTCGTCTTCCCAATTGTGAATCATCTTGTCAATTTCTTTCTGCTTTTTCGTCTCAATCAATTCAACAATATCATTGTGAGAAAGGTTGTCAAAATCATATTTTCGATTCACGTTGATGAACATATCATTCCATTTGATAAACGGACCGAATCGGCCTGTCCCCTTCTGAACTGGAAGTCCCTCGTATTCATCAACAGGTGCATCTGCCGCTTGTTTTTCCTTGATCAACTCAATGGCACGAACAATATCAACACTTCCAATTTCTTCATCCTTTGGAATCGAAACAAACATCTCTTTAAACTTCACATATGGGCCAAAACGCCCGACTGCAACAACAATATCTTCACCCTCAAAGACACCGATATTTTTTGGAAACTCAAACAATTCAAGTGCTTCTTCCAAAGTTATCGAATTGATTGACTGCCCAATTCTTAACGAAGCAAATTGCGCTTTTTCACCGTCCACTTGCTCATCACCTATTTGAACTACTGGTCCGAACTTACCTATTCTGGCAATTATTCTCCTGTTGGATTCTGGATGAGTTCCAATCTCTCGTTCACCTGTTGCACGTTCCGAATTTTCTAATGTGTGCTCAACTGAAGAATGAAAAGGAGAATAAAAATCCTTTATCATCTCTGTCCATTCAACCAATCCTTTGGCAATCTCATCAAACTCTTCTTCCACACGCGCCGTGAAGTTGTAATCCATAATTCGCTCAAAATGCTCCGTCAAAAAGTCGGTCACAACGATTCCAATATCGGTTGGTGCTAATTTGTTTTTTTCTCTTCCGGTAACTTCAGAAAGCTGACTCTTCTCAATTGAATCTCCTGCAAGTAGAAACTGTGAATATTTTCTATCGAAACCATCGCGTTCTGGCTTTTCGACATACCCCCTTTTTTGGATGGTCGTAATTGTCGGTGCATATGTCGATGGACGGCCAATTCCGAGACTTTCTAACTTCTTCACCAAGGAAGCCTCAACATACCTCGCAGGTGGTCTAGAGAAACGCTGCGTTGCTTTGATTTCTTCTCTTCGCACAGTATCACCTTTGACAACTGCTGGTAACAACCCGGATTCAAACTCAACATCCTCTTCATCTAGGTTACTTTCAAGATATACTTTTAAGAACCCTTCAAACTTGATAACCTCACCTTTCGCCAGAAATGTTTCTGAAACGTTCGCTGCACCAATTTTGATTGTTGTACGTTCCAACTTGGCGTCTGACATTTGCGAGCCTATCGCCCGTTTCCAAATCAAATCATACAAGCGCTCTTCATCACGCTCTCCCTGGATGTTGTGTCTGGAAAAATCAGACGGTCGGATTGCCTCGTGTGCTTCTTGAGCAACTGAATCTTTCGTTTTGTATTTCTTTGGATTGGAAAATTCCGCTCCATATGCTTTTTTAATCTCTGCCTCAGCTGCCTTGATTGCGGTATCCGATAAGTTTACAGAATCCGTTCTCATGTATGTAATTCTTCCTGCCTCATAAAGACGTTGAGCAACTGTCATTGTTCTCGAAACGGAAAAACCAAGCTTGATACTAGCTTCTTGCTGAAGAGTTGAAGTTGTAAATGGAGCAGCTGGTTTTTTTACTGCTGGCTTCATGACAACATCTGAAACTTTGAAATTACCAGTTGAGCAATTTTGCAGCAACTCTTGAACATCCTGATCCGATTTTATTTGACGCGAAACATCTGCACGAATTTTACCTTTCTCGGTAGAAAATATGGCGGACACCTTGTAAAAAGTTTCTATCGCATGTTTTTGAATTTCTCGCTCTTTTTCAACAATCAATCGCACAGCAACAGATTGAACACGTCCAGCAGATAAACTCGGACGCACCTTACGCCACAAAACAGGGGACAATTCAAATCCAACCAAACGATCTAGGATTCTTCTCGCCTGTTGTGCGTCTACAAGTTCTTTATTGATTTCACGAGGGGACTCGATTGCCTTTGTAATTGCAGGCTTTGTAATCTCATTGAACGTAATCCGTTTTGTAATTTTGTTATCCAGATCAAGTGTTTCGTAGAGGTGCCAAGAAATTGCTTCCCCTTCGCGGTCTTCATCAGTCGCAAGCCACACCACCTCAGCAAGTTTCACTTCCTTCTTGAGGTCTGAAACAACTTGTTTTTTATCCTGAGACACTTCATATTTTGGTGTGAAATTGTTCTCAACATCAATTGCTGTTCCTTTTTTAGCCAAATCACGAACGTGCCCAAAACTGGACTTTACTTTATAATCTTTACCGAGATAACCTTCGATTGTTTTTGCCTTTGCAGGTGACTCAACTATTACTAGGTTCTTAGCCATAGGTAAATTGTTTTAGTTAATGGAACATGCTACTCTTTCGTCAAAAAGGACTGCAAAGTAAGAGTATTTAATTTCAATATTCAACGAAAACAGCAAACAAATTGTTTCAAATTGTTAAATCTGTTCAAATTTTTCAGTTCTGCAATAGCAAAATTAATTTTCGGATTTATAGTTTATAAGCTTTATGAAATTCGCTCTTAAAACCATGATATCTCAGAATTACATCAAGTTGGTTCAATCATAAATTTGACAATCATGCGCACAGAAATAAGCGCTGTAGATTATAAAATCTAACCCGAGTGTTCAAATAGTGTAGTTTATTTTATATTTAGCCAAAATTTAACATACATACTTGAAATACATCACCCTCCTAATTGCTCTCCTATTGCTCTCAGTATCGCGGGCAAATATAGAATATCAAGCTGATTCCTTAAGACAAATTTGGGAAGATGAATCCACAATTGACACCGTTCGATATAATGCATTAGAAAACTACTTTGATCTATACAATCGGGTGCAGCCCGACTCTGCTTTAATGGCTTTGGACTATTACTACGCATTGGCGAAAGAAAAAAAAGCATGGCGACAACTGTGTGGTGTCCTTGTGGCTAAAGCAAATATTTACCGTGACAAAGGCAATTTAGAACAATCAAAAAAACTTTATTTAGAGGCTGAAGCGATTGCAGAGCAAAAAAATATGCCACTAAAAAAAGCAACCATAACTGGAAACTTAGGAAATATCTTTTTTGATCAAAAAAACTATCTAGAAGCAACACGCTCCTATTCTAAAGCTCTTGAAATTTTCAAGGTCCAGGAAAAAAATTTTTTAGTTGCCTTATTGCTGTCAAATTTGGGTTCTGTCAATTTAACAGTAGACAATTACAATTTGGCATTGGACTATTTCTCTAAAGCATCCGAAATCTTATTGAAAATTGGCGCAAAGAAAACCTACATTGCAAGTAATAAGACACTTATCGGAAGATTATTTCTTGAACAAGAAAATTATTCAAAAGCAAAATCTTTTTTTAACGAAGCGCTTGCAATTTTGAATCAACAAGACGACAAAATGACGAGGTCAAGATGCTATGCATCACTTGCTGAGACGCATCTCAAATTGAACCAGATCGAGATTGCAAAAAATTATGTAAAAAAAAATTTAACACTTACCGATGAGTTAAAAAATAAAAATGACATCGAAGCAGCGCGAATTTTAGATGCACAAGTCACTTTTGAATTCGATATCAAATCGGCCACTCAGAAAGCGGAAGCTATTGCTATGGGACTGTCACAAAATACATCATTGGAGTCAAAAAATAATCTTTACGAATTATTGTACAAATGCTACAAGCAGCAAAAGAGATTGGATCGATCAATTGAAATGCTTGAACTCCATATGCTGTATCAAGATAGTATTCAAATTGAGAAAAATAGTGCTGCAGTCGCGAGAGAGATGATCCTTATGGATTATGATCGCAGAATGTATGAGAACAAATTGAAAAGTGAAAAAGAAAAATTAGAACTTCAAACCAATCAATTCAAACAAACATTTGGTATTGTTTCCCTCGGTTTAATCATTATTACTTCCCTATTTTCATATTACAGACGCAATGAAAAAAAGAATCGAAAACGCCGTGAAGAACTGCTGGAGGAAGTCAAAAAATTAAAGCGCAACCAGGGCAATGAGTTGGTCTTTGATTCAAACAAATTCGAACTCAACCGCCAACGTATAGAAACAAGTATAAATAGGTCTTTGAATGAAACTGACTGGACTGTGCTCAATATACTTCTGAAAAATCCGGTTCTGAGCAACAAGGAAATTGGCGAAAAAGCATTCCTTAGTGCAGATGGTATTGGATCATCACTTCGAAGAATGTACGAATATTTTGAAATCAAAGAATCGAAATACAAAAAAATCTCATTGCTACTAAAAGCGATTAAAATTTCGAACAAAGTCTCAAGAAGTTAAATCGTATCCAACTTATAAATAGGCTATTTTTTGGTTTGAAAAACCCCTTTCCCCTAACCTGCACTTATGATGCAGGTAATTGTCATATACTGACAAAATGTCGTTTTTCTCAATGTACTTTCTTATCTTTGCAGCGTATAAGGAATGGTTTTGGTCGTTCTAATTGCAGTTCACTAACATTTATTTGTTCAATAGCTTAGAAATCAGAACGTTCGAATCGAGGCCAATTGACAAGAAAAACACAAAAAATTGAAAGACAAAGGATTACATACAGATTCAGTAGTAGAAAAGAAGCTTACTTCTGAAAAAAATCCCAATCAATATAACGGAGAAGCACTTGATAGTCAGATAGCTGAGGGCAACAACGACGGTTCAAAAAAATTATATGTTGAAAGTTACGGTTGTGCCATGAATTTCTCAGACAGTGAGGTCGTTGCCTCTATAATGAGTGAGAACGGATACACAACCACACGCGATGTTGAAGAAGCAGATGTCGTTTTAATTAACACTTGCTCGATACGAGAAAAAGCAGAATCAACAGTTCGTAACCGCCTTACCAATTTCAAGAAACGTAAACAACGTCAGCCAGAATTGGTTGTTGGAATTCTTGGATGTATGGCCGAACGTCTTAAGAAAAATTTATTGGAAGAAGAGAAACTCGTCGACCTTGTCGCAGGACCTGATGCATACAGAGACCTACCCGGCCTTATAGAAGAGGTAGAAAGCGGACAAAAGGCAGTCAATGTTTTGTTGTCAAGGGATGAAACCTACGCCGATATCTCTCCAATACGACTTGATAAAAATGGTGTTTCAGGCTTCGTTTCAATTACTAGAGGGTGCGACAACATGTGCTCATTTTGCGTTGTCCCATTTACACGAGGTAGAGAACGATCGCGGGACCCACAGACAATATTCAACGAATGCAACGATTTGTTTAATAAGGGATATCGAGAAGTTACGCTTCTTGGACAAAATGTAGACTCCTACAGATGGAACATGACATCAAAAGGCGAAATTAAAGACGACAGTCAGCCCACTACAAATTTTGCTCAACTTATGGAAATGGTTGCAGCCATCTCTCCCGACATGCGCATTCGGTTTTCTACTTCTCACCCAAAAGACATGACCGATGAAGTATTGAAAGTTATTGCAAAACATGAGAATATTTGCAATTACATCCATTTACCTGTACAATCTGGTAACACAAATGTTCTCAAGAGAATGAATCGAGGATATACGAGGGAGTGGTACCTCGAAAGAATTGATGCAATTCGGCGTATCATACCGAATTGTTCTATTTCAACAGATTTGATTTCTGGATTTTGTGATGAAACAGAGGAAGAGCATCAAGACACACTTTCAATGATGCGTGCTGTGAAATGGGACTTTGCATATATGTACAAATACTCCGAACGGCCTAAAACACTTGCTGAAAGGCGATTTGATGACAATGTCCCTGAAAAAATAAAAGGTACAAGACTGACTGAAATCATCAATATACAGCAAGAGAATTCACTCGCAATCAATCAAAAACAACTTGGGAAAATTCAGAAGGTGTTAGTTGAGGGGGTTTCAAAACGCTCCCAAGAGCATATGGCTGGGAGAAACGACCACAATACAACCGTTATTTTTCCTAAAGGAGATTTTGACAAGTGCGACTATGTGATGGTCGAGATTAAGACATGTACAGCTGCAACACTCCAAGGAGAAGTTGTTGATGTTTTAGAACCTACAAAATAATACAAATGGATGCACAACAAATAAAACAAAGGTTTGGAATTATTGGAAATGCTCCACTACTCAACCGTGCATTAGAAGTTGCCATTCAAGTTGCTCCAACTGACATTTCGGTACTTGTAACCGGTGAAAGTGGAACAGGAAAAGAAAGTATTCCACAGGTGATTCATCAGTTGAGTTCTAGAAAGCATGGAGAATATATTGCTGTAAATTGTGGAGCGATACCTGAAGGAACTATTGACTCCGAACTTTTCGGTCATGAAAAGGGGGCCTTTACTGGAGCGAGTGGCAGTAGAAAAGGATATTTTGAGGTTGCTGACGGAGGGACAATTTTCCTTGATGAAGTAGCAGAATTACCAATGCAAACACAAGTACGCCTATTGCGTGTTCTTGAAACTGGTGAATTCATTCGTGTCGGCTCCTCCAAAGTAATTAAAACAAATGTACGCGTTGTTGCTGCAACCAATGAAAATATGCAATCTGCAATTGCGAATGGGAAATTCAGAGAAGATTTGTTTTACCGATTGAGTACAGTTCCTATTTCACTTCCTGCACTGAGGAATCGACAAGAGGACATTCACTTGTTGTTCCGTAAATTTTCGAGTGACTTTGGAGATAAATATAGAATGCCCGGAATAAAATTAACGCCCGATGCCATTCAACAACTGAACAGTTATTCATGGCCCGGCAATATCCGACAACTCAAAAATACAGTAGAACAAATTTCGGTAATAGAAACCTCCCGAGAAATCGATACAATCATTCTCCAAAGCTACTTGCCCTCAGAGAGAAACAACAGTCCTGCACGAATTAGTGACTCAAAAGAAAGTATCAATGAACGCGAATTGATGTATAAATTCCTGTTCGACATGAAAAAGGACTTGACGGATTTGAAAAAACTTGTTGTTGAACTTCACAAACAAGAAGGCGATACAGCACTCAGCAGCGACCAGACCAAAATGATCAATCGCCTGTATGATGATGTGCACACAGATTCATTGCAGCCGTCGACGCATTTTTTGCCTCCAGCACAGAAGGAAGAGACAACTTTTGCTTATCCTACCCAGAAAACGGCAGAAGAAACATTCGAAGCACATGAGGAGGTCGAAGAATCGCTTTCGTTAGAAGATACTGAAAAAGAGCTTATTAAAAAGGCGTTGATCAAGCACAAAGGCAAACGAAAATATGCGGCCAAAGAACTTGGAATAAGTGAACGTACATTGTACAGGAAAATCAAAGAATACAATCTTACTGACTGATGAGAGGATTACTTTTCATACTTGTTTTATTCGTTTTGACCAGTTGTTGGCCGACCAAAATTTCTTTTGTCGATGGCAATATGCCAGAGGAATGGAAAACCTACTATGTAACTTCACTTGAGAACAATGCGGCCAATGCCCCATTAAATTATTCAGCAACACTGTCCGAGGCAATCCGAAATGGCATTCAAAACAATACGAGGTTGCTCATTGATAGCGACAGTGAAAATGCACAAATTACCATTGAAGGAACAATTTCAAACTATACAATTGCACCTGTTGCACTTCAAGAAGACGACAATGCAGCAAAAAATAGACTTTCAATAACGGTCCGCTTCGAAATTTTTATCTCCGCACCGGAGGAGGAACAAATTGCATTAACAAGTTCTAGATTTGTGGATTACGATGTATCTACGGATATTGCAACCGTTGAATCAGAATTATTAACTGACATCAACACGCAGATCGTTCAAGATGTAATCAATAAATTAATGTCAAACTGGTAATGTTACGTTCAGAGGAAATATCAAATTGGATCAAAGATCCCAGCGCCTTGATGACGGAAGATTTGGCTTCATTAAATGAACTGACAGAAAAGTACCCGTATACACACATCTTCTCGATTTTGTACTTGAAAGGATTAAGTAAATCTGGAAACGTGCAGTTTGATGATGAACTCATCAAGCACTCGTATAGAATTCCCGACCGCGTGCAACTCTACCACCTCATCCAGGATCATACATACGCAAAGGAGATAGTCTTACAAAAGGAAGCGGAACTGCCACCAAAACAAAACGAAGACACAACAAACATTTCGATCCTTGAAGAAAAAGAAACTTTTGTCGATTCAGATACTGAAATCTCGGTTGCCGGCAAAAAAGAGTTTCTTCAAATGGAGGAGCAACCAAAAGATCCTTTAGAGGAGTCCATACTTCATCATTCGCTCGCAGCAAATTACCGCCTCGATGAACTCACACAGGAAGAGGAAGAAAAAATCGAACAACCAACTGTTTTTAAACCAGCTACCTCGGAGGTCATTGCAAAAACAGAACCATCCAGTTTTGTAGGATGGTTGCATTCCAATAATAACTATACTGTACGCGACAATTCAGATAAAAAAGCAATCAATGCAGTTGTTGAGGATTTTGCTGAATTTGATCCGTCGAGTGACTTGTTCGGCGAAGTTCAAAAACCCAAAACAGAGTTCTTCTCCCCTGTCAAAAAAGCAAAGATAAGTTTGGAAGAAAACCAACTCCCGGTAAGCGAAACATTGGCAAAAATTCATGTGATGCAAGGAAATTATCCTCAAGCAATTTCAGCTTATCAGCAATTAATCTTGGCATTTCCAGAAAAAAAGATTTTCTTTGCAAACCTAATAGAAGATTTAGAGAAAAAAATTAAGACAAAATAGATGATCGGAATTATAACAGCAATTATTCTTTTATCGAGTGTTCTACTCGTATTCGTGGTTTACATACAGAACCCAAAAGGAGGTGGATTAAGCTCAGACTTCGGTGCTGCGCAACAAATTGGAGGAGTTCAAAAAACCAACGACTTTATTGAAAAAGCAACTTGGTCTCTCGCCATTATTGTCGGCATAGGAAGTATCGCACTGACAGTGATGACCAAATCGCCAGAGCTAAGTGCTCCTGAAGAACCACAGCAAGGTCAGCAGGACGGTCAAGATGCAAATCAAGGAAATCAAAATACGCAAGGAACAACTCCGTAAGCGCGAAGAAGAAAATAGATCAATGTCAGTATGTCACCATACTGACATTTTTTTTATCTAAAACTTACATTTTGTCTGATTCTATTGAATGGCACAGATTTCGTGTATTGAATCACAAACGTAAACACATTTAATTCAAAACAGTATGTCAATATCATTTAAGCCACTCGCAGATCGAGTTCTTATCGAACCTGCTCCAGCTGAAAAAACAACAGCAAGCGGAATTATAATTCCAGATACAGCTACTGAAAAACCGCTAAGAGGAACGGTTGTCGCTGCTGGAAATGGAAAAGTAGACGAACCAATGACAGTAAAAGTAGGAGATCAAGTCTTGTACGGACAGTATTCTGGAACCGAAATCAAGTTAGATGGAACGACCTATTTAATCATGAAGGAAGCCGATATATACGGAATCTTCTAACAAGTACAAACAATAACAATCAATGCGCTCGAACGTAGAGCAGCGCATCATAAAAAGAAATAGACATGGCAAAGGAAATACACTTTGATATCGATGCAAGAGACAAACTAAAAAAAGGAGTTGATGCTCTTGCGAATGCCGTAAAAGTAACGTTGGGACCGAAAGGAAGAAATGTTGTCATCGGCAAGAAATTTGGCGCTCCCCAGATCACGAAAGATGGTGTATCGGTAGCGAAAGAGGTAGAATTGAAAGACCCTATAGAAGACATGGGCGCACAGATGGTGAAAGAAGTTGCTTCTAAAACTGCAGATATTGCAGGTGATGGAACAACAACTGCCACTGTACTCGCACAAGCGATCATTAATGCGGGACTTAAAAACGTTGCAGCCGGTGCAAATCCAATGGATTTGAAAAGAGGAATAGACAAGGCGGTATCACACATTGTGAGTAACCTTAAGGAAATTTCAAAAGAAGTAGGCTCGGACAATGACAAAATCAAGCAAATCGCTACAATTTCTGCCAATAATGATGAATCAATTGGTTCATTGATTGCAGAAGCCATGAAGGTTGTTGGAAACGACGGGGTCATCACTGTTGAGGAAGCAAAAGGAACGGAGACAGACGTCAAAACTGTAGAAGGAATGCAATTTGATCGTGGTTACTTGTCTCCATACTTCGTAACAAATACGGAGAAGATGATCTCAGAAATGGAAAATCCGATGATTTTGATCTATGATAAGAAGATCTCAAACATGAAGGAATTGCTTCCAGTATTGGAACCTGTTGCTCAATCGGGAAAACCGTTGGTTATCATCGCTGAAGATGTTGATGGCGAAGCATTGGCTACACTTGTCGTGAACCGCATTCGTGGATCATTGAAAATTGCAGCAGTGAAAGCTCCAGGATTCGGTGACAGAAGAAAAGCAATGCTTGAAGATCTCGCTATTCTAACGGGTGGACAAGTCATTTCTGAAGAACGTGGGTTGTCTCTGGAATCGACGACGCTTGATATGCTCGGAACTGCGGAAAAAGTGGACATCGATAAAGACAACACAACAATTGTTAATGGTGCAGGAGACAAAGCAGGCATTGAGGCTCGTATCGGTCAGATCAAAGCGCAAATTGAGTCATCGACATCTGATTATGACAAAGAAAAAATGCAAGAACGTCTCGCTAAATTAGCAGGAGGTGTAGCTGTTCTTTATGTTGGTGCCCCAACAGAGGTGGAAATGAAAGAAAAGAAAGACCGTGTTGATGATGCACTCGCTGCAACACGAGCTGCCGTTGAGGAAGGAATTGTTCCTGGTGGTGGAATCGCATTGATTCGTTCGTTAGCTGATATTGATTCAATTGAGGGTGTGAATGAAGATGAGGTAACTGGACTCGCAATTGTAAAACGTGCAGTCGAAGAACCGTTGCGTCAGATCATTGCAAATGCAGGTGGAGAAGGAGCGGTTATTGTCCAGAAGGTAAAAGAAGGAAAGGATGACTTTGGTTACAATGCAAGAACAGAGACTTTTGAAAATCTTTACAGTGCTGGAGTTATTGATCCAACCAAAGTAACACGTATTGCAATAGAAAATGCAGCGTCAATTGCATCTATGCTATTGACTACAGAATGTGTTATTACGGACGAACCAATGGATGAATCTGCAGCCGCTGCAATGGCAGGTGGAATGCCTGGAGGTGGCGCAATGCCCGGCATGATGTAAAAAGAGCATTCGAAATCGTTCGATTACGATCATAAAGGACTGGCTCTTGTCAGTCCTTTTTCCGTTGCATACTTCCTGATTGATCAGATAGTATGTGCGACTTTATAAAAAGCCCCAATGTGAATACTATTCGCATTGGGGTATTTTTTGAAATCATCTCGAAAATTAACCTTGGATCATCTCACTGCCACATTGGTTGCAATAGACAGATCCGAAAGGATTGTCATTACCACAATTGGCGCAGAGGTTGTCTTCTTTCCCATCTGCTTTGTATCTCGACATCTCAACAGAAATTAGTCCAGTCGGAACTGCAATGATCACATAACCAAGTATCATCATCATAGAAGAAAGTATCTTTCCAAGATCAGTCCCAGGAGTAATGTCACCGTATCCGACTGTGGTCGTTGTCACAATAGCCCAATAAATACTTGCCGGGATACTTTCAAAACCATTCTCTCCCCCTTCGATAACATACATTAGTGTTCCTGCTAAAACCATCATCATGACAACAAAGAACATGAACACCATAATTTTATAGTAACTCGCCTTTAACGAATGGGCAAGCGCTTGAGATTCAGATGTGAAACGCGGTAATTTTAGAATCCTAAATATTCGTAACAAGCGCAAGGCCCTGACCACGCGTAAGGAAGTATAACCAGAAACAAAAGGAGTTAAAAAAGTTGGTACGATGGAAATAAAATCAATGATGCCCCACCAGCTTAAAATATACTTTAACGGCCTGTCAGAAATCCATATTCTCAATAAATACTCAATCGTAAATACGATTGTAAATCCCCACTCAATATAAAAAAGTTCGTTTTTGTATTGCCGACTCCACGTTGGCACGCTTTCAAACATTACAATCAATACTGATAGCAGGATGAGGACAAGAAGAATTAAATCAAAGAGCTTTCCCTCTCTCGTCGTTGTACCAAAAATAATTTCGTGTAATTTTTTCCGCATGACGTCTAAATATACGAAAGAAATGAATTAGGAAAATAGTTCCTGCGCGATATGGGCAAAAAAAAAGGAACCTCCTTCGAGATTCCTTTTTTATATGGTATGTGCAATTAATTACTTTTGAATCACAAACTCTTTTACGAGGATGTTGTTTTCATTAACAACCAATCGTACGAGGTACTTACCAGGAGAAAGAGTTGTTGCATCAACCTGAGCTTCGTTCAAGTCGATCGGCAATTCCATCGTTTTCCCTAACATATCTAGTACTTCAATTGCGTTAATTTGTCCATCAAATTGAACATTAAATACGCCTTGAGTTGGGTTTGGATAAAGAACAACTTGAGCAGCGTTCAATTCATCAATTCCAACAATTGAATTAACACATGCTGAAGTATCTGAACATCCGTTCTCTGTAATTACAACTGCAAAGTCACTTCCATAAGTTGGTGTGAAGTTGTAGTTTGTAGCTCCAGCGACTGCATCTCCAGTGATACAATCAATCCACTGGTAAGTTACGCCTGAACCAGGAACGTAGTTGTTCGCTACCATTGTAACTCCGTCACTTGCCATGAATGTTGTAACATCTATTTCTGTAAGTGTAACGTCTTGCGTTTGAGTAGAAGTATTTCCACAGTCATCAACAAACGTCCAGGTAATAGTAGTTGTTCCATATGCTGTGATTGGGAATGCAACATCTGCCGTTCCATCTACTGAACCAGAACAATTGTCTGTCGCTGTCGCAGTTGCTGGAGTAACATCACAGTTTCCAGTCAATTCTGGTAATGAAGCGATGTCCGCAACAGGTGCATCAACATCCGAAATCACGATCAATTGATCAACAAACGACTCATTTCCATATTCATCCGCTACACTAAACGTACGTGTAATTGTTTCAGGACATGTCAAACCATCAGAAACATCAGAAACCCAAGTAACCGTAATATTCGAAGAACAGTTATCAGCCTCATCAGTTACCCATCCAGCAGCTGGTGCAGGAACATCAGATACACATTGAACATTTAATGTGCTTGGATTTGATGCAGTTGGCGCAATCGTATCTACTGCTGTTACCGAAGCAACACATGTAGCAGTATTTCCGTTTCCATCTGTTACTGTTAATGTTACAGGTGTTCCTGGTCCTGGAGCAACATATGTATAACTTCCCGTTGGGAATGGCGTTGCTGCTGTAGCATTCGATGTTTCACCATCCAACGCATTTGTTCCTGAGAAACTCCAGCTTGGCAGGTCAAAGGTAGAACCATCAGGTCCTGTTCCGTCATTTCTGTATGCCCATCCATCGAGGTGATCCCAAGGCTGCCCTGTTCCATCAACATTAATGTCTCCAAGTACATCAATTACGGCTGAATTGTAGAACAACTCAATAGCATCATCTCCGTTTACGTTAGAAGCAGAAGTCTCTGTGTAATCTGGATAAAAACCAAACCATGTATTGAAGGCTACTGAATCAGTTGTGATGTAAATAAAATCACCAGCATTTGCTGCGTCAGCAGGGAATGTAAATTCGACTCCGTCAGTTCCTCCACCATTATTGGCAGATCCGACACCGTAAGAACTCAAATCAGCGATGTCAGAAGCAACGTAAAGCTCAACAACTTTTGGTTTACCCCCTGGAAGCGGACCATCCATCACACCAGTTATAATTAAAGCATCCGTTGGAGAACCTCCACCACCTGCTACAGGTATGTCTGCACATGTAAATGCTGTTTGAGATGCTGAGAACGTCAATCCAGAACTTCCACAGTTGTCAATCGATCCACCATCAAGGTCTGAAGGATTCAAAGTAGCGTTTCCTGTAGCATCAAGATATACACTTACATCTTGACAAACTGCTGTCGGAGGAGTTGCACAAGGCGGCAAACTTAATCTTTCGTATTCAAATCTCCACCAACCAGGAGCACCGATAGCAATATCAACAGTCATGTTGTTGTCATTGTTAGAGAATGCCACGATGTAGGTGATTGAAGACACAGCATTCGCAGGTGAAGATAACTCGCCTCCATTAAACACCTTAGCCAAGCCAAGATGCGCTCCCAAACCATTCACAGTTAATGAAGCTGAAGCTGCATTAAAAGAATACGTGTAAGGCGATGCTGGATTGCCATCATGCGGAGCAACAGGAGTAGCACATTGATCTGGAAAACCCTGCCATCCTTCTATCCAAGTTGAACCATCCATGTGATGAATCATCTCTCCTGATGGAGTAAAAGTGATTGAATCATCAAACAAGCATGCTCTGACAGTAACATCTGATAACTGATTCGAATA